>OMCM01000705.1_pt1 | contig 20917 bp, 13 predicted proteins | sample 1645021 | NCBI WGS metagenome assembly OMCM01 (sample SAMEA103958142, study PRJEB25191) | human gut metagenome | biome: human-associated habitat [ENVO:00009003]; feature: intestine environment [ENVO:2100002]; material: feces | place: Germany | collected 2013/2015
ATCACCGGTCTTAAAAAAGCTCTGATAAATTGTCTGGAAAATCGGGATAATATTTAATACAACCAGACCGATCACGGTTGGAAGGATAAACAGCCAGCCCCATAAAAATTCGCTTCGCTGTCTTCCGGTTGTTTTCACTTTCGCTTTACCTGCCAAACTACTCACTCCTTTTTTCAAACACAGGCAGATTCTTTCGAACCTGCCTGCTCTTTGGTTACGCTTAATTTTTCCAGTTACTGTCGAATTACTGCTCGTCTGCCAGGCATTCGTTCATCTGATCTGCCATTGCTTTACAAGCTTCTTCCATGGTTTTGTCACCACTGAATACGTCTTTCATGATTTCACTGTCTTCATTTTCCCATGTTACTGTAGTTCTGGAGTATGGTCTGATTACCATGTCATCCATCATGTTCAGATAAGCCTGCAGGTTGAAGTCTGCGGATTTTGCCCATGCATCAGATGTTCCTGTATATGCGGACATTGTTACACCAAGTTCTGCCTGTTTTTCCTGAGCTTCTTTGGATCCCAGGTATTCGATCAGCTGCCAAGCTTCATCCGGATGTTCGGTTGTTGCAGATGCTGCCCAACCGAGTCCGTTATAGATAGATGCTCTTCTTCCTGTTGTTGCGCTCTTCGGAAGTTCTACGCAGTCACAGTTTGCGGCTGTGTATTCGTTGTCACGGTATGCAGCCAGCATCCAGGAACCCTGTGTGATCATGGCAACTTTACCGGATTCGAACAGAACGTCGTTACCGTTCTCAGACATGGTTTCCAGAGAAGGCATTACACCGTCATTGATCCATCCTTCCATGGTCTGCATTGCTTCAATGGTTTTCGGATCGTCCCATCCGGACTGTGTCTTGTCATCATTGATGATGTATCCGCCGTTATCGTAAACCATGTTATAATAACCATCCTGGTTGCTTCCATTTCCCATCGCAAGACCATACTGACTTCCGTCATCTTTTGTCAGTTTCTTTGCTGCTTCTGTTACATCATCCCAGGTCCAGTCTGCGGTAGGATACTCCAGTCCGGCTTCATCAAACAGTGTTTTGTTGTACCACAGTGCGATGGTATCTACATCTTTCGGCACTGCATAGTATTTATCATCGTATGTATACAGGCCCCAGATATCCTCCGGATAGTTCTCCGGATCGATCAGATCGCTGTCTTTGATCTTATCGGTCAGATCAAGAAGCATATCATTGGACATGTATCTTTCACTTTCATTGGAATGCATCCAGAATACATCCGGTAAAGATCCGCCCTGTGCGCCGGATTCCAGCAGTGTCCAGTACTCGTCCCATTTAACAACGGAAACTTTTGTTTTGATGCCGGTCTTCTCTGTGAAATCGTTCATGATCTGTGTAAGTCCAGGTTCCTGGTTGGAATCCCAGATGGTTACGGACAGTGTGACATCTTAGCTGTCAGAGCTGTCTGTGGAATCTGTGGATTCTGCATCGGATGATGAACTGTCGGATGAGCTGCTTGAGCTTCCGCCACCGCATGCTGCCATGGACAGCGCCATTGTACCTGCCAGTAAGAGTGCCATTGCTTTTCTGAATTTCATATATTTTTCCTCCTTATGATGAGATCTTATCAGGGATCTGTTCCTTCGTTTCTGCTCCCTGATCGTTGAGGCTATTATACGCAAATATGTCAAAATGATAAATGGGTGTATGTTTTAAAAATATGGTTAAATGTTATGTCTTTTGTGTATTTCCTATGTTTTTTATTATTTTTTTGTCTTTTTTATGTATGTTTTTATATGTTCTTACTCTATTTTTCACTGTTTCACCGTTTTTTTATCTATATTTTACCGTCTTCTTATGGCATTATACTTTTCATTTTTACAGCATTGCCTAACATTTTTCCATATTTTCCAAATGAATTCTCTTTTTTAAACAATTTTCCGCCCACTTATATGTATAAATTGAACAATATAGATTTTTGTATTCCAGAAATGTTTTGCATTTTGCCATCTCCGGTGCTAGAATGAGTTATCGTGCAGTTTTTCCTGCACTCGCATTTTTATCAAAGGAGGCATTTTGATATGAATTTTTTTAATGAAAACAACCTTATCTTTGTAGCACTGAATAAAATCGGCGACATCATTCTCGCCAATCTTCTGTTTATCCTCTGCAGCATCCCGCTAGTTACCATTGGTCCTTCACTGACAGCACTCTACCATTGTATGCTGCGCACGGTTAAGGGGAACAACAACGGAACGGTCAAGACATTTTTCCGGGCATTTCGTCAGTCATTCCGGCAGTCTCTGATCGTCTGGCTGGGTCTGGTAGTGGTCGGACTGCTGCTGTTTCTCGACACCCGTTTTCTTTTACAGACAGGTTCTGATACAGGTAAGATTTTTTATTATCTCTCCGGGATCGTACTGGCACTTGTCGTAATCCTGGCGCTCTACATCTTTCCTGTGATCGCAGCTTTTACAAATACACTGAGAAATCTTTTAAAGAATGCTTTCTTATTTGCCTTCATGCATTTTCCTTCCACACTTGCCATCGCTGTGATCTCCATTCTGCCGATGTATATGACCTATCAGGATCTGAAACTGCTGCCTCTGTATGCATGCTGCTGGTTTTTCTTTGGTTTTGGACTGACCGCTTATATCAATTCATTTTTCTTCTATCGGATGTTCAGACCTTATCTTGAGACGGTGGAAAATGAAGAAGCAATTTCTGTAATCGATGACGAACATCCTCAATAATCAAATATAATCCCTTTAAAACGCTGAAACGTTTCCCTGAACCGGTGATTACTATACACTGCAACGAAAAAGGCGGCACAGAGATGTCTTCCCATACTCTGTGCCGCTTTTTTCATTTTTCCAAATATGCTGCCGGAATGCCAGTTTTTTGAAAAGTTTCTGACATATATATTGTGAATCAAGAAAAAAAGGAGTGATGAATAATGACACGAGAACAGTTTCTGTTTCAATTATTTATTTAAGAAGAAATATGAAAAAGCTAATTAGTTCGAGAAATTAGAAGGGAGATAGTACAGATATGCTTAAAAAGATTACAAAAATACTGACTACAGCAAGCCTTTTAATTTCTCTTGTCTCAACCGGGGTATTACCAAGCGCAGTTTACGCAGAAAATGGGACACCCGTAACAGTAGAAGCATCTAAAGCCTCAGAAACAACAGGAACACCGGAAATGTCCGAAGCTCCGGAATCGTCTGAAACGCCGGAGGCGGCTGAGACTCCAAAAGTATCTGAGACACCAGAAGCAGCAAAAACACCGGGAACTACGGAAACGCCAGAGAATTCTGAGGTGTCGGAGGCAGCAGAAGCTTCGAAAGTTTCTGAAGCCCCAGAAGCAGCAGAAGCGACAGAGGAGTCAGATGAATCGCAGTGTTTTATTCAAAATGCGAGAATAGATTCTGTAAAAGATGGAACAGCTCCATTCGATAAGAATAATGAAGTTGGCAATGACGCAAACAGTGAAAACAGTATCGTTAGAAGCTTTGACTATATCAATTACAATATCGAGTATACAACAGGTCTTGCTGACATTACACAAACTGTTGATTCTGCAAATGTTAGAATCGAAGCGGTTTTAAATAAGTCAGCGAAAGAAGCAGAATTTAATGTCGAAACCTTAAACTGGTGTTTAGACAGAAAAATTACTTATTTTTACGAGGATGGATCAACAAGTACCTCATATGATAAAAATAAGAACGTTGTAAAACAGGTTTTAACGGGATATCGAAGACTTGAGAATACTTCGCAGGTTAACAACATTCCGGGGACCGGATCTCTTACATTAGGTATTTATGTGAAAGCCTCGCAGAATGGAAGCATGATCAAGCCTGAAGTTTCTTTATGGGTCGAAGGCAACAGCGAAGACAGACACCAAAAACTGGATATGCCTGCAACAGTAGTAAGTGCAGCCCCAAAATACAATGTCAGTCTAAGCAGAAGCGACGGGATGAGCTGTTTTGGCTACTACAATACCGGCACAGGAACAATTGTCCGCTCTGGCGATAGACCTGATGGAGACAGCTGGCACAGAGGCCGTCTGGAAAGATACTCATTAGCCTTACAGCTTTATAATGACAGTGCGGATAAAGGATTAAAAGGAATTGAGTTCCCACAGGGCGATATTACTTATGATCTTGTAATGAAGAGTGAAGTCAACGGAACAGATACTACCTCATCCAATGATTTTGCACCAGTATTATGGGATTACAAAATAAATACCTCAGCTAAATATGGAACATTGGGACGCGATATGCAGCCTCGCGGCTCTGCTTCATATGCGTATTATGGACCAATATGTAATGGATTAGATACAAATCGTATTTACAACGCCGGCAAGATTCAGATGGAGCAGGATGCAGCCGAAGAAAACGTCTATCACGTTATCGTAAGGGACTATGAATTTGATTACGAAAATCTGCATTTTCCTGTTAGATACGCATGGTCTAATGAAGGAGATGTAAGATATAGCGCTAATATCGGCAACTTTAGCTGTGGGGATGTTGAAGTCTTGGCACAACTTCCAGAATCAGTAGATCGAAACAGCAATGTCTACCTTGACGTTTCAGTGAATAATTTCAAAGCTACATCCATTTCAGATAATCCTGCTAATAAAGAGGTTAAAGAAGATGATAATCGCAGCCGAACAAACGTCAATTTGACACCGAATGGTTATATTCAAAAATATCAAAGGTATTTAGATTTAAATAGACATTATTTATCATCTGATTATCATACAGGGGATAATGTGGCTTACAAAGGAAATGACATCTACGTTGAAAGCTTTGTAGATGGCTATGGTGAAATGAGCTGGACAGCCTTCAATCTTTTACAAAAGATAGATGATGAAGCGATCGATATCACCGGAAAATATGACGTATCCTATAATTTTACTATAGACAACGGCACTTTAAATGTATTGTATGGTGCTAAAAAAGACAAAACCGGCTGGGCTGATGACCAGGAAATGCAGGACACCAGGGAAGAAGAGCTGGTCTACTTCAAATCTGTTGAGGATCTGAAAAGAGCCGGTTATACCTGTGTTGCGATTCTATATGAACTTAGGGACATGAAAACAGCTTGGACAAGTAGCGGTCAATATTATGCAATTATGCATATGAGAGCTACAGTCAAGACAGACAGCCAGGCAGGAAGTGTTTATCAAGCAGTCAGCGATCTGCGAGCATGGAATGAATATAATGATACCATGTCGTTCAGCTATAGCGATGTCCCATACAGCAGTAATGACAGATCCTATGGGCTTGTTACAAAAGACAGTCCTATTGGAAACATCGAAGGATATACAAAACCGAACGATAAAGTGTATTCGAATTATATAAAAACATCCTATAAAGACGGGGTTATGTCAGGACACAATGGCTACTGGAATGGCAACTCATTACTTGTAATCGGATATAAAGCCGGAGTGAAGATCGATATCAGCGATAAAACAGAAAACGCAAGCGGGGCTGTGACTCAAAAGAGCGTTTACGACCTGGATAACGGCGAGAGAACTGTTTCATATAAAGTCAGTCCGTCATTAAAGACTGATTCAGCCAATAACGACACTGCAATAGCGAAACCCGATTATTACACTGATTTAACAGTGAAAATGGATATACCAAAAGGACTAGCATATGATATCGGAAGTGCAGCAATTGCCCCAGAAAGCGTCGTGCAAAACGAGGATGGCTCACAGACAGTAACATGGCTGTTGAAGAATCAAAAGGTAGGGGAGACGCTGGATACTTTCGATTTCACATGTACAATCGGAAAGGCCGGCACAGCTGAAGACGTAAGGAATAACGAGTCGTTTAAGGTTACAGCCGGCATTTCAGGAAAAGAAGACAAATGTGAGCAGTCAGCTGCTAACGGAAACTTAAGTTCCGTATCAATGAGTGTTGTCCGTCTGGCTTCAACATCCATCTCGAAAAGAGCAGAAAAGCCATTAGCTGAAACAGGGGACGATTTGAAATATACATTGTATTATTCAAATACATCTACTACAGATATCTATACATCAAAAATAGCGGATATTCTTCCATATAACCATGATGGGAGAGGAACAAGCTATTCCGGTGATTATCTTGTTAAAAGTGTAGCGATCGACTATAAGGATGCGCAAAACTCTTTTGGAAGAAACGATGTTGTACTAGCATATTCTAATAAGGATTATGGAGTAAATGATGTTACAAAATTAACAGAAATGTCTGCAGTGTCGCTCCCATCTGAGTGGGTAAAAATAAGCGAAACGAAGAAAGAAGATAATGTGATTCGCTATGATAACATTAACAAAGAAGCCAGCGCATTATTTATGGACCTCGGTTTCGTTGCTGGTAACTCATATCTTAAGATTGATGTTACACTGACTCCAAAAAAAGACGGTAAGTTGATGACTGATAGCCAAAACAAGACACAGCAGCCAGGAGACGCTTATGTCAATTCATTTGCGCAGAACTCAGATGAACAGGCATCGATCGTTTATTCGAATACTGCACCAATTAAAGTGGTAAAAAGAAATATATCTGGGTTAGTCTGGGCAGATCTATCAAAAGATGGTATCCGCCAAGACAGCGAAAGCAGGATGGCAGGTGTCAAAGTTGATTTATACAGATTGACGCCGTCAAAATTTGATACAGCCGAACAAGGCATTGAAATCCTAACGAGAGATGGTAAACAGACCGTATATAAAGCCTACAATGCTTTAGGAAATAAAATGGCCTCAATCTTAACTGATGAGCAAGGGAATTACGCGTTCGAAGCCCTTGAAGCGGGCGATTATATCGTGTATTTAGAGAGTCTTAACAAATACGTTGATATTACAGTTAAGAATGCAGGAACAAACGCGGATATCGACTCAGATGCATACGGGGTTAAAAACAGCAACGGAATAGTAGACCGTGCATATATCGGAAACATCAAATTAGATGGCGCTGACAAAATGACGGACTATTTATACGAAAGCACACATAATGACGTGGGCTTAAGTTACCGTCTTGGAAGTATCACAGTTTCAAAAACGGTAGCCGGTACTATAGGCGACAAAACAAAGGACTTTACTTTTCAATTGAAGATGACAGGAAACATACCTGCAGAAATCCCCTACACCAAGGGTACGAAAACCGGCACGTTAAAAGTAACTGACGGAGCAGCAGAATTTACTCTTTCACATGGAGAGAATATCGTACTGAGTAAGATCCAAATCGGTACAGCCTATGAGATTACAGAAGTGGACGGAGCGTCTAACGGATATACGGTAGAATCAACAAATTCTTCCGGCACGTTGACCGAAGACACAGATGTAAGTTTCACAAATACAAGAAACGGTACAGTACCAACATCGGCACATACGAATATCTTAATTTCTATAGGGGTATTTGCAACTGCTCTTGCAGGACTGTTCTGGTACCTGCGTAAGAGAAAACAGTAGTATTGACAATATATATAAAACAAACAAGCGTCGGCCAATGAGTCGGCGCTTTTCTAACATATTATATAAGATAAAAATAGTGAAAAAAGATGAAACGTGTAGACGATACATCGATAATAATGTATAATAATATAAAATAACAGAAAGAAAAGAGAGGTGGTTTAACTTATGGCAAAGAAAGAAGTTAAGACAGACCTTTGGGTTGCGAAGCAGCTCGATGAGTGCAATATTCGATATGATGCTCAAGGCAGCGATACAAGGGAAATTGATGAGGCGTTGAAATCAGCGTCGAAAAGAGGAACTGGGAAGGCGGGCTATCCAGAATATGTCGCCGTTATCGGTGATTTTGTCCTTGTTATTGAAGATAAAGCAGCGCTAGACAAACATATCAATCTAACCGACAGAGGTGTAGTTGATACTGCTGTCAAGTCCGTGACTGACTATGCTGTTAATGGTGCTTATTTCTATGCGAAACATATAGCACAAAACAGTACATTCAAAAAAGTGTTTGCAGTAGGTGTATCAGGTGATGAGAAGCATCATAAGATTACGCCACTGTGGGTCGATGATCGTGAGGGTTACAAGCAGTTGCCAGACATCGAATCATTCGTCTGGTTCTCACCGAGTAATATTAACGAGTACTACACTAGGTACGTTCTGGAAGAGGCTACCGATGTTGAGAAGACAACAGAGCAGATTCTTAAGGATGCAGCCGAGCTTCACGAGTATCTGCGCACGTATGGAACGCTTAAAGATCAGGATAAACCTCTGGTTGTAGCCGGTATCTTACTGGCACTTGATGAAATTGAATTTGGTGGGTTCAGCGTCGATTCACTGACCGGAGACCAGATTGCAGGCAATCGCGACGCGATAAATTAATGAATGCTATCAAGACACGCCTGACTCGTTCAAACGTAGGACCTGATGCGAAGAAGGATAAACTGCTTGCCGAGTTTGCTATCCTGCAGACCAGTTTCCGCTTAAATGAAGTTAATGAGACGCTAGGGAAGACTCCGTTGAAGTATTACACAGAATTTCTATATGAACATGTGTTTAAAAACATTAAGTATCAGAAGACCTCTGAGGATTTCATTGGACGTTTCTACGGTGAGTTCATGAGTTATTCTGGTGGTGATGGACAAACGCTGGGCATCGTACTCACGCCGAGTCATATTTGCGACCTGATGTGTGATTTGGTGGATATTCTAGCGGATGACACGGTACTCGATCCAACCTGCGGAACTGCAGGATTCTTGATTTCTTCAATGCACAAGATGCTTTCTATGGCTAACAGCGACCAGCAGAGAAAGAATATTAAAAAGAAACAACTTCACGGCTTCGAACTTCAGAGCAATATGTTTGCGGTGGCTGCTGCAAATATGATTCTTCGTCGTGACGGCAACAGTAATCTTGAGTGCTGTGATTTTCTTGCCAAGAATCCAGCACAAGTACAGATGAAAGGAGCAACGGTTGGACTAATGAATCCACCTTATTCACAAGGCACAAAGTCGGACCCTAGTCAATATGAATTGTCGTTTATTGAGCACTTGTTAGATTCTTTGACTGTTGGAGCACGTGCTGCAGTCATCGTTCCTCAGTCATCCATGACGGGCAAGTCTAAGGCTGAACAGGCGTTTAAGGAGTCTATCATGAAACATCACACGCTTGAAGGTGTCATTACCTGTAACACAGATACGTTCTACGGCGTGGGAACTAATCCTGTTATTGCTGTATTCACAGCACATGAGCCTCACCCTGCCGATCACATGTGCAAATTCATTGACTTCAGGGATGACGGCTACGAGGTTCGTGCCCATGTTGGTCTGGTTGAGGGCGATTCAGCTAAGGATAAGCGCCAGCATTTGCTGGACGTATGGTTCGGACGTGCTGAAGCACCTTCCAAGTTCTGCGTCAAATCCACGGTGAAGGCTGATGACGAGTGGCTACATTCATTCTACTACTTTAACGACGAGATTCCGACGGATGCGGATTTCGAGAAGTCTATCGGCGATTACCTGACTTTTGAGTTCTCGATGATTATGCAGAATCGCGAATACCTGTTCGAGGGAGGGGACGAGAATGAAGAGTCTTGATGAGAAGACGTGGGCACAACTGTCTGCCTTTGGCGACGATTCCCCATTGTGTATCAAAACGACTGATAGCAGCATTGACGGTGTTCGTCTAATAGACGATGACGAGAAGTCTGTTCCGTATGTTACTCGTTCTGATTCAAATAACGGTTTGGCTCGTTTTGTAAGCCCAAAGAACTATGAGTTCGGTAGCGATGATGGCGGATGTATCACTGTCGGTCTGGACACGCAGACGGCGTTCTATCAACCTCACAAGTTTGTTACTGGGCAAAACATACAAATTATTACTGGTGAAAGCCTAAATGAAGATGTTGCCCAGTTTATGGTGCCGATTTTACGTCAGCAGATGACGGCAAAATTTAACTGGGGAGGTAATGGCGCAACGCTTGGGCGAATGAAACGCCTGACAGTTATGCTTCCTGTCACCGATTCTGGCGAACTCGATTATGAGTACATGGCTGAGTATACGCGCCAGAAGCGTGGTGCGATGTTGGATAAATATCGCAAGTATGCCGAAGCGTGCGTTGTAGAGCTGGGAGAACTTGTAGAGATTCCGACGTTAGATGGAAAGGAATGGGACGAGTTTTTCATCGGAGATTTATTCGAGGTAAGCCGTCCAAAGTCAAGAAATAAGGATGATTATGATTTCGGCAACACGCCATTTGTGGCTTCTGGTGCTTTGAATAATGGTGTGATGAAGTGCTGTGACGCAAAACAGGATGAACAATTAGATGCTGGTAATTGTATTACCGTAAGCCCTGTGGATGGTAGTACTTTCTATCAACCGATGGATTTTTTGGGACGTGGCGGTGCTGGATCGTCCATCTTGATGTTACGTAGTGATTGGCTCAACCTTTATTTGGGCCAATTTATTGCAAGAACAGTGCGACAAACATGCTCGAAATATACCTACGGGCACATGGGAAACAAAGATAGTATCAAGAGGGAACGCATCATGCTCCCCGTCGATGACGCAGGCGAACCTGATTATGCGTATATGGAGCAATATGCGAAGAACATGATGCTTCGCAAATACCAGCAGTATCTGGAGTTCATTAATCGCCAGAACGTTGCAGAGGTAGAGTAATATGCCAAGACAGAAAAAAGATGCAAAAATTCTCAATATCAAACTAGCAAAAGAGATTAGCGACCAGCTGGAACAATTTTGCGAAGAATCAGGAATGTCTAAAACTATTGCGACAGAGAAGATTCTATCGAAGTATTTTGAGGAATATTTCAGTAGACCGGAAGAAGAGCGCACACTTTTCAAATAAGAATATTTAAGAATGCCCACAGGCCTAATAAGCTTGTGGGTATTTTTATGCCTAAATAGAACATGTATGTAAGATTTCTTTTGAGTTGCAATTGGGAAAAAGCGCGGATTTACAGGCAAAATTACAACATTCAGTTTGAGGCTGTATGAAAAAATAAAAGTGCCTTTTAAATCTGACATATAGTATATGCCAAAGTAATTTATCCCTAAAAATAGGGACAAAATTAGGTATAAACAAATTATGTATTCAAAAAGGAGGAAACACATGGAGAAAATTGAATTCACAAACCCGGAGAGCAAGGAATTTAACGAAGAAGTAAGGAACTACCTTGAATTGATGAGGGATACGGAAGCCCTTATTGGTGACGGGATGGAGAAACTGAAAGGGGCCAATTGGGCAAAGCTTTGGAGCAGCCTTGATAAGCTGGTCTTTTATCCGAAGACATATGAGGGGAATTTGGCTATTTTTAAAACCCGATGCGATATTCGATACGTAAGCTTGTTTACGAAGCCAGCATTTTGCTGTGATCAGGAAGCAGACTTTGAGTTGGGCGGCATCCTTAGGTCATGGCTTGATGATGGTCAGAAACGAGGCTATTCGCTTCTTATTAACACGACCATCAATGAATATTGGGGACATGGCATTTTTATCGATCCGGATACAGGGCATATTGCGCCTGTGATGACGGACTATGATGCGGAGCACCGTACTTATAAATTGTACTGATCAGCATTAATTTCGACCGAATTCGGGAACAGTTTCCTATATTCATCAACTAATTTTCGGAATATGTAACGGGTAACAGGTCCTTTATCCGGAAGCTTACCTGCCAATAATTTCATCGCTTGGCGTTCTGAAATTTTATGCAGGCAGTATTGTTCTATGACATTAAATTCTGCTCGTTGCAAGCCCATTAGAGATATACGACGTTTCGGTCTTCCAGGAGCTTTTCTGTGACCAGGAAGCTGCTCGATAGGCTGCGCCTGACGATAGTTATGGATTTGGCTAAGTGTTCCGGATAATAGCTCATGGTCGTGGGTATCATCTTTGTCGTCATATTCAAGCGATGGGATTCGCAGGTGGATCTGTTTGTCTTGAAGGAATTTTAGTGTTTTTTGTATTGTTGGCAGAGTACCGCCAAGTACATAGATATTTGCTACATATAACGTATCGCCACTTTGAATAGGGCGACGTGGTGAAATATCGCCCTTAAATGTGTCGCTGTCCGAATAGACAGAACGAGCCACGTCGCAACATTTTATGTAGAAGTAGTTGTATTCTGAGCCGAGCCAGTGGGTTGTATCTGGCAAATGTTTGCGTGCTATTTCGTATTGTTCGTTTATATTTTCGATTCGTGTATTACGAAACAGCCACCACTCGCTCATGGCACAGCCCCTCTCATTTGTAATGGTTACTGGTACTAACCAACACATTATATCATATTATTTAAAAATGATGTCCGAAAATTAGAAGTTTCAAAAAAAATAAAATAAAACCGTATAAATGCGGTAATTGCAGATAAATTCTTGTCTGAAAATTGTTTGAAAAAGGTCGTTTATTTGTGTGTAAAAATAAAAACACATGAGAAATCAGGCATATGAATAGGGAAGGGCAAGATCAAGGGAGGCAACACATGAAAGAAAAAAGCGACATTAACAAACTGCTAGAGGGACGCTGTAGAGGGCAGGGCGTTGAATATGTGGCATTCAAAAAAGCAAATGAATCTCACAGCATTGGTACTGCAACAGCTATTTATGACCCAATCGCTGGCAGAACTGTAGATGTACTCAGTATGAATGAGTTTCGATTTTTTATGATTACTAGATTTGATCCGAAAGTGGTCGAGATTAAGGAACAGATGCTTATGATCCCGGGGCTTGTAGCTAAAGCAGCTGCCAAGAACGGATTCCGAATTCCAACTAACATTCTCACAACAGATTTCGTTGTTTTCTATGAAGATGGCACAATCAAAGCTTTTTCGGTTAAGTCTAGTAAAAAGATCTTTGATAAGGAGCGTTATAAGGACAAGGGAAAATGGAGAGCACTTGTAAGACGCCAGAAATTAGAGCGTGATTATTGGGAGTTGCTTGGAGTTGAGTGGTCTATTATATACGGAGATGAACTCAATGTTATGGAGGCGGCAAATATCCGAGCCTGCTTGAAATGCTATAACCAACAGAACGTCAGCACAATCGACCATATGTATAGATATCTCATCGCACACCATCATGTGGCGGTGGATCTCACCCAAAAAATCCATTTTACGAAAGTCGCAAAAGAAAATGAAGAAGAAATCAGAAGACTTTATAAGGAGGTAACAGATAATGGCACAAAAAATTGTATTGGAACCCGGCAAAACAATCTGCTTCGAGGGAACCACTTATAGAATTCTTTCAATCAACAATGGTTTGGTCGATTTGGTTGAAGTGGAAGGGAGTAAATTAAATGCTATTTCGGTAGCAATGGAGTTGTTCGCAGATATTGATCCTAAAAGAGTTTTTGAAATTGCAGATACCTTTGGACCAAAGGAAGTATCTGTAACAGAAGAACAATGGGAAACAATGCAAAATAAAAGAAGATGTATTGAAGAAATGCTGGATAGTATCAATCATGACTATACTTTGATCCAGACAAAGAGGAGTGGATTGGATATTGGAAAGTACTGTTCTGAATTTAACTGTTCAAGATCAACGGCATTCAAAGCCCTGCGCCAATATATCCAGTCTGGCCGTAACATTTACAGCTTAGTGGATGGAAGAAGACGCGAAAACCTCAGCAGAGGTAATAGAAGAGAAAACAGATACCTGTGCGATGAAGAAGAGATGGATAATGATACACGTAATATGCTTTACGCATACAAGCAGCTTAAAAAAGGTTTGTTTACATCTGTAAGGGAAGCTTATGACGATATGCTTACATACCGCTATGGACGAGTTCAAAGAGATGAAGATGGTCGTGCAGAATTTGTTGAAGTTTCAAAAGAAGCACCTTCATTGAGGGTTTTCCGTGGGTTCATCGAAACTAAGATTGCACCAATGAGTGTAGAAGCTTTCTTTAAGGGGACAAGGGAGCTCAGAAACTCTGACCGTATCAGATTCGGTCGTGCCCAGGATGGATGTACACATCCGGGTAGCATTATTGAAATCGATGCATGTGAGCTGATCGTGGTTGTAAACTCGGAAAAAGACAGAAGAAAATCAGTAGGAAAGCCGGTGGTGTATTTCGCTATTGATGTGTATTCCTGTTGCATTGTTGGTTATTATGTCGGATTTGAAAATAACTCATTTTTAGGGGCAACAAGTTTATTTGCAAACATTTTTTTCAAACAACATCAGTTAACAAATAAAAATGGTGATGTTTTAACGCCTGGAGGATTTATTCCAGACTCTATCAGAGTCGATCAGGGATCTGAATGGGTTTCAAAAGGAATCCGTCGTATGACAAATGAAACAGAGATTGATGAAACAATTGCTCCTCCAGCAATGGGATCAATGAAAGGTCTCGTAGAAAACAGTTTTCTGGTTTACCAGAAGAAATTGCAGAATCTGGGACGCGGATATGGTGTTATTTATCATGAATACCAGTCCAAGCATTACGAAGAAGCCTGCATGATGTTGGAAGATATCAAAAGAGACATCGAGGATTTTATCATTGAATTCAATCAAAAGGAAAGAGAAGCGCTGGTAACTACCAAAGAGATGGTGCGAGAGGAAATCATTGCTTTGCCGTATAAACTTTGGCAGTTTGGCATTGGTTTCGATGGAAATCCGATCTGGGTAACAGATGCACAAAAACAGAGGCTGTTGTGGTCCCTTCTTCAGACTTGTACAGATGGGATGCATGCATCGGTTAATCTTCGAGGCATCACGATTAAAAGGTTACGCTATATTTCAAAAGAACGTGCGTTTACCAACATGTTAACTTACAACCACTTTCATAAACAAGATAAAATTCCATACGAGGTTCGTTATGACCCAAGAAGTGTAGATTGTGTGTGGATCAAGATTAATGGTGAAATCTATCAGATTCCTATGGCTGAAGACGAGGGCGTAAAGTCATTTCGTAATATGACCTGGTTCGAATATAATATGTGGTTCGAAGATAAGAAAGCACTAAGTGATAAAAATAAAGAAAATGCATTAGGTGAGCATCTTGCTTCACATGCCAGAAGAAAAGAACTCATGGGACAGGCTAAAAAGGAACAGGAACAACTTGGAAAAAACAAGACTAAAACGGCAGAAAAGATCCGCAAGAATCGATTGGCTGAGCAGCAGGAAAAACGTAAACAGGAAAGACTGTCGACGTTAAATATCACCGAAGAAGACCAGCGCACAAAAAGAGAAGAATATATCGATATCGATTTGGATGAAAAGGATCTTATCGAAACGGTAGATGAAAACGATGATGAGATGGAAGATATCGATCTCGCAGCACTTTTGTAAAGACAGGAGGAAATAGAATGAACTACTTAAAAGAGTTCGGTATTGAATATACTGATCCAGAACTTCAATATATGAATGCTGATTTTGAAGCGCATGATATTGTCCCGGCAGAATACATCAAGGTAAGCGGTTGCCCTGATAATCCCAATATTGCGGCGCTCCCACTTCCTCTTACGGGAAGAGATGCATATAACAGAGGGATTTTCATTCCTGCATCGCTTGAAGATACGGATACTAATCCGGGATTAAAGGCATTTGGACTTAGGAATCTCCGCATTCCACTGTCTAAACAGAGTGTAATCAACGAAACAATTTATCAGGGCATTGTAACTTGTTACACAAATAGAAAATATGCAGTTTCCGAACATGGACGAGGACCGGATAATACCAAGGTCTTTGCATCTGGATATGATAATTCGACTACACTTGGATGTTCGATTATTGGAGTTCCAGGAACCGGAAAATCGACAGCTATTAATATCACATTAGACCGATATCCTAAGGCAATCAGGCATGTATTCGGTGAATATGAGTACACACAAATTCCTGTTATGCGCACAACTGCATTTGCAGATTCAAACATTACAGCTATGTTTCTGGAATTCGGCAAAAGATTAGACCATATTATGGATTCGGGAGGATTATTTTTTAGTGAGTTAAAAGCCATAAAATCAAACATTGGGCAAATGACGCAGAAAATCTGTGAGTATATTGAATTGTTCCATATTGGCTGCTGGATCATTGAGGAAGCAGAGTTTTTTGTTTTTTCAAAGACGTCTAAAAAAAGCTTTCAGAACATCATCAATATCGTTCAGGAAACGGGGATCTTTCTTTTTTGCACTTCGAATGACGATATTAAGGAAGCCATTGCAAGTAACTTCCGTGTTGAACGAAGACTTCTTGGCGACACAATTGACATGAACGAAATCACCAGAGATGAGCTTGTTGTCAAAGGTGCAATCCAGAAGATGTGGAAGTACATGCTCCCTCAGTTTCAGAAAAAACTTACGAAGAAGTATCTTGACCTGATCTATGCGGAAACATTGGGAAGTATTGATATGGTATCAATTTTGCTCATTTCTTTACAGAGAGAGTGCGTATTTTCGGAAAGAAAAAAAGAAAAGTTTGTGCTGAACGAAAGCTTGATTAAAAAGATTTCGAAGGCAAAGCTGACAAGAATGAAAGAACTGTTTACGGTAACATCTATTGAAGCAGCTAAAGGATACCATGAGGAGCAGGAAGCATTTGAAGATTCAATCAGAAAAGACCAGAGAGTCATCGAAGAATCGATTACTAGAGCATTGATCGAATCAGATATTGAGAGGGGATATGACCATACGGATAAGCTCTACATGGTCAAAACATCAATTCAGGAGATGTTCGGTGACCAATATACTGTAAAACAGATTGAAAGTGCTTTTACGTATTGCGAGAAGCATAAGGATGGTTTTAAAGACATGAGTAATATCAAAATGAAGCAAACGGTCAGAGAACGCTTGGAGGCTGTTGCGTCAAAAAGAAAAGTTGAAACGAAGAAACAGGTGGAACAGAACTATGATGAAATCTGCCTGTCATTATTGGGAGGAAAAAAAGATGATTCCAGTTTTTAGAGCGCCATATCCAGATGAGCATGTGCTTGGGTGGATGATTGAACTTGCAAATCTCAACAGAATGAGTATTGAGAAATTCTTGAAATGGTTTATGCCTTCGTTTAAATGGGAGCATTCTGCAGATACGGTTGCGAATATGTTTAATATCAAGTATGTGAATCCATTAAAGATTATGAGACAGAATACACTGTATTTTGCGTTATTCCCTTTTTTGACAGAGGGAACGCAGGCAAAGATAGTTCATCGTTTTTTGTACGGCGGAGATATACATTGGTTTCATACCACCACAGGGCTTAAGTATTGTCCGGATTGTGTGAAAGATGATATGAACGACGGCAGATTGCCATACTACAGAGTTTGGCATCAGCTGGATGAAGTACATACGTGCTGCAGACACGGATGCAAGCTTAGAGTTATTCCAGGATTAAAACTTGGGATGTTAGATGCTGATGAAACAATAGATGCTTCTGAGGAGGTATCTGCAGAAGGGGATGATTATAGCGAACTTATCTATAAAATGTACAAAAATCCTATATATACCAGCATTGAAAAATGGGGGAATAAAAGTATTATAAATTTCCAGGCATCCCGCATTTCAAAAAAGCAGGGACTTGAAGCGGCCATGAAACAACTTCCAGTATCGGAAGAAGGCTATAAATATCTTACAGAAGAAAATTGTCAGATGTGTGGTAAAAGTTTCGTAGCACATCCATTTGTTCATGAAACTTTCGGAGTGTGTCCGGAATGTGAGAAGACTCTTACAAAGCAACAGATTATCAACATTAGATCGAAGACGCAGGATGAGTATGAGATGGATGGCAGATTTGTTAAGCATAAAAAATGTGGAAGAAGATTATCAGGAGGATACCATAAGTTCAGATGGAGTAGAATCAGCTGCATGTGCGAATCGCTTCCGACATTACAAGACTATCAGGAGGAATTTGATGATGATGAATTTAAGGTAACAGGTTTTAAAACTGAAAAAGGGAAGACAACTCTTTCTATAAAACATGAAAACTGTCAAAAGGAATTTAATATCTGTAGAACTGATTTTATGACGAGAAGATATTGCAGAGTCTGCGAATCCTATGAAAATAAGTTTACTCAGCAGTTCAATAGTATGGTAAGCCGGCCCGTTTCTTCAGCAGATTATTTTGAAGCCCGCCATGAAACATGTGGCTTTAAATTTAGAATGCGGGCACGGAATTTCACAGAAGGTCAGAGATGCCCGTTCTGTCAAAAGAATATCGGCTTTGAAAAGGTAATGGGATTGTTAGAGGAGAATTGCAATCTGACAGGATACGAGATTGACGATGCATCTCCGGATATAATCGTAACGCTGCCATCTGGGGAAAAGAAAACCATGCGGTGTGCATGGGCGCTACAGGAGCTGACAAGATATGATGAACCGGAATTCTTTTTAAGAAAGAATAGGATCAAACCAGTAATTAGTGAAAAAGCAAAGGTGTTTATATACATCAGGGACCATTGTGATGAAAACGGATATTTTCTTTCAAATAAGGACTATTTAAAGGCAGGGGTAACACAGGGCAATTTCTTTACGAGTGTCAGGTATCTGAAAAAGTCTGGACATTTGGAAGAGGTAGAGAAAGGAAAATACAGAGTATTGAAAAGGAGTGATGATCCATGATTAAATTACCGATTTATTTTCCACCATATGAAGACGAATTACTGTATGGTTGGTTTTTCCGATTAAGGAAAGCAATGCACGTAAGCGTTAGGCACTTTAGACAGTATTTCTTTATGGATCCGAATGGAACTCCTGAGTTGATCCAATCTTTCAATATTTCAGGAATGTTCTGGGTGAGCAGAGAATGGGAACGTTTTCCTGAAATACTAGATATTTTATTTAGACATAGTACAGTGACTTTAAATTATGATAAAACATTGCCATTGTATGTTGGGAAAAAAGTACTTTCAATTCTATATAACCGTGGGGTCCCGCTTTACGATACGCCCAGCAGGTCGGCGCATTTCCCCAAATTATGCCCAGAATGCATGAAAGAAGACCGGGCAGCTGGAAGAGAACCTTATATCCGAACATGGCACTGCGGACGGGATGTGACGGTATGCAAAAAACATAAATGTAACCTGCATCGTGCAGAGTTTTATAATGGATATTATTCACTTGGGACGAAGCTGGATTCAGATGAAGGATCATATGCTGAAGCGGAGCACTTTTATAAAAAGTGGGCTTGTGCCGTAGAAAGTTCTGAACATCCAATTAGATTAGAGAATGAGCATATTGATGAATGCACGTTACTGATGGAATTTGGTCCAGTTGTCCTGGCAAAGTGTAACCGGTGTGGGCTGGAATTTTTTACTACACGATATATGCTTGAGCTTGGGCGTTCCTGCCCTGAATGTGAGCTTAAAGAGAATGTTCCACAAAATATTATTTCGAAAATAAACGGATACGTCTTTGTTAAAAATATTGAAGACATCAATGAAAAAGATTGCATCCGGCATGACAAATGTGGGGTGGTTCTTCCTTATAGCGCAAATGAAATCTTATACGGGGGAAGTCGATGTAAATGCGAAAGAGAGAGAAGCAATGAAGAATTGAAAAAAGATTGGGGAATCGGAGACGATTATACAATTCTAGGTAGAAAACATGATGAGTCTGGAAGAATACTTGTAACGGTAAAACATAATCCATGTGGAGAAATTTCAGATAAGGGTAAGTATTTTTTCGATAAAGGTTGCCAGTGCAGGTGCGAGCGCCTGAAACTCACACAAGAAATGATTGACGAAAGGTATTCAATCGACGACCCGGATTGGGAGATCATGTCGGGGTACAGGGATGCAAGGAAAAGGATTCATCTTATTTTGAAACATATTCCATGCGGCCGAGAATATGATAAGGTGTTTTGGTCTACTAATTATCATTATAAACTTGGTTGTGTGTGTGACAAAAAAATGAAAAAGACTAAGAGTGGAGTGGTAATAAAAAAGAAAACGTATACGAAAAAATATTTGATTGAACATTATCAAATCAGCGATGAATTTGATGTTTTATCGTGGAGGAAAACGAAAGGTGGAGATATTCGAATAACGGTCAAACATAAAACATGTGGTTGCATTTTAGAACGCAATGCACTTGCTTTCAAAAAAGGAATAAAGCACAAGTGCCGCGCTGGATATACAGAAGAAACACTTAGAAAAAAGTACGGAATTGGAGAAGACTATCTGATAAGAGGGTGGGATATAGACGAAAAAGGAGGGGTTACCCTTAAACTGACACATCTCCCATGTGGAAAGGAATACAGTGTACAAGAGCATCGTATTCGTCATGGGTGGCGTTGCCGGTGTGCTCAATCATTAACAGAAGAAGAATTGAGAGAAAAATACCAGATTCCAGATAGTTATGAAATCTATTCATGGTATAGAAAGGAAATTACGGGCGTAACCATTGTAAAAGGGAAACACAAGCCATGTGGCTGCGAGTTTGAAAAGATGGCCAGCGTACTGAAAAAAGAAGAGTGCGCTGAATGCGATAGCCGTAGAAGACGAGCTGAAGAAAAAGCGAATTTCGAAAAGAAAGTTTCGGAATTAGTGGGAGATGAGTACGTTCTTGCTGGGGAATATCATGGGGCTGGAGAAAAGGTGCCGCTGTATCACTCAAAATGTGGAAGGGTGGTCAACATTATTGCAGATAAGTTTTTAGATGGAGCTAGGTGTAGTTGTGAAAAGCGTATTGAGAAAGTAGATATTGACAGGTATCTTGATTCATTTAAACCAAACTTCACGATTGAGAAAGTAAAATCGGGATACAAAATTACATTTAAAGACAGCGGAAATGAAGTAACAATGCAGGCCAGAAGAATAAGGCAGGAAGCAACCTGTCTATGTGAACCGACTTACTTCACAAGAAAGAAAAAGAGTTGAAAAGGTACGTCCATAAAAGTGGGCGTATTTTTTCTGTCATAAACTGTCGAAGAAAATTATATTTTTTTGACATATATAATTATTATAGAAGAAAAAAAGTATTATAGCCGTAAATTATAATAATGATTGTGGTGTTTCTACATATTATATAGTACTTATGTA
>OMCM01000720.1_pt1 | contig 20689 bp, 16 predicted proteins | sample 1645021 | NCBI WGS metagenome assembly OMCM01 (sample SAMEA103958142, study PRJEB25191) | human gut metagenome | biome: human-associated habitat [ENVO:00009003]; feature: intestine environment [ENVO:2100002]; material: feces | place: Germany | collected 2013/2015
CGCCGCCAGTGGCGGAAACAGGGAGTCGTTGTTGGGGCAGCGGCCAGCAAGACGCAAGCGAAGCGCCGCGGATGCCGGGTACCGCAACCCGGGTGCGAAGCACCTCTGGCGTGACGGTCAGGCCCACACTGGACGAGCAAAGTTTCTTTATATTGAAAACAGGAGTGCCCTGCTACAGAGGGCAGCAGCTTCGGAACAATATCCTTGTCAAGCTGCTGCTAATCTCTGTAGCCGGGCACTATTTTTTACGTTATATTAGGCTTCCGGTGTCCAGTAGAAAGTGACCCGGCCTGCCAAAGCCTCTCCTACAAGGAGAGGTGGCACGCCGCAGGCGTGACGGAGAGGTTGTACAAAGACGAGCCTGCCCTCTGTAGCAAGGCCCGCCCTTTTACGCCATATTACGCCTCAGGCGTCTAGTAGGAAGTTGACCGGCCTGCCAAGGGCTCCCCCTCTGGGGGAGCTGGCGCGAAAGCGCCTGAGAGGGCTACACCGCCAAACACCACAGCGGCGTCGTGATGAGCGACAGCACCGTGGAGATGGCCGTACACTTGCTGGCGAAGGTGGAGTCTGCGCCGTACTTCTCGGCGAGGATGGTGGTGGTGCCGCCCATCGGCATACCGGCCAGAACGACGGCCACGCCTGTCGCCAGCTGGCCCACATGGGCCGCGCGGCATCCCACCAGCACCACCAGCGGCATCAGGAAGAGCCGGATGATGCAGTAGATGATGACGTCCTTATCCAGCAGCGGGTGAAGATTGCGGCTGCCGATGATGGCCCCGATGAGGAACATCGACATGGTCATGTTGCAGCTGCTGGTACACTGGACGGCCTTGCCGAGGAAGGTGGGCAGCTGCCACTGAGTCAGCATGATGACCATGCCCACGAACACCGACGCGATGCAGGGGTGGGTGATGGTCTTGCGGAGCACTGCGAGGCGGTGCTTTTTCTTTTCCTCGGGCGTGGCGGGGGCGGCGTCCTGCATGAAGTAGGACACCCCCACCGACCACATCACGATGCGCTGGGGGATCATGTAGAACGACGTCAGCAGCAGCCCTACCCCGCCGAACAGCCCCTCCGCCAGCGGGCTTCCGAGAAAGCCCGCGTTGGAGCAGACCGTGCCATACTGCATGACGGCCTTCCGCGCGAAGGGGTAGCGGTTGTAGCACACCGCGCAGACGACGCCGTAGAGCACCTGCAATAAAATCGACAGGATGAGGATGTCTCGGGTGCTGCGGAAAATTTCCGCGTTGAACTCGATGCGGAACGACTGGATGATGTTCGCAGGCAGGATGATGAAGAGCAGCAGGTCGGTCAGACAGGCGCGGCCCTGGTCGGTGATGAGCTTTTTCTTTGCCAGAAAAACGCCGATGGCCAGCAGAAGCATCATCTGCGCCTGCAGGTCCAGCATGGTGGAAAATTCGGGCATAGTATCCCCTTTCATTTGGACGTTCTTTGCTTAGATGAACCAATTATAATCGCGCGATGAGCCAATTTCAATATCCGCGCCCCGCCGGGCGTCGTGATTTTTCTGCATACCTTGCAGAAAAAGAGGCCAAGACCCATTCTGTCAGGTCTTGGCCTCTTTCCTGTTTCCTTTATAGGCCGAACAAATCGGCGTGTGTGCCGGTGCTTACTAAGTACAGCTCTGTGTCGGTCTGCCGATAAATCAGCAGCCAATCTGGCTGTATATGGCATTCACGGCAGCCGGTATAGTTGCCTGTTAAGCTGTGGTCTCTGTTCTTCGGGGGCAGCATGTCCGGCACGCGCAGCACATCAACGACCGCCTGCAGCAGATCCATGTTATAGTGCCGCCTCATGCAGGTTTTATAATCCTTTTTGAACTGCGTGGAAGTGTTCAGTTTTAGCATAGCTTAGCCTTCCGCCGCCAGTTGAGCGAAGAGATCAGCGGTAGAACCCTCAAAATGTTCTCCCTTGCCTGTTTCAATCATATTTTCGACTTCCTCAATCGCGGCCAGAGTCTTCGCATTGGGCGTTTCCACATCATCGGGGAGCGCAGCCCCCTGCAAATAAGGGACAACAAAAATCAGCTTGCTCTCCGGAATCTGGTCTATCAGAGTCTTGGCATATTCTCTTGTACTCATAACACACCCATCCTTTCGTGTAAAGTTTCAGGCTTATAAGTATTATAGCACTTTTTTTCTTTATTGAACAGTCCTGCGTACCTTTTCCCAAAAAGCAAAAGCCCCACGACACACGCCGCTTTTCAGCGGTACATCGTAGGACTTTTTGGAGCTGGTGACAGGAGTTGAACCTGCAACCCACTGATTACAAATGCGCACAAAACGATTTTCTTATGTTGCATTGTGTTTGATTTCAAGTAGATAATTCGTCATTTTTTCATTTTTATGTTATGGATTATTCTCTTGCGTTTCGTGCCGCTGTCGCACTTCTGTCGCACTTTTGTCGCACTTGCAAGCGATACCATAAACAGGACGCAGGAGCCAGCGAGAGCAGCGCATACAATGGGGAGAGCCAGACACACCCCAGCAGGGAACGAGGGTATAACAAACCGTTCACCCCCTGCCCGGCGGGGAATATGGGCTTGACCCCTACCCCATGCGGTCATAGCCGAGAGTACCCCGCCCAAACAAAAAGGCGAAATTTTCCAGAGCAAATAAAAAGGCAGTCCACAAGCCCGGCACAATCGCCGCTGTGGACTGTCTTTCTTTATGCGTGGTTCTTTTCTTTGATACGTTCAAAGGTGCTTTCTAGGCTGTTTGCCGCCGCTGCATCTGCTGATTGAATTGCGCTTGTGTAAATGTTCAGCGTGGTCGAAATGTTAGCGTGTCCTAACCGTCCGCTAACTGCCGATACTGGCACATGGTCGGCAATGAGCAAGGTTGCGTTGGAATGGCGCAAACTGTGGAAGTGGGCAGAAGTCAGGTCATTTGCTTTCAAGAATTTGCTAAACCAGCTTGTAATGCTGTGGGGGTCGAATGGCGCACCGTCCGCCCTTGTAAAAATCAAGTCGTTTTTAATGGTCTTGCCGCATATATCAACCGTGCGCACCCACGCTGACCCCATGCGCAAACGCTGCTCCCGCTGTATCTGGCGGTATTCTCGCAGCAGTTCGATACAGTTATCACCTACCCGGATAATCCGCCGGGAACGCTTGGTTTTGGGCGGGGCAAAGACAACACCCGCACCCGGTATTCTCTGCATTGACCGTTCAAAACGAATCGTTGCCCGCTCAAAATCCACGTCAGCCCAACGCAGCGCACACAGTTCTTCCCGCCGTGCGCCTGTGAACAGTGCAAGTTGTGTCATGGTCGAATAAAGCGGGGGCGCAGTTTCGAGGGCTTTCAGAAGTTGCGCTATCTCGTTTTCATCCAACACTTGAACGTCTGGCGTTTCATGCTTTGGCGGCTGCACCCGGTCACAAGGGTTTGAATCAATCAGTTGCCACACCACAGCACGAGAAAACACAGAAGATAGAAAAGCGTGATAGTGCTGCAATGTGTTTCCGTTCAGTTTGCCGCCCTCTTTGGCGTGTTCTATAAACGCTTTGGAGAAAGCCAGCCCGGCGGCACTAGATACCTTTTCAGCCGTTGCCCTGCTGACGTTTTCGCCCTTGCATACTGTGTTCATCGTCCGTTCTGAAATCCCCGCCTTGTCGGTAACTGCTTTCCGTTTTCCTTTTGGCAGTAGATCGAGCAGGGCTTTTGTGCCTGTATAGGTACTGTCTTGTCGGATATTCGATTCACCCAGATTCTTATAGAATCGCATTATATGGTCTGGTTTGATTGCAGACAGCTTGAAGCAGCCCAGAGCCTGACGCACACGAGGGGCAAGTTTTTTGTAGTCGTAAACCGTCCGTTCACGCAGTTGCGGTTCTGCATACTCGCTGAAATACTTGTCCAACAGGGCATCGAAAAGCATATCAGATTGAAGCGTACCACGCAAAACAGCCTGTTCAAATTCATCCGCTTGCCGTTGTAGTTCCTTGTCCAGCTTGCGCCCGGTCATTCCCGGCGGGGGTGTAAGGGTCTTTGTCTTGCAGATGGGTTTGCGGTCTTTATCTCGCCCACAATATACCCTTGCAAGATAAGCTGTTTTACCGTCCTTTTTTGTTCTTTTTATTAGCTGTGCCATTTTTTCCACCTATATCTTTATAAGCCGCCTGTGCATCATCATTCAATTTTTCCGTGTACATCGTAACAGCTTTTTGCGCCTTATACTGTTCTAGTTCCATACTTACAGAAAAATTTGTATCTTTTACAGTTTCTTCCCCTGTTCCATATCGAGTATGTGCGAGACGCACGAGAGTTTATTGCAGCGTTGAGCCGGAAGGAGCTGAAAGAATTTGGACACGATGAAATCAACGGCGCAGACCAGATGATTGTTGCACTGAACGCCATTGAACAGCTTGCCAAGCACGACAATGCAGCAGCGTGGGAGTGCTACGGAGATTTTATGGAATCGAACCTTTGCGGCGTATCCTTTAAGATTGAAAGCTGATTTAATTTCACGAAATTACGCTGTTTTTATGAACTGTGTTTTAGTTGGTTTTATTAGTCACATCTAACCAGCTAGAAACAAAGAATCCCTGCACCCGGCTTGAACGTCAGATGCAGGGAATATTTTTGCAACAAAATTACATGTCTTTTGAAACGGAGATTTTAGGAATCATGCGGTTATTTGCTTGCCTTGAAAAGAGCCTGAAAGAACCAAAATCCAAAAAGCAGACAGCCGATAATAGTAGCCATAACACAAGCCCCCTTATTCCTCGTTTGCTACATCTGGCGTGTATTCCAGCAGATCGCCCGGCTGGCAGTTGAGCAGCGCACAGAGCGTGGAAATATTTTCCCACGACACAGGTTCACCGCTTCTTATCCGCTGAATAGTCGCTTCACCGATTAGTTTATCTTTTCGCAGCCTATAAGTGCTGTACCCGGCTGCTTTCAGGGCTTCCAGCACATCAATCTTGTATTTTATCGGCATCATATCGCCCCCTTTGGTACTTCCTATTATACAGGAAAGATACACCGAAATCAAGTGTATAATATAGACACAAATATTGGTGTATTTTTGTCTATTCTGTCAATGGACTATACACAAAGATTAGTGTATACTGTAATCACAGCAAGGGAGTGCAACCGGCAAGGGGCGAAGGATGTACCGGGAGCGCAAGAGCGTAACGCCAGCTAAGACAGTAACCCGCTCCCATCTGCTGTATATGAAAAATGCCCGGTGCTAGTCGCCAAACCAGAACACCGAGCAAACCCAAAGGGGCAAGGCAATTATAACAGCCCTGCCCCACATTGTAAAGTGAGGTGGTAAAAATGACGTACAATCTGCATGAAATCATGTGCAAGGCGTGGAAGCTGTTCCGCAAGGGCATCGGCACATTTGCCGAATGTCTGCACCGGGCATGGAACAGCGCAAAGGCTGAACCCATCAACGCCCAGCGCATCAGCGAAGCCCAGCAGACCGCCGGGATTGAAGAAGAATGCCGGACGTGGGCAGACTGGAAGAAGCAGGGGCGTGAAGTCCTGCACGGTGCAAAGGCCGCTTTCCAAGTCCTCTTGATTTACGCAAGCAAGGGCGATGGGCAGACGTACCGAGCAAGTTTCTTCCCTGCATCCGTAACCCAGCCGTTGAACGCATAATCACAGGATACACGAGTACACGAACACATGAACACGAGATATAGAAAGGACAGTACAAAATGAACGAGACCAAGCGCACCGCAGAAGTTAGCCAGATCGCAAGCCTGATTCGAGCCAAAGCCCAGAAGCACCCCGAAGTGATTGATATTGTGGTCGCTCTGGTTGACAGGGTATCACAGAGCAGCCAGCCGGAGATTGAAGCGTTGGGCAAGCAGCTTGAACAGCATGAGGGCGATTATCCTGCTATTATGAAGCTGTTGGGCATCCAGCCCAGCCCCCAGCACTAAACAGCACACAGCACAGCGCAGAGCAGTATTTTAACGTGCCCTGCGCTTTTTCTTTGTCTGGTAATGAAAGTATATTGCCAGACCCCGAAAGCCTGTTTCCCACGCATTTGCACAGGCATCCCACGCACCCAGAAGCGAAGCCGATGCAATGCCGTCACATCTGGCGGTATCTGTGAGGGTGCCTTAAAGCAGGGCATCCCCAAAAGTGGGGACATCCTCAAAGGCGGGGGCATCCAAAAGTGGATTGAGCCAGCCAGAAAGCCGCTGGGCATCACAATTCTGTGATAGTGCTATCAGGCAGACCGGGCAAGGGTCGTAATTGAAATACACTCAATTTTGAGGGCATCGAAACCCGCTCAATTTTGAACCGATTACACAGATCGGTGCAGTCAGGCAGATTGACCACATTGCCGCTTGTGTCGATGCTGACACTTTTTTGTGTTGGGGTTGTGAATCTGGTTCATGCCCTTGTGTATAGGGTCGGTATCAGATACCGCTCCCCCATAAGTGGGGGAATAGGTAGGTGGGTCGTGAAACGCTACACACCCAGCCCATAGCAGGGGCAAGGATAGCTCATTATACAGCCGTATGATATAGGGCAAGGCATACAGAACAGGGGCGCACACTGTCGCACAAAACAGTTTTTTCCTGAATTTGTCGCACTTTTGTCGCACTTTCCGGGCGTTTCACAACGCATAGAAAAGCAAAAATCCCACGATACACGCCGCTATTCTAACGGTATATCGCAGGATTTTTCTTGGAGCTGGTGACAGGAGTTGAACCTGCAACCCACTGATTACAAATCAGTTGCGCTGCCATTGCGCCACACCAGCGAGTATCGTTTGCACAGGGTACTTTAGTAGAATACCAGAAACCTCCCCGCTTGTCAATATCTTTGTCTGCCCCCGGCCCCGCTGTACGGCCCATGCAGCGCTGTTTCAGGGCGTTTCAAGACATCTGAGGAGCGATTCACGCACAAAACACGGCGATTCACGCAGATTTGGTTACATTATGGCCGGAATGTGGTAGAATAAATTAAACTCAACATTTATGCTTCTTCCACAAGCTCCTGCTGCTTTGTTGGGAGCTTCTGTGCAAAACTCACACTTTTCAGAGGAGGTTTCCATGATCTCTTATCGCAAGCTTGCAATGCGCGTTCTGGGGCATCCGCTGCGGGTGCCGACAAACACCCCCCGGCCCGCGTCTCACCGGGTGACGGCGCTGGCACTGACAGCCGCAATGGTGGCCGGCATGGCCGCACCGGCGTATGCGGGTACCTATTACATAGGCGATGGTGACATCACCATCACCAAAGACGAAAAGGGCGACGTCTATGTCAAGCACGCCGACAACAAAGATAAAAGCAAGGGTGATTGTGAACATTTGGGGCGGTATCATCACGAAGGCCACCGGCGGCAGCGGCAAGAGCGGCGGCGACGGCATCGGCAGTTACGGCGCCCTCACCATCTTCGGCAGCGCCAAAATCGAAACCGCGCAGGGCGGCGCTTCTACCAATGGCAACGGTGGCAGCGGCATTTCCAGCGGCGGCATCCTCACCATCTCCGGCAGCGCCAACATCGGAACCGCGCAGGGCGGCGCTTCTACCAATGGCACCGGCGGCGACGGCATCCACAGCGGTAGCGTTGTGAAGATTTCGGGCGATACCATCACGAAGGCCACCGGCGGCAGCGCCACCGGCGAGAACAGCACCGGCGGCAGCGGCATCGGCGGCAGCTTTGTGAATGTTGAGGGCGGCACCATCAACACCACCGGCGGCAGCGGCAAGAGCGGCGGCGCGGGCATTGACGGCGACATCGTCTCCATCGGCAATACCGACACCCCGCTGAACATCACCGCAACCTCCCCCGACGCCGACAATGCCATCCGAGGCCGCGACGGCAAGAAGCTGGACGAGATCATCCATCTCGCGGAAAACGGCAAGCTGGGCCTCGTGAAGCTCGTAGAGAACGGCGTAACGCGGCTCTTCCACAACGGTGTCTACACGAAGACCGCCCTTCCCGACTTCTCCGTCAGCGAGACTCACCCCCTCGGCGAGTGGCGCACTACCAAAGCGCCTACCTGCACCGAGCCGGGCGAGAGACAGCGCAGCTGCAAGGTCGAACACTGTGTCGTCACTGAGACGGAGGAGCTGCCCGCCCTCGGCCATCAGTGGAGCGGCTGGATGCCTGTCCAAGGCGACAGCAGCCGCGAGTACCGCATCTGCGCGGTCTGCAATGCGGTGGAGTACCGCGATGTCTCCCACAACAGCGGCTTCATCATCCCCACCAACCTGCGTGTCCTCGACTCGACCCAGACCGACATCCTCCAGAACGCCCAGCTGGTCCGGCTGAGCCAGATCAACGATGTTCTCTACATCGATGTCGCCCTTGAGACGGCGTCCCTGCAGGGCGTTCTTTCCGATTTGACCGGCCTCCGCTCTGAGCGCATCGGGACCGTTGTCTTCTCCACCGAACGCTGCACTTCCACCCTCTCCCTCTCCGATGTTGCAGCCCTCGGTGCGGGCGATACGCCTTTCACCCTCAGCCACAGCGGCTCCACCGCCAGCTTCATCGTGGGCGGCGCAGACCACAGCGCACTGCTGAGGTAAGCAGAGCACCATCCTCCATTCCTTCCACATAACGACCAAGGCCCCCGCAGTTCTGTTCCGGACTGCGGGGGCCTTGGCGTTTTATTCTGATAAAATCTTACTTCAGCTCCCGCTGTACGGCAGCAAAGTCCTCGAGGGTCAGGGCCTCGGGGCGGATGCGGGCGTCGAAGCCCGCCGCCTCGATGGCCGCGATGACCTTATCTTTCGGCAGTCCGAGGCCGCTGGCGATGGCGTTGGCGGCGGTCTTGCGGCGCTGGCCGAAAGCTGCACGGATGAGGGCGAAGTAGCCGTCCTCGTCCTCCACCTGTACGGCGGGAGTGGTGCGGATGTCCATCCGCACCACAGCGCTGGTGACCTTCGGGGCCGGATAGAAGCTGCCCGGCGCGGCGGTGAACATCAGCTTCGAGGTGGCGTAGTAGCTCACGGCGCAGCTGATGGCACTGGACGCCCGGGTGCCAGGGGCGGCGGCCAGACGGTCGGCGGCCTCTTTCTGCACCATGACGGTGAGGTTCCGGATGGGCAGGCGGTCGCCCAGCAGCTTCATGACGATGGGGCTGGTGATGTAGTAGGGCAGGTTGGCGCAGACAGCCACCGGCATCCCGGGGAACTCCTCCTCGATGAGGGCGCGGAGGTCTGCTTTCAGAACATCCTGCAATACCAGCTTGAAGTTCTCCACGCCCGCCATGGTCTCGGCCAGCAGGGGCGGAAGGCGCTCGTCCACCTCGATGGACACCACCTTGGCGGCGCGCTGGGCCAGCTCTTTGGTCAGCACGCCGATGCCGGGGCCGATCTCCAGCACGCCCCAGCTCTTATCGACGCCGCTGGCGTCCACGATCTTGGGCGGCAGGCCGGGATTGATGATGAAGTTCTGTCCAAAGCCCTTGGAGAGCGCGAAATCGTATTTTTCGCACAGGGTGCGGATAACGGAGAGGTCGGTCAGCTCCGGCATAGTGGTTTTCCTTTCTGTTTCTTGCTAAAACAGCAAAACCTCTCCGTCACGCCTGCGGCGTGCCACTGCCCGGGTTGCGGCTCCCAGCGTCTGCTTCGCTGTCGCTCACATCCTGCTGGCCGCGGCCCCAACAGCGACTCCCTGTTTCCGCCACTGGCGGCGGTCGTCGCCGTTGCTCCTATCGAGGGGAGGCCTTGGCATTCCCGCAAAGCTTACTCTCTTCGCCAGAGGCTCCCCTCGGTAGGGGAGCTGTCTGCGAAGCAGACTGAGAGGTTGAGCTATTTACACGACTAAAATTATTTTCAAGAAGTGCTTACTGCGCACTTGCAGCGTCCTGCTCCCCTTCCGCACCGGCCTCGCTGGAAGCGGTGCTCTCGGCTGCGGCCTCCGAAGAGGCTGCGGCGGAGTCGGCGGCGATGTCAGCGTCGTTCACGCCGCCCACGGTGGTGACACCGGTAAGCTGCTGTGCGGTGCTGACGGCGCGCTGTATCTGCGGGTCCGTGTCGAGGGTGTAGTCATAGTAGCTGGCCTGCTCGTCGGCAGTCAGCGGGCACTCCACGTCCACGGTCAGGCCGGTGCCGTCGAAGCAGGAGCCGTCGCCGCAGATGAGCTTTGCCACCGTGACCACGACGGCGCTGCCGTCCGAGAGGCGCTGGGGGCTGCTCTGGATGGTGCCTTTGCCCATCGTGGTGCTGCCCACGAGGCGGGTGCCGCACAGGGTGCGCAGGCTGGACGCAAAGAGTTCTGCCGCGCTGGCAGTGTTCTCGTTCACGAGGCAGACGGTGGGCTGGCTGATGACCGAGTCGCCGGTGCTGCTGCCCAGCAGGGTGCGGTTGCCTGCCTTATCCTCCGCGTAGGCCAACACGCCTTCCGGCGCGACGAGTTCGATGCAGCTGATGGCGTCATCAAGGATGCCGCCGCCGTTGTCGCGCAAGTCGAAGATGAAGCTCTGGGCGCCGCTGGCGGTCAGGCTGCGGAGCGCAAAATCCAGCTCACTGGGGGTGGAGTTGTCGAACTGCCAGATCTTGATATAGCCCACATTGCCCTGCACCAGCGCGGAATCGACGCTGTTGGCTGTAAAGCCGGAGTGGGTCAGATCGGCAGTGTGCTGGGCGTTCTCGCTGTCCAGCCAGCCTACATTGACGCTCGTGCCGCTCTCGCCCCGGAGTTTGTTCTGGACAGCCTCCACGCTGCCCAGACTTTTGATGTCTGCGCCGTCGATGGTGGTGATGTAATCGCCCCGCTGGAGGCCGGCCTCCTTGGCAGGAGACTCGTCATACACTTTGATGACCTTGGCGTAGCCGGACTGGTCGATGGCCAGCTCCACGCCAATGCCCATCAGCTTGCCGCTCTGGGCGTTGAGCAGGTCGGTATAGGCCGAGGCGGTGTAGTAGCGGGCGTACTTGTCGCCGGTACCCAGCAGATAACCGGCAGTCAGACGGTCGTACAGCACGGTCTCGTCGATGTCATAGTAGTCGTTGGCGCGCACATAGCGGTCTACCTCGGCCACCTTGTTGTACATGCTCTCCTTTTCCTTCACGCTGGTGACGGTGTGGTCAAACAGCCGCATCGCCATCAGCATCGTGATGGAAAAAGTGACCGTCATTGCCAGAATGACGATGGTCACGGTCATCCCTACGGAAATTTTGCGGTTCATTCAGTGTCCTCCCCCAGTTCAGACCAAAAACATCAGGATGACACTGCCCAGTACCGACAGCAGGAATGCTCCTGCCAGAATCAGACAGCCCACCCGAAGGATACGCTTGCGTTTTTGCTCGTTCATTTCGCCTTGTGGCCTCCTTTGACCCCTCGACTTCAATTACAGTTGTATTATCTTATCGGAATATAACCGCGGGGATTGACCGCATTGGCCTTGGAGCCGCCCTTCCACACCTCGAGATGGAGGTGGTTGCCGGTAGAGTTGCCGGTGGAGCCCACATAGCCGATGAGGTCGCCCTGGTTGACATACTTGCCCGCCGACGTTGCCACCGAGCGCATATGGCCGTAGAGGGTGGAGTAGGCGTTGCCGTCTGTCATTTTGCCGTGATAGATGACGACATAGTTGCCATAGCCGCCGCTGGACCAGCCGGCCACCTGCACATAGCCGCTGGCGGCTGCGTAGATGGGAGTGCCTGCGGGGGCGGCAAAGTCGATGCCGGCGTGGAGCTTGTTGACGCCGGAGACCGGGTTCTTGCGCCAGCCGTACTCGCTGGAGATGCGGGTATAGCTCTTGAGCGGGCAGATAAAGCCGCTGAAGCTCAGCTGGGGCTTGCTGGCCGCTGCCGCTGCGATGAGCTTCTGGATCTCCTTCTTGACGGCCTCGTAGTTCATCTCGTCCGACTCGATGGCCGCCTGGGCGTTCTTCTGGGCCTGCTGGGCCTCAGCGGCGCTCAGACGGGCCTCCTTGACGCTGTTGTTGAGCTCGTTCTGCTTGGACTGCATCTGCTTGTTCTGGGCGTCCAGCTCAGCCTTTTTGTTCTGCAGCTGGGTGCGCTCCTCCACGAGCTGGGTGCGGTCGGCCACAAGGGCTTCCTTCGCAGCCTTCATGTTGTCGAGTATCTCGGTGTCCTTCACCGAAATGTCCTGCATGACCTCATTGAAGGTCAGAAGCTCGTACAGATCGTTCACAGCCCGGAGCATGGCGACGCTGCCGCCGTCCCGCAGCTCCTGCATCGCGGCCATATGGCTCTTGAAATCGTCCCACTGGTCGGCGATCTCCTGCTCTTTCCGGGCGATCTCATTCTGTTTGGCGGTGATCTCCTGCTCTTTGACGCCGATGCTGTTCTGCACCTCGGAGATCTGGCTCTTGAGGACGCCGATCTGGCTCTGGAGCACCGAGACTTTTTCCTTCAGCTCAGACTCGAGGGCCTTGGCAGCAGCTTCCTTCTTTTTGGCGTCGCTCAGCTCCGTCTTATGCTGCTTGATGGACGCAGAGATCTTGTCCAGCTTGTTCTGCAGCGAGCTCATGCTGGTGGCCGCACTGGCCGGGTAGACCGTCACGCTCAGCACGAGGCAGGCGGCGGCCAGAAAGGCGCAGGCGGCGCGCATCATGGCCGAATGGCCCGACGGCTTTGCGTGGCGGGGCGGATGGTGCAGGACAAAGCCTGCGGAATGCTTGTCGTGGTACACAGTAGGCCCTCCTTACACGTTCAGGTGCTTTCGGATGGAGAACATACTGCCCAGACCGCCCACCAGAGCGCCGCCCGCGAGGCTGTAGGTCAGGATGGTGGGCCAGACATTTTCCAGCGGCACCAGAGCCGTACCCATGAGCATCTGCCACAGGCCGCCCAGCGTGGGCGACAGCTGAACGATGTAGGCATAGCCGCCGATGGTGGCAGCTGCCGTCAGGATGCCGGAGAGCAGGCCCATGGTCAGGCCCTCGATGACGAAAGGCAGGGTGACGAGGGCGTTGGTAGCGCCGACATACTTCATGATCTCAATTTCACGGCGGCGGGCAAAGACGCTCAGCCGGATGGTGGTACCCACCGTGATGATGCTGACAGCCATCAGCACCAGCACCAGACCGCGCCCGACCTTGGTGACAGCCTGCTGGACCTCCACAAAGGTCTTGGTCATCTCGATGGGAGCCGTGACGCTGTAGACGCCGCTGATGTTCTCGAACTGCTTGCTGATGGTCTCCATCTGGCTCAGATCAGACAGGGAGACGCGGTAATTGGCCTTAAAGGGGTTGTCGTTCTCGAACTCGTTCAGCAGGGCGGCATAGTCGGACATATAGCCCTTGTACTGGTTGAGGACGTCTTCTTTGGACATATACTGCACCCGGCTCACACCTGCGGTGCCGCTGAGGGCATTGCCCACAGACTGGATGGTGGCGTCATCGGCCTCGGGGTCCACGTAGACCACCATCTCGTTCTGGCTGCCCAGATAACTCACCATGCTGTCCACATTGACTTCAATGAGGCTGGCGAAGATGTTCAGGGTCATGCAGACGCTGAGGGAGGCGATGCAGGCGATGGTCATGGCCCAGTGCTTGCCGAGGTTGCGCACGCCGCGCCGGGTGAGGAACCCAAACGTAGAGATTTTCATACGTGCACCTCCTCGCCGAAGCTGGCCGGAACATCGGAGATGATGCGGCCCTGCTTCAGGGTGATGGTGCGGCGGTTGAAGCGGCGCACCAGTTCATGCTCGTGGGTGACGACAAGCACCGTGATGCCCATCTCGCTGACACGTTCCAGCAGTTCCATCATCTCAAGGCTCATTTCGGGGTCGATGTTGCCGGTGGGCTCGTCCGCAATGACGAGGCGGGGGCTGTGGGCCAGAGCGCGGGCCACGGCCACGCGCTGCTGCTCACCGCCGGAGAGGAACTCGGGGTAGACCTTTGCCTTATCTTCCAGATGCACCAGCTCCAGCATGTAGTTGACGCGCTCTTTGATGTCTTTTTTGCCGATGTTGGTGACATGCATGGCAAACGCCACATTCTCGTAGACCGTCATAGTGGGGATGAGGCGGAAATCCTGGAAGATGATGCCCATCTGGCGGCGGAGAAAAGGCACTTTGCCCCGGCGCAGCCGGGCGACATCCTTGCCGTCCACCATGACGCGGCCCTCGGTGGGCAGCTCTTCGCGGAGGATAAGCTTGAGCAGAGTGGACTTGCCGGCGCCGGAGTGGCCCACCAGAAAGACGAACTCACCGTCGTCTACATGGAAGTCGATGTCCTCCAGAGCGGGAGTATCACTCCGTTTGTATATCTTGGTGACATGTTCAAAATCTATCATGAGTATCTTGCTCCTGAAAAATTTATTTGGCACAGAAGTTCCAGACCATTACAAAAGAAACCGGCCAGCATCAGGGTCGAGCGGCCGGTTTCGGCGTCCGCAGCCGGAGCGGCTGAGACGAAATATCAATATTTGGCCGGGTTGTTGGACAGGTACTTCTTGACCATGAGCGCTACCTTGAACACGATAGCGTCGTCGAACTCACGCAGATCCAGACCGGTCAGCTTTTTGATCTTTTCCAGACGATACACCAGCGTGTTGCGGTGGACGAACAGACCGCGGCTGGTCTCGGAGACGTTCAGGTTGTTCTCGAAGAAGCGCTGGATGGTGAACAGGGTCTCCTGATCCAGGCTCTCGATGCTGCCCTGCTTGAACACTTCGCGCAGGAACATCTCGCAGACCGTGGTGGGCAGCTGGTAGATAAGACGTGCGATGCCCAGATTGTCGTAGCGGATGATCTGCTTCTCGGTGTCGAACACCTTGCTGACCTCCATGGCGATCTGTGCTTCCTTAAAGGAAGTAGCCAGATCCTTCACGTTGGCGATGGGGGTGCCGATGCCCACGACAGCCTTGATGTAATGCTCACCGGACAGGGTGTCCACGATGCTGGCGGCCAGCTTCTCCATATCGGTGCGGTCGATGCCCTTGCGGATCTCCTTGACCAGAACGGTGTCCGTCTCGCTGATGTTGAAGACGAAGTCCTTCTGCTTGTCGGGGAACAGGCTGCTCACCACGTCGTAAGCGGAGATGTCGCCGCCGCTGGTGACGCGGACGATGAACACCACGCGGGAGACGTCGGTGGCAAAGTGGAGCTCACGGGCCTTGGCGTAGATGTCGCCGGGCAGGATGTTGTCCAGCACCACGTTCTTGATAAAGTTGGCCTTGTCGAACTTCTCATCGTGATACTGCTTGATGCTCTGCAGGCTGATGGACAGCACAGCGGCAAACTGGCCCGCAGTCTCGTCCGCACCTTCCACAAAAACGGCATAATCGTTATGCTTTGCGCTGGAGAACTGCTGGTAGGTGTAGCCATCCCGCACGAAGCGGTCACCGGCCGTCAGACGCTCTGCCATAAAGCCCTCGCGCACCTCGCCGATCAGATTCAGCTCCGAGCAGGAGATGACAGCGCCGGTCTCATCCACCACGCCGACCACGCGGTCGATCGCGTCCTTCATCTGGTAGATCACGCTTTGAAATACTCTATTGGCCATAAATGGATACCCCTTTTCCTCTCTTGTGCAAACCGCAGGTGGGCGGGATTGTGATTTTTAACAATTTCGCCGCATTACATTTTATATTTTACACAAAAGAATTTACTTTTGCAACATATTTCACCAAAAAAAATTCTTCTTTCTTGTTGAAATTATCTTTCGGGGTCATTTTCGAGCCAAAAAGGGCCTTTCTGCGTGGTTCTGAGGGCTATTTTACCGGTAAAATGTGATACTTTTTTGAAAACCGGGTGAAAAGCAGTCCTTTACCCCGTGGTAATTTTCGCCACCTCGTCGGCTGTCAGCTCCCGCCGATGGCGTCCCGGTGCAGGGCGTTGACGCCCGCACCGTAGACGCCGAACATCCGCTTGATTTGATGATACACGCCCTGCCTGAGCAGGACGCGGACCGTCAGCCCGTCGGGGGTGAGGGCGGACACTTCCGCCGGCGAAAGGGCCGTGCCGTCGGCAAGGGTGACACCTGCGGCAAAGCCGGCCTTCATCTCTTCCGTCAGCGGGGCGTCGATGACGACGGTGTAGGTCTTGGAGACATGGCGCCTGGGCGCGAGGATGTCGTGGGCAAAGCCGCCGTCGTCCGTCAGCAGGACGAAACCGGTGCTGGTCTTGTCCAGCCGCCCGGCCGGGAACAGCTCCCGCCGGGGATAGGCATCCCCCACCAAATCCACGACCGTCGTGTCCCGCTTGTCGGTGGAGGCGCTGACGACGCCCTCGGGCTTGTTGAGCATGAGGTAGACGAACTGCCGGTAGGCCAGCGCTTTGCCGTCCACCGCCACGGCGTCCGCCTCTTTCAGCTGGGTATCCCCTTTCCTGCAGACCGCGCCGTTGACCGTGACGCGGCCTTTCGCCAGCAGTGCCTTCGCCTCGCTCCGGGTACATTGGGCCGTCTCGGCTAAATATTTATCGAGTCGCATGAAAACTCCTTCTGTGTGCAGAAAAGAGGCCGTTGCCTGCGGCAACAGCCTCTTTTCCTGTAAAATCACGTTTAGACGCTCAGGTTTGCGTGCTGTTCCACAGCATCCGGGTTGGCGTCAAAGATGGGCTTGAGGATGTGAGCAATGAACTCCTCCACCTGCTGGGGAGCGCGGCCCACAAAGTTCTCCGGCACAAGGCCCGCCACGATCTCCTCCTTGGTCAGACCAAAGGCCGGGTCGGCGGCGATGCGGTCCACCATGTCGTTGGGCAGACCCTCTTCCTTGACCTGCTTGCCGGCGGCGATGGCGTGCTGGCGCAGACGCTCGTGGAGCTCCTGACGGTTGCCGCCCTTCTCCACGGCCTGCATCATGATGTTCTCGCTGGCCATGAAGGGCAGCTCCGCCATCAGGCGGCTGCGCACGACCTTCGGGTAGACCACGATGCCGTCGGTGACGTTGAGCATGATGTTCAGGATGGCGTCGGCGGCGAGGAAGCCCTCAGCCATGGCAACGCGCTTGTTGGCGCTGTCGTCCAGCGTGCGCTCGAACCACTGCGTGCCGGTGGTGAAGCTGGGGTTGAGCACATCCACCATCAGGTAGCGGCTCAAAGCGCAGATGCGCTCGCAGCGCATGGGATTGCGCTTGTAGGGCATGGCGGAGGAGCCGATCTGGTTCTTCTCAAACGGCTCTTCCATCTCCTTGAAGTTGGCCAGCAGGCGCAGGTCGGTGGCGAACTTCATGCAGCTCTGGCCGATGCCGGCCAGGGCGTTGAGGATGAAGGCATCCACCTTGCGGCTGTAGGTCTGGCCGGACACCGGGATGACGGCCTCGCTGTCGAAGCCCATCTCCTCAGCGATGGAAGCATCCACGGCGCGGATCTTGTCGGCATCGCCCCTGAACAGCTCCATAAAGGAAGCCTGGGTGCCGGTGGTACCCTTGACGCCGCGCAGCTGCAGGGTAGCCAGACGGTGGTCGATCTCGCTGAGGTCCATCACCAGCTCGTTGGCCCACAGGGTAGCGCGCTTGCCCACGGTGGTGGGCTGGGCGGGCTGGCAGTGGGTGTAGGCCATGCAGGGCATATCCTTGTACTCCTCGGCGAACTTTGCCAGCTTTGCCAGCACGCCGATGAGCTTCTTGCGCACCAGCTCGAGGCCCTGACGCATCACGATGATGTCGGTGTTGTCGCCGACATAGCAGCTGGTGGCACCCAGATGGATGATGCCTGCTGCCTTGGGACACTGCTGGCCGTAGGCGTAGACATGGCTCATGACGTCGTGGCGCACCAGCTTCTCCCGCTCGATGGCGACTTCATAGTTGATGTCGTCCACATGAGCTTCCAGCTCGGCCACCATCTCGGGGGTGATATTGGTCAGGCCCTGCTTCATCTCGGCCCGGGCCAGAGCCACCCACAGGCGGCGCCAGGTGCGGAACTTGTTGTCGTCCGAGAAGATGTACTGCATCTCATCGGAGGCATAACGGGTGGAAAAAGGGCTGATATAACGGTCATGCTGAGACATTGGTTGTTTCCTCCTGAAAATGACTCCCCCAGTCGCCTTCCGGCGACAGCCCCCTCGGGGAGGGGGCCTTTCAGCCTCCCTCTCTGAGGGAGGTGGCATCGCGTCAGCGATGCCGGAAGGAGTTTTTCTCCTATTCTACCATCAAATCTTGAAATAGTCCACGCCGCCCTCGAAAATAGGCTGATACTTGTCGCCGGTGACGTTCTTGTACAGATACTCGCCGCTGCGCTCCGAATGGCCCATCTTGCCGAAGACACGGCCATCCGGGCTGGTGATGCCCTCGATGGCGAGGACGGAGCCGTTGGGGTTGTACTTCATGTCCATGCTGGGGTTTCCGTCCTGATCGACGTACTGGGTCGCGATCTGGCCGTTGGCGATGAGGGTGTCCAGCACGCTCTGAGGTGCCACGAAGCGGCCCTCACCATGGCTGATGGCCACGGTGTGCTGGTCGCCCACGCTGCACTTGGACAGCCAGGGGCTGCCGGTGGAGGCGATGCGGGTGCGCACCAGCATACTCTGGTGGCGGCCGATGGTGTTGAAGGTCAGGGTCGGGTCGCAGGCCGTGATGGGGCGGATGTCGCCGTAAGCGGCCAGACCCAGCTTGATGAGGGCCTGGAAGCCGTTGCAGATGCCCAGCATCAGACCATCCCGGTGCTGCAGCAGGTCGCGGACTGCCTCAGTGACCGCAGGATTGCGGAAGAAGGAGGCGATGAACTTTGCGCTGCCATCCGGCTCGTCGCCGCCGGAGAAGCCGCCGGGCAGCATGACGATCTGGCTCTCGTTGATGGCCTTGACCAGCGCCTCGCAGCTGGCGGTGACGTCAGCGGGGGTCAGGTTGCGGATGACCAGCACCTCGGGGTCCGCACCGGCACGGGCAAAGGCGTGGGCGGTGTCATACTCGCAGTTGGTACCCGGGAAGACCGGGATGATGACCTTCGGCTTTGCCACGCCGATCTTGGGCGCAGCGGGGGCGGTCAGGCTGCCGTTGATCTTCTCGACGGCGGGGCCGGCCTTGCGGTAGGGATAGACGGGCTCGAGCTTGCTCTCCCAGATCTCCTGCAGCTGAGCCATATCCAGCTTGTCGCCGCAGCACTCGAAGGTGTAGTCTGCGGTGGTCTCGCCCAGCAGCTCACCAGCCGGGGCGTCAGAGACCATCTCCAGCACGATGGAGCCGTACATGGGCTTAAACATATCGTGGGTGGTCATGTTGTTCATCATCTTGAAGCCGATGCGGTTGCCCAGACCCATCTTGAAGAGAGCCTCGGCCAGACCGCCATAGCCCACAGAGGAAGCAGCGGCCACCATGCCATCCTCCATCATCTGCTCAACTTTCTTATAGTTGGCCTTCAGGGAGAAGAAGTTGGGGCAGCCGGTGACGGGGTCCAGGATGGGCCGGATGAGGACGACGGTGCTCTCAGGCTTCTTGAACTCGGTGGAGACGACGCGGCCGGCCTTGCCGATGGCGGTGGCGAAGGACACCAGCGTGGGAGGCACATCCAGCTGCTCGAAGGAGCCGGACATGCTGTCCTTACCGCCGATGGAGGCGATGCCGAGGCCGATCTGCGCGTCCAGTGCGCCCAGCAGAGCGGCCAGCGGCTTGCCCCAGCGCTCCGGGGAAGTGCCAAGGCGCTCGAAGTACTCCTGGAAGGTCAGGTAGGCGTCCTCATAGCGGAAACCGGAGGCCACCAGCTTGGTCACACTCTCGACGACGGCCATCCGTGCGCCCACATACTGGTTGGCGCTCATGAGGTAGGGGTTGTAGCCCCATGCCATGCCGGAGCAGGTGTTGGTCTCGCCGTCCACGGGCAGCTTTGCGACCATGGCGTTCTGGGGAGTCAGCTGGTATGCGCCGCCGAAGGGCATCAGCACGGTGGCCGCGCCGATGGTGGAGTCGAACCGCTCAGAAAGGCCCTTCTTGCTGCAGACGTTCAAATCGCCCACCATGTTCTTCATCTTCTGCTCGAAGGTCACGCCGGCCCACTGGGGCTGCCAGACAGTCCCCTTCTCGATGTGGACGTTCTGGTGCTTCTCAGCGCCGTTGGAGTTCAGGAACTCGCGGCTGATGTTGACGATGGACTTGCCGTTCCACACCATGTTCAGGCGCTTTTCCTCGGTGACCTTTGCCACAGGGGTGGCCTCAAGGTTCTCCTCGGTGGCGATGGCGATGAACTTGTCCACGTCCTCAGGGGCCAGAGCCACGGCCATACGCTCCTGGCTCTCGCTGATGGCCAGCTCGGTACCGTCGAGGCCGTCATACTTCTTGGTGACCTTGTTCAGGTCGATATACAGGCCGTCGGCCAGCTCGCCGATGGCGACAGAGACGCCGCCGGCACCGAAGTCGTTGCAGCGCTTGATCATCTTGCAGGCGTCCTCGCGGCGGAACAGGCGCTGCAGCTTGCGCTCGATGGGGGCGTTGCCCTTCTGGACCTCAGCACCGCAGTGCTCGAGGCTGTCCAGCTTGTGGGCCTTGGAGGAACCGGTAGCACCGCCGATGCCGTCGCGGCCGGTGCGGCCGCCCAGCAGGACGATGACGTCGCCGGGAGCGGGGCATTCGCGGCGGACGTGGGAAGCGGGCGTTGCGCCCACAACAGCGCCGATCTCCATCCGCTTTGCCACATAGCCGGGGTGATAGATCTCATCCACCTGACCGGTGGCAAGGCCGATCTGGTTGCCGTAGGAGGAATAACCGGCGGCAGCGGTGGTCACCAGCTTGCGCTGGGGCAGCTTGCCGGGCAGGGTCTCACTGACGGGCTTGAGGGGATCGCCTGCGCCGGTGACGCGCATGGCCTGATAGACGTAGCTGCGGCCGGACAGCGGGTCGCG
>OMCM01000738.1_pt1 | contig 20232 bp, 15 predicted proteins | sample 1645021 | NCBI WGS metagenome assembly OMCM01 (sample SAMEA103958142, study PRJEB25191) | human gut metagenome | biome: human-associated habitat [ENVO:00009003]; feature: intestine environment [ENVO:2100002]; material: feces | place: Germany | collected 2013/2015
CCTCCTGCACGGAGCCGACGACCATGATCTTGTAGCCCTCGGGGATGAGGCCGAGGTCCTTCATGATCTTCGCGCCGTAGGTGGCGGAGGCCATGCCGCCCTCCTGGTCGGAGCCGCCGCGGCCGTAGATGACCTTCTCGTCCTCATAGCCCTGATAGGGGTCGTGGGTCCAGTTCTCGATGTTGCCGATGCCGACGGTGTCGATGTGGGAGTCGAGCGCGATGATCTTGTCGCCCGTGCCCATCCAGCCGATGACGTTGCCGAGCTTGTCGAACTCGACCTTATCGTAGCCAAGCTTCTTCATTTCCTCGGCAATGCGGTTGGCGACGCCCTTTTCCTCGCAGCTCTCGCTGGGAATGGCGATCATGTCGCGCAGGAAACGGGTCATGTCCGCCTGATAGCCTTGAGCAGCCTTTTTGATCGCTTCAAAATCCATGAGAAAACCTCCGTACATAAATTCAGATTTGTCTATTGTAATTCTCATTTCCTTTTACTCTGCCTCTATCATAGCATAAGCTTCGGCAAAGTCAAACAAAAAATTTGCAAATCTGAAAATTTTTTTGAAAAAATGATTGCTTTTTCTTTTATCTATGGTATGATGTAAACGTGAAAACAGCGTAAGGGAGGAGATAAACTATAGAAGCGTCAAAGCTGGAGACTCTGCGGCAGATTGCCAAGGGCATCGCCGCCCAGTTCGGCAGCAGCTGCGAGGTCGTGGTCCACGACGTGGCTGCCAAGCATCCCGAGCATTCCATCGTCATCATCGAGAACGGACACGTCACGGGCCGCAAGGTTGGCGACGGCGCATCCCACGTCGCGATGGAGCAGGTGCGCAACGCGGACGCGCAGCCCATGGATCATCTCAGCTACCTCACCAAGACGCCGGACGGCAAGATCTTAAAGTCCTCCACGATGTACATTCGCGGCAAGGGCGGCAAGGTCGTGGCCATCCTCGGCATCAACTACGACATCTCCTCGCTTCTGATGGTCGAGAGCGCCGTGCGCGAGCTGACCGCCGCGGGCGACAGCACACAGACGGAGCCGGAGAAGATCATCAACGTCAACGACGTGCTCGACGAGCTCATCACCCAGTCGGTCGCCCTCGTGGGCAAGCCCGCGGCGCTGATGAACAAGGAGGACAAGATGCGCGCCATCGGCTTTTTGAGCCAGAGCGGTGCATTCCTCGTCACCAAGTCCGGCGACAAGGTCGCCAAATATTTCGGAATTTCAAAATATACACTTTATTCTTACATTGACAAACAACAGGAGGACAAGCAAAATGGGTAAAATCGATCTGAGCATCAACAAGGTCGGACTGGAGCATAACATCCAGAAGGCCAAGGAAAACAACGTCATCATCCCCACCATCGCGCAGATGCAGCATCCCGAGACCATTCCCGAGAAGATCCAGGCCAAGCTGAAGAACGTGGGTCTGTGGGACGTCAACCCCCTCAACCTCTTCCGCATCACCTGGAAGAACGAGGCCAAGGAGTCCGGCGGCCTCTTTCAGGAGGTCCCCAACTATGTAGAGATCCCCAGCGAGCTTTCGGGCGTACCCTGCCGCATCATCGCCATGGCGGGCAAGTGGTTCCCCACCGGCTGCCACAAGGTCGGCGCTTCCTTCGGCTGCCTCGCTCCGCGTCTGGTCACCGGCCAGTTCGACGCCAACTATCACCACGCCGTTTGGCCCTCCACGGGCAACTACTGCCGCGGCGGCGCGTTCAACTCCAAGCTGCTCGCCGTTGACTCCGTCGCCATTCTCCCCGCCGAGATGAGCAAGGAGCGCTTCGACTGGCTGAGCAAGATCGCTGGTCAGGTCATCGCTACGCCCGGCTGCGAGTCCAACGTCAAGGAGATCTTCGACAAGACCTGGGAGCTCAAGCAGGATCCCAGCATGATGATCTTCAACCAGTTCGAGGAGATGGGCAATCCCCTCTGGCACTACAACGTCACGGGCTACGCCCTCGCGGACCTCTTTGAAGCCGTCAAGAAGCCCGGACAGAACTTTGCCGGCGCCTGCTTCACCTCCGGCTCCGCCGGCACCATGAGCGCGGGCGACCTGCTCAAGGAGCGCTATCCCGGCCTCAAGCTCGGCGTGGGCGAGGCGCTGCAGTGCCCCACCATTCTCGAGAACGGCTTCGGCGGCCACCGCATCGAGGGCATCGGCGACAAGCACATTCCCTGGATCCACAACGTGAAGAACACCGACATGGCCATCGCCATCGACGATGAGGACAGCCAGCGCCTGCTGCGCCTGTTCAACACCAAGGAAGGCCAGAAGTACCTCAAGGAAGAGCTCAAGCTCTCCGACGAGCTGATCGAGAAGCTGACCTGGCTCGGCATCTCCGGCATCGCGAATGTCCTTTGCTGCATCAAGATGGCGAAGTATTATGAGCTGACCGAGAACGATGTCGTCGGCACGGTTCTGACCGACTCCGCCGCGATGTATCAGTCCCGCATCGAGGAGCTCAACGAGATGCACGGCGCGTACAACGTCGAGGAAGCCAAGCTCGACCACAACCTCCACATGCTCGGCCTCAAGACCGACAACCTGATGGAGCTGACCTACACCGACCGCAAGCGCATCCACAACCTCAAGTATTACACCTGGGTCGAGCAGCAGGCCCGCGACGTCAAGGACCTCAACGCGCTCTGGTACGACACCAAGGGCACCTGGGACGCCGTTCACGCGCAGGCTGCCGAGCTCGATGAGCTCATCAACGAGTTCAATGAGGCCACCGGCCTTCTCAAGGCGCTCTAAGAAGCAGAGACAAAGCCTGCTCCGAAACGCCGCCGCAGCAGCGGCTGAGCGGAAAGAGGAGCAGACCGGATCGAAAGCCGAATAAAATTTCATTGCACAGCGTGTGCAGCATCCCCGCAGATAGGGGCCGGCGATGGCAGGTCAAGGGCGCAGCCCTTGCGCTTCTCTGGGGTTTCCAAAAGGGGATATCTCTTACGGTAAGAGATATCCCCTTTTGAGCGGCGTCTGCGCCCGTGCAGGTATATGTCTCCTCAGCCGTTGCTGCGGCGGGGTTACGAAGCGATTGCTTTTGCTGCGGGATTCGAGACCATTTTCAATCTTCCGTTTTAGGAGAAATTATTATGCTGAAAAATGTGAAATGCGCGCGCTGCGTCAAGTGCGGCAAGGAATACGAGGCCGTGCCCAACCTCACCAACTGCGAGTGCGGCGGTATCCTCGACATCATCTACGATTACGATTACATCAAGGCCAATCTCACCAAGGAAAAGCTCAAGAGCCGCCCGAACACGATGTGGCGCTACCGCGAGCTGCTGCCCGTGGAGGAGACCACGCCCGACACGCCCCTGCGCGTGGGCTGGAGCCCGCTCTACGAGGAGGACCGTCTTGCGAAGCTCCTCGGCCTCAAGAAGCTGTGGGTGAAGGACGACGGCCAGAACCCCACCGCGTCCCTCAAGGACCGTGCCTCCGCTATGGCGGTCGCCAAGGCGAAGGAGGCGGGCGCGGAGATCATCGCCTGCTCGTCCACGGGCAACGCGGCCTCGTCGCTGGCAGGCAACGCCGCCGCCGCGGGTCTCAAGACCTTCATCTTCGTTCCCTCCCGCGCCCCCAAGGGCAAGGTCGCGCAGCTGATGACCTTCGGCGCGAACGTCATTTCCGTGCAGGGCAACTATGAGGAGACCTTCGAGCTGAGCAAGAAGGCCATCGACAAGTGGGGCTGGTACAACCGCAACGCTGCCATCAACCCCTATCTTTCCGAGGGCAAGAAGACCGTCTCGCTCGAGATCGCCGAGCAGCTCGGCTGGAAGATGCCCGACTACCTCGCCATCTCCGTCGGCGACGGCTGCACCATCGCGGGCGTGTGGAAGGGTCTCAAGGACCTCTACGCCATCGGCTTTATCGACAAGCTGCCGCGCCTGATCTCCGCGCAGGCGGAGGGCTGCCACCCCATCAACCGCGCCATCGCGGAGAATAAGCCCTGGGAGCCGATGGAGGAGAACACCCTCGCCGACTCCATCGCCGTCGGCGTGCCGCGCAATGCGGACAAGGCGCTCATGGCGATCCGTGAGTCCAACGGCATCGTGGTCAACGTGACCGACGAGGAGATCATGGCGGCGCAGAAGCTGCTCGGCACCACCTGCGGTGTGTTCGGCGAGCCGGCGGGCGTGACCGGCACGGCGGGCGTGAAGAAGCTCTGCGAGCAGGGCGTGCTCGGCGCGAACGACACGGCCGTCTCCGTCGTCACCGGCAACGGCCTCAAGGATGTTGCCAACGCCATCAAGTTCTGCGGCGAGCCGATGAGCCTGCCGAACGACCTTGACCTGTTGGTCGAGGAGTTCGACAAGCGTGGCATCGAGACCAAATGAGAGAAAAAATAGCGCCGCGCGAGTTTTGGAACCGCCGCTCGCAGCATTATGACGAGCAATCGGGAGCAGCGTATGCGGACGCCTACCGCAAAACGGCGGAGCGCATCCGCCCCTATCTCACGCCGAATGACCGTGTGCTGGATTTTGCCTGCGGCACGGGACTTGTCACGCTGCCGGTCGCGCAGATGGCCGCCGAGGTGTGCGCCATTGACATTTCGGACGAGATGGTGCGGCATCTGAAGGAAAAAATAGCAGAGCAGGGGGTCGGCAACGTCAGCGCCTCGTGCATGGATCTCTTTGACGAGAGCCTGCGGCCCGGCAGCTTTGACGCGGTGGTCGCCTGCAATGTGCTGCTCTACCTCGAAAACCGCGCGGAGGTGCTCGCGCGCATCCGTGAGCTGCTGCGGCCGGAGGGAATGTTCCTCTCGGCGACGGACTGCCTGGGCGAGCGGCTCACACGCGAGGGTGTTCGCAAGTGGTGGCGCAGCCACACAGGGAAAATGCCCTATGTGTCGTTTGACCGTATGCACACGCTGGAGGCGTCCATCGCCGCGGCTGGCTTTGAGGTGCTGGAGACCGAAAACCTGTTTCCCGCGCCGCCGAACCTCTTTGTCGCAGCAAGAAAAAAGTGAACGAACACAGGAGCGCGGACCAACGGCCCGCGCTCCTTTTGCGCTCAGACGAAGTATTTGTTGACGATGGGGACCCGGCTCAGCAGCGCGGAGACCAAAAAGGACAGCGTGCCGATGAGCAGCGTCAGAAGCGGCACGGAGAAAAAGGCGTTGCAGGAGAGCGTGTTGACGCCGAGAAATTGATCGAACGTCTCGATGAACAGCGGATGCACGAGGTAGGCGCCGAAGCTCCAGCGGGAGAGCGCGCGGATGCGCGCGTGTCCCTTTTCGCCGAGTGAGGGAAAATTCAAATGCCTACGGGCGAATACAAAGACGGCGAGACACATCAGCAGCACACCGACCGAGTCGTAGTTGTAGAAGAGCACGGTGGCGGTGCCCAGACGGCGGGAAGCATAGGACGTCATAACGACGGTGACGATGAGACCGGCTACGCCGAGCGCATAGCACCAACGGGCCGCTTTGGGCGAAAGCTCCTTGCGGCTGAGATAGCGGCCCAGCATAAAATAGGCGGCAAAGCCGAGCGTGAAGTGGTAGTATAGCATTCCAGACAGCGAGAGGTAGCTGCTGTAGAGCGGCCAGGAAAACAGAGAAAGAAGTGCGCCGAGCTGCGGCAGCAGAAAGTTGAAAACAAGCGCAAGCAGCAGAAAATAGCGCAGCAGCGTCTCGTTCTGCGCGATGGGCCGCAGCAGCGGGACGATCAGATACAGTCCCACGATCATAAACAGAAACCACATGTGGTAGTGACCGGAGAAAAACAGCGTGACCGCGGTGGACAGGGCGCATTTGTTGAAAAAGTATGCGTAAGCGGCATAGAGCGCAGACCAGAAAATGAAGGCTGTGACGATACGCAGGACGTTTTTGCGCAGGATCTGCCGCAGGCTTTGCGTGCCGGCGAGAAAGAATACGCCGCTGATCATCACGAAGACGGGAACGGTCCAGCGGACGAGGCTGTCATACAGGTTAAAGGCCTGCCACGCGGTTGAATAAATATCGGTGTCCGCCCAATGCTGCGCGGAAAGGTGGAGTGCAACGACGGCAAAGGTCGCCGCGACGCGCAGCACGTCATAGCAGGCGACGCGCTGCGATCCGGTCTGTTCCATGGCTATTCCTCCGTTGCCGCTTCGGCGGCTTCGGCCGCATCGGCGGGGGCGGCTTCCTCTGCGAGAGTATTTTGCGCCTCGACAGCCTCCTGTGCGGCACACGCAGCGGACTGTACCTGCGCTTGAGCTTGTACCTGCGCTTGAGCTTGTGCCTGTGCTTGAGCTTGAGTCTGAGCCGCCTCACGCGCGGCGGCCTCCGCCTCGGCGCGCTCGCGCTCCTCGGCGGCGCCCTCGGCGCGGGCGCGGGAGACCTCCTCTTCCTTCTGCTTCTCCGCCTGCTTCATGGCCTTGTCGAGCCTGCGCCGGCTGGAGCGCTTCTCCATGCCGTGCACGACGCGCAGTACGAGGAAGAGCAGCACGAGACCCACGCCGAACCAGCTCCAGAAGCCGAGGGTGATGAGCGTTTTGAGCGTCCACAGCTCGGCCTGGATGCCGAGGAAGCAGCACACCACCGATGCGGCGAGCGCCGCGCCGAAGAGAATGACCCACAGCACCGACTTGACCGCGGAGGTCTTGCGCACGCGCAGGTGCGCGATCAGAAACAGCACCGCGAGCAGGAACAGCGCGGGATACTGCGAAAACAGAATGGTACGAAGGTTCATGGAAGCGTTCCTCTTTTCTTCTCTTGTTTTGCTCAGAGGGTGCAGAGCCCGCGGCGGAGGTATTGACCCTCGGGGCCGCCGACGATCCTGCCGTCCTCGACCATCAGGCTGCCGCGCAGGTAGACCTTAGCGATGCCGCCCTCGGTGCGCAGACCCTCAAAGGGCGTGTAGCCGGCCTTTGTGACCATGTCGCGCGCGGTGAGGATGTGGCTGGCCTTGGGATCGTAGACCACGATGTCCGCGTCGGAGCCCGCGGCGATGACGCCCTTGCGGGGATAGAGCCCGTAGAGCTTCGCGGGATTTTCGCACAGGGCGCGGCACATTCCGGCGACGGTCATTCTGCCCGCGGCGACGCCGCGGGTGTAGACGACCTCGCCGCGCGTCTCCACGCCGGGCAGACCGCCGGGGATCTTCGTGAAGTCCTCGCGGCCCATGTCCTTCTGCGCGAGGGTGAACGAGCAGTGGTCGGTGGAGATGGTCTGGATCTCGCCGCGGCGCAGACCGCGCCAGAGCGCGCGCTGATTTTCCTCGGCGCGGATGGGCGGCGCGCAGACATAGCGCGCGGCCATGGACCAGTTGGCGTCGTAGTACACGCCGTCGTCGAGGGCAAGGTACTGCGGGCAGGTCTCGACATAGACCCTCTGCCCGCGGGCACGGGCAAAGGCGACCTCGTCGAGCGCCTCGCGGTTGGTCAGGTGGACGATGACCACCGGCGCGTCCGCCGCCTCGGCGATGCGCAGCAGCCGCGCGACCGCCTCGGCCTCGAGATAGTCGGGCCTTGCCTCGGGGTGGGCGGAAACGTCCGCCGCGCGTCCGGCGGCCTTGAGCTCGGCAATGCGCGCGTCGATCACACCGGCGTTCTCGCAGTGGACGCCCGCGATGCCGCCGCGCTTTTTCAGCGCCTTGAGCGCGGAATACACCGCGCCGTCGCCAATCATCATGGCGGGGTAGGTGAGGTACATCTTAAAGGACGTGATGCCTGCGGCGAACATATCGTCCAGCTCGCCCTCGATGCCCTCGTTCCAGTCGTCGATGGTCATGTGGAAGCCGTAGTCGCACGAGCATTTGCCGTCGGCCTTTTTGTGCCAGAGACCAAGACCGTAGGCAAGCGTCTCGCCCTTGTTCGGGCAGGCGAAGTCGATGATGGTGGTCGTGCCGCCGCGGATGGCGCTGCGGGTGCCGGACGCGAAATCGTCGGCGGTGGTCGTGTTGCACACGTCGAGATCGAAGTGCGTGTGCGCGTCGATGAAGCCGGGGAAGAGGTAGCAGCCGGAAACGTCCGTCACCTCGGCGCTTTTTGCCTCGGCGGGGGAGATGTGGCCGACCTGGGCGATCTTCTCGCCGTCGAGCAGGACGTCCGCGCGGCGGGAGCCGCGGGGCGTAACGACAAAGCCGCCCCTGAGCAATTTTTTCATATCCATTCAGCTCCTTTGTCTGAAAATATTCATACACCTTTACCATAGCACGTTTTTGCCGCGATTTCCACAGGAAAAGAGAAATCGGCAAAAGCGACAAGAAAGCGCGGTGAAAATCTGTGATTATGGCGAGAGAATGCGGCTTGTGAAAAAGCGGAAAAGAAGATACAATAAACATATCCTGCCGAAGCTGTGCGCCCGATACGGACAAGCGCTCCGGCAAAAATTTTCAGGAGGAAAAAAGCTATGCGCAAGTTTTTGTCCCTGCTGCTGACGATGGCGATGGTCCTTTCCCTTGCCGTGACGGTCAATGCCGCCGCCCCCAAGGAAGACATCACCATTCTGCACACCAACGATGTTCACTGCGACTACGAGAAGTATGCCAAGGTCGCAACGCTGCACAAGAGCGCGGATCTGCTCGTGGATGCGGGCGACCACGTTCAGGGCGATGTCATCGGTACGCTCTCCAAGGGCGAGTATATCGTTGACATCATGAACTACATCAAGTACGATGCGGCCGTTCCCGGCAACCATGAGTTCGATTACGGCATGGATCAGTTCCTGCACATTGCCAAGGATCTGGCCAAGTACCCGTATCTCTCCGCCAACTTCACCGGCAAGGACGGCACGCCTTACTTCGACGCTTATAAGATCTTCGAGGTCAAGGGCGTGAAGGTCGCGTTCGTCGGCGTCTGCACGCCGGAGACCTTTACCAAGTCCACCCCGACCTACTTCCAGGATGCCAACGGCAATTACATCTATGGCTTCTGCGAGGGCAATAACGGCGCTGACCTCTACAAGGCGGTGCAGAAGGCCATCGACGCGGCCAAGGCCGCGGGCGCCGATTATGTCATCGGCCTCGGCCATCTCGGCATCGACGAGCAGTCCTCTCCCTGGACGAGCAAGGAAGTCATTGCCAACACCACCGGCTTTGACGCCTTCATCGACGGCCACTCCCACTCCACCTTCTCCGAAACGATCAAGGATAAGTCCGGCAAGGAGGTCGTCTTTGAGCAGACCGGCACCAAGCTCGCCAACGTCGGCAAGATCATCATTAAGGCCGACGGTACCATCACCCACGAGAACGTTGATCTGAACACGGTCGAGCCCGACGCCGAGGCGGCGGCCTATATCCAGACCATCACCGATAAGTTCGACGCCCTGCAGAAGCAGGTCGTTGCCAAGACCAGCGTGGAGCTGACCATCAACGGCGCGGACGGCAAGCGCGCGGTCCGCAATGCCGAGACCAACCTCGGCGACCTGTGCGCGGACGCCTACCGCATCCTGCTGGGCGCTGACATCGCCTTCGTCAACGGCGGCGGCGTGCGCGACAACATCAAGGTCGGCGACATCACCTACGGCGATATCATCAAGGTCCATCCCTTCGGCAACGAGGCCTGCCTCGTTGAGGTCACCGGTCAGCAGATCAAGGATGCTCTGGAGCTCGGCTCCGCGGCCTATCCCGGCGAGAGCGGCGGCTTCCTGCAGGTTTCCGGCCTGACCTACACCATCAATGCGGACATTCCCAGCTCCGTGGTGAAGAACGATAAGTCCGAGTTTGTCAAGGTCGACGGCGCGTACCGTGTGTCTGACATCATGGTCGGCGGTCAGCCCCTCGATGTCAACAAGACCTATACCCTCGCTTCCCATAACTACATGCTCAAGGATGCCGGCGACGGCTACACCATGTTCGGCACCAAGAACGTCAAGCTCCTCAAGGACGGCGTGATGATTGACAACCAGGTCCTCATCAACTACATCGTCAATAATCTCGGCGGCGTGGTCGGCGAGCAGTATGCCGCCCCGCAGGGCCGCATCACCATCAAGACTGCTGCTTCCGATGTCCCGACGAACGAAAGCGATAAGGTCATCGCCGGCCGCGATACCACCGTGACCGAGGGCGATACCTACACCGTCGTCGCGGGCGACTGCCTGTGGAACATCGCCTACAAGCTCTACGGCACCGGCACGCTCTACACCAAGCTGGCTGAGGCCAACAAGCTCGCCGATCCGTACATCATCTACATCGGCCAGATCCTGACCGTTCCCGCCAAGTAAAAAACCGCACAATTAGGAAAGCCGCCCGTTTGGGCGGCTTTCTTCTGCGCTTTTTTGCTTTTTACGAGTCCTATATTACCACATTTCGGGCAATTTTTCAAGTCTTGTCTTTTCCTTGCCGGGGGTGTAGATAACATGGCGAGGTGAAAAAGAGATGGATGAATTGATGTTATTCGGCGCGCTGTCCGCACAGCGGACCGAGGCGGCGCTGCTGCGCGGGAACGCCGTGACGGAACGCTTCGGCCTGACGCTCACGCCGGAACAATGCGGACGTCTGCTGGAGCGCCGCGCTTCGGCCTTGCGGGAGACGGAGCGCATCGAGCTGGGCGAGGGCATCCTGCCGAAGCTGGCGGTCGCGCTGTGCGACTCGCCCTGCGTTGGACCGGAGAACTGGGAGGAAACGCTCGGCGGGCTGACGGAGCTGTTCTACCACTTCAAGGGCGCGTGCGGCGAACGTCTCGGCGACGACGAGCTGCTCGCCGCGCTGGTGCGGCTATACAACGGCTGGGCGGGCGGCTGCGCGGACCGCATCGCCGATCTCGATGGCCGCGCGATGCTGCGCTTTGCGCGCACGGGAAGGGTGGGGGACGATGATGAATGAGCTGACGCGCCCCTTGACGGGCGCCGAAGAGAGGCTGTGGCAGGAAAAGCTTGCCGCGCTGCTCGTGCGGCAGATCGCGCTCTACACCGCGAATGAAAGCAGCTCCGTGCCGGCTGCCGCCGCGCGGGAGCTGCTGCGCGGCGTGCTGTTTTTCCTTGCTGTGCCGGAGGAGGCGGACGGCGGAGGCGAAGCGGATCGCGCGGCGCGTATCCGTACACTTCTCTCGTGCGACCTTGCGGACGAGCTGGCGCGCGGGCAACGCCGTGCGCAGCGGGATGCCGCGCTGACGATCGCGCTCTGGCGAAAGGTCGTTGAGACGCTGCCGCCGCTGGAGAACCGCTCGCTCCGCGATACGCTGCGGAGCATCGGCAGGGGCTTCCGCTGCTATGACACGCGCTTTTTCCCGCAGCGGTTTGATTGTGACATTGACTATCAGCTTTCCCAAAGCGTGTCGGAGAGCCTGCTGGGGATAAATTATGTCAACCAATATCTGGCCCGTCTGGCGGCGGAAAATAGTCTGCTCACGCGATTGCCGCAGGGCGAGGTCCGCGCGGTGCTGGAGCGCTCCTGCCCGGATTGGCGCGGGCTGCTGGTGAATCTCTACGCACCGGCCGCGGCGAACGTGCTCGCCCGCACGCTCCTCGGCGGGGAGGGGCTGACGCTCTCAGATGGCGAGATCGGCGCGCTCCGCGAGCGCTGGGAGCACGTGCGGCCCGAGCGGATCGAGAACGACCTGCTCACGGCGGCGGATGCGCTCGCGGAGCGGCTCGCCCTCCCACGCGGCGCTGGAAAATATCTGAGCAGCTGCGCCCGCGAGGTCGCCGTCCGCGCCGAAAGCCTGCGCGACTGCGGCGGCCTGCGGGGACTGTTCGTATGAAAGAAAAGGGGAGCGGCTGCTGAAAAGCAGCCGCTCCTGCATTTTGTAAGAAAGTCTGCGCTTACGCGAACAGATAGCTGTACTTGTCGCGGATGGTGAAGATCAGCGCCTCGATGTCCACCGGCAGATCGTTGTCGGAGGTGGTGAGATCGTAGTCGCGCTCCTCCGCCATGCGGACGCGGACGTGGTCGGCGTCGAGGAAGAGGACGCCGGGGTTCTTGCTCTCCGCCATATCCTCCGCCGTCTGGAAGAGGGTGAACTTGTCGTGGCAGGGCTCGCTGGCATAGGGGCAGAACTGCGTGCAGTTGCCGCACTCGTTGCACATCTTGTCGACGTGGATGATCTGGTGGCTCTCGTCGGGCATGACGACGGCGACGTTCGCGCGGTTCGGGCAGGAGTCCACACAGTTCTCGCAGACGGTGGAGCACTGCAGGCAGCGCTCGCCCTCGCACTTGCCGGACATCTTGAGGATGCCGTGCTTGGCGATGGCGTCGGACTCGGTGATGAACGCCTGCGCGGGGATCTCATACTCGTAGGGAGCGCCGACCACGGCTTCGGCGAAGCGCGCGGCGTCGGCAATGCCCTCGACCACGGTCGCGGGGCCGCGGTGCGCGTCACCCGCGCAGTACACGCCCTCGACATTGGTCTCAAACGCGGGGCCCTTGCGCTCCATCTCGATGCCGTTTGCGGCCATGAGGTCGGAATCGACCTGCTCGCCGACGGCGGAGAGCACGAGGTCGCAGGGGATGGAGAACTGCTCGCCGGACTTCACGGGGCTGCGGCGGCCGGTCTCGTCGGGCTCGCCGAGCACCATCTTGTCGCACAGCAGCATACCCTTGGCCTGCTTGACGGGAGCGGCCAGCTCGATGAACTCCACGCCCTCGTCGATGGCGAGCTGCAGCTCGTGCTCGTCGGCGGGCATGAACTTCTTGGTGCGGCGGCGTGCGCGCCCATGCGCTTGGCGACGCGGGCGGCGTCCATGGCGGTGTTGCCCGCGCCGACGACCACGATGTTGCCGGAGAGGTTGGGCTTGACCTGCTTCTTTTCCTTCTTCATCCACTCGATGACGCCCTGCACGTTGCCCTCGATGTCGAGCTTGCCGGCCTTCCACGCGCCGGTGGCAAGGAGGATGTGGGTGTAGCCCATTTCCTTCAGCTCCGCGACGGAGGGAGCGCTCTTGCCGCACTTGACCTCAACGCCATAGCGCAGCATCAGGGCGATGTCCTTGTCGATGGCCTCGTCGGAAATGCGGAAGGCGGGAATGACGTAGCGCGGCACGCCGCCGAGCTTGCGCTCACGCTCGAAGATGGTGGTCTCGATGCCGGCGCGGCCGCAGAAGTACGCCGCGGCGATACCGGTCGGGCCGCCGCCGATGATGGCGACGCGCTTGCCCTCGACGCGCTCGGGCAGCTTGATGGACGCCATCAGGGCATTGTAGCCCTTCTGCGCGGCGAGGAGCTTGGTGTCGCGGATGTGGACGCTCTCCTCATAGAAATTGCGGGAGCACTTGCCCTGGCAGCGGTGCGCGCAGATGGTGCCGGTGATGAAGGGCAGAGCGTTCTTCTCGGTGATGAGCTTGAGCGCGGGGCCGTAGAGACCCTTGCGGCACAGCTCGAGGTACTCGGGAATGTCCTGCTCGATGGGGCAGCCGCCCTTGCAGGGTGCGATGAAGCAGTCGAGCCAGGGCACCTGCTCGGTGGACTTGCGGCTGGGCAGGGGCTTGATGGGCTTGAGGTGATGGTAATTCGTGCGGGCGGAGGCGGCGAGGTCGGAGATGGCGGCGGAGTCGGTGCCGGCGAAGGCGCGGTACTCCATCGGCTCGACCTTCTCGACCATCTGGAGCAGGCGGTTGTAGCCGCCCGGCTTGAGAATGGTGGTGGCGACGGTGATGGGCCAGATACCCGCGGCAAAGAGCTTATCGCAGTTGAAGTATTCCGCGCCGCCGGCGAAGGAGATACGCATCTTGCCGCCGAACGCGCGGGAGATGCGATTGCACATCTCGATGGTCAGCGGGAAGAGGCTGCGGCCGGACATATACATCTCGTCGTTCGGCAGCTCGCCGCGCGTGGTGTCCACGGGGAAGGTGTTGGAGAGCTTGAGACCGAACTCCAGACCCTCCTTGTCCGCGAGCTTCTGCAGACGCTCGAACATGGGCACCGCGTCCTCCCACTGGAGATCCTCGTTGAAGTGATGCTCGTCGAAGACGATGTAGTCGTAGCCCATGGAGTCGAGGATGCTGCGGGCGGTCTTGTAGCCGAGGATGGTGGGGTTGCACTTGACGAAGGTGTGCAGGTGCTTCTTCGTGAGCAGATAGCTTGTGATGCGCTCGATCTCCTGCGGCGGGCAGCCGTGGAGCGTGGAGACGGTGACGGAGCGCGAAACGCGCGGGGAGATGTGCGCGATGAAGTCACGCTCGGCGGGGAAGAGCTCGGTGAGCACCTTTTTGCACTCCTTGAACTGCGCGGTCTTGCTCGCGTCCATCATGTTGTCGATGTAGCTGTTGACCTTGCGGCCCTTGATGCCCTCGAGGTCGTAGCCGACGGACATATTGAACACGAACCCGTCGGGATCGCCGAGACCGTAGACCTTGGAGATGACCTTGAGCGCGCACCACGCCTTGATGTACTCGTCCTGCGCCTGCGCCACGGTCAGCTCGGTGGACCACTCCTGATTGTAGCCCTCGTCGGCGGCGAGGATGCAGGGACGGGGAACGCAGGCGGCGAGGTCCGCGCCGTCCATCTTCTGTACGGTCTTGACCTCGAAGAAGCGCGCGCCCGCGAAGTAGGCGGCGATGATGTTCTGCGCGAGCTGGCTGTTGGGGCCGGCGGCGGGGCCGAACGGCGTTTCGATGCGCTCGCCGAAGATGGGCAGGCTCTTGCCCGTGGCCTCATATTTCTTGTGGACGCCGAAGATGTCGCCGCTCTGGGCGTACTCGGTCACGACCCAGTTCATCAGGGACGCGAACGGAATGGGATACATTTTCTCAGACATCGTTGTTCCTCCTATGTAATGTTTCCTTAATACTCGCAGTGGTTGAGGCTGCCCCAGAGCTTCTTCGCGGCCTCGAGGATGTGGGCGTTCTCGGCCTCCTCGTCGATGCCGACGAGCTGACGGTCGAGCATGAGCGTCTTGCCGGCGGCGATGGTGGTCTGGCACTGGCGGCCCGTCATGCCGAAGATCATGTGGCCGTCGATGTTCGCGTCGGAGAACGGGGTGAACGGCTTATAATCCATCACGATGATGTCTGCCGCCGCGCCCGCCTTGAGCACGCCGAGCTGGTCGGGGAAGTACTTCGCGCCGATCTTCGCGTTGTTCTTGAAGAGCATATCCGTGACCTCGCACCAGCCGACGTTCGGCAGGCAGTTCTGGCTGCGCTGGGAGCAGAGGGCGACCTTAAGGGATTCGAGCATATCGTTGGTGTAGGCGTCGGTACCCATGCCGAGGAGGATGCCGCGCTTGTAGAGCTGGAGGACGGGGCAGATGCCGATGGCGTTGCCCATGTTGGATTCCGGATTGTTCACGACCATAGTACCCGTTTCCTTAATGATCTCCATCTCGGCGGTGTTGACGTGGATGCAGTGACCGAGGATGGTCTTGGGGCCGAGGATGCCGTGATCCTGAAGGCGCTGGACGGGACGGCGGCCGTAGTTCTGGAGGGAATCGTACACGTCGTTCATGCCCTCGGAGACATGGATGTGATAGCCGGTGCGGCCGTTGTTGGCCTCGACCATGCGGTCGAAGGTCTTATCGGAGATGGTGAAGAGCGCGTGACCGCCGAATATCGCCGCGAGCATGGGATCCTTGCGCTGCTCGCATTCCGAGATGAAGTCGGCATTTTCCTTGATGGCCTGCAGGCACTTCTCCTCGCCGTCGCGGTCGGAGACCTCATAGCACAGGCAGGAGCGCAGGCCAAGACGCTTGCTCTCCTCGGCGATGGTGTGCAGCGTGCCGGGGATCTCGCCGTAGCTGGCGTGGTGGTCGAAGACAGTGGTGACGCCCTGCTTGATGGAATCGATGTAGAGCGCGGTGGCGCTGGCCTTGGTGCCGTCCATCATCAGGTGGCGGTCGATGGCCCACCACGTTCCGTCGAGGACCTCGTAGAAGTTTGTCGGGTTGTTGCCGACGATGGACAGGCCGCGCGCGAGTGCGGAATAGATGTGGGTGTGCGCGTTGATGAAGGCGGGCATGATGACGCCGCCCTTGGCGTCGACGATCTCGGCGTCGGGGTACTTCGCGCGCAGGGCGGCCTCCTCGCCGACCTCGGCGATCCTCGCGCCCTCGTAGGCGACCGCGCCGTGCTCGTAGTAGCCGCGGCCCTCTGCGTCGCGGGTGATGAGACGTCCGTTGGTGATGAGCTTCATAAGTGGTTTCCTCCTGTTAAATGGTTTCAACTGACGAACCCTTCAGGCAAAAAGAAAAGACGCTCCAAGCGAGTCACTCGCCCGAAACGTCAGCGTTTCTGCCGGAGTGATAGTTTCAGCCCGTGCGCGCAGCACTTCGTTACAGCTATCAGTCATAGATTGTAGATTTATTTTACACGAAGGCGGGAACAATTTCAATGGAAATTTCGTCAAAATCCGTGAAAAGAGCCTTGATAAAACAGAGAAATCGTCTTTTGATTTTTGTGCAAAGCGATGAAGGAGCAAAAAAGTTACCCCGCGTTGGCCGTGTAGACCCCGCCAAACCTGCACATGAATTGCAGGTGGGTCGCCTCTGTCCGGTTTTACTGCTTCCAACGTCCGGCCGCAAAAGGCGGCCGGGAGGCCTGCAAACCACCGGAGCGTACCGGCGTCCCGTATGACGAAATGTGGGTTTATAAAGAGCCTATCACGAACCACGCAGGGTAATTGCCATTGTAAGCGGAGCGGCGGGAAAAATCCGTCGGAAGCGAGGTTATTCCTCCTCGTCCTCCATCATCTGCTCCATGAAGAGGTCGTAGACCTCGTTGATCTCGTCCTCGTCGACGACGTTGGCGAGCATCTCCTCGCCGTCCACCGTCTCGCTCTTGAGAATGATGAGGCCGTACTCGTCCTCATTCTCCTCCTCGCCTTCCTCCACAACGGGGAAGAAAGCCATATAGGTCGTGCCGTTGTGCTCGAGCGCGTCGATGTATTCCAGCTCGATGTCGTTGCCCTCCTCGTCCGTCAGCGTGACGAAATTCGGGCCGTATTCTTCGCTCATGGGGGTGTCCTCCTCCAACAGTCGGTATTTGAGATGGAGATAGTATAGCGCATTTCCAAGCGCAATGCAAGTTTGACATCTGCGCGATTTTGTATTACAATAAACTACCTATTGTCAAAAGACAGCGAAGCGGAGCTCCGCTTTTTCAATTTGCAAAAGGAGGTAGCGCAATGGAAGGGAAACACGAAGCCGCCCGTGCGCCTCGAAAAAACCACAGAAGGAGCGGCACCGGCATGACGGCGCTGAAGGTGCTCGGCACGCTCCTGGCCATCGGCGTCTGCACGGCGCTGATGTTCTTCGGCATTTTTATGAAGTATGTCCACACCACGCTCGAGCCGGTGCTGGACGTGGATATGAGCGCCATCACGCTCAACCAGAGCTCGGTCATCTATTATCAGGACAAGAGCACGGGCGAGTGGAAGGAGCTACAGAAGATCCACGGCACCGAGGACCGCACGAACATTGAATTTTCCGACATCCCCGATCATGTCTGGCAGGCTCTGGTGTCCATCGAGGACCAGCGCTTCTTCCAGCATCACGGCGTGGACTGGAAATCGACCGGCAAGGCGGTGTTCACCATGCTCACCGGCGGCGGAACGCAGCGCGGCGGCTCGACCATCACCCAGCAGGTCATCAAGAACGCCACCGGCAACAATCAGCCGACCATCAAGCGCAAGGTGACGGAGATCTTCCAGGCGCTGCGCTTCTATAAGAATTACTCGCGTGAGGAGACGCTGACGTTCTATCTGAACCTCGTCTACTTTGGCAACCATTCCTACGGCATTCAGGCGGCCGCCGAGAACTACTTCGGCAAGGACGCCAAGGACCTGACCGTCGCCGAGGGCGCGGCCATTGTCGGCATCACGCAGTACCCCTACCTCTACGACCCCTCCCGTCAGGGCACGCTCGACAGCGGCAAGACCTTCCGTGAGAAGAACAAGGAGCGGCAGGAGACGGTGCTCGACAAGATGCACGAGCTCGGCTATCTGGATGACGCGGAATACGAGGCGGCGGTCAACGAGCCGCTGGTGTTCGTGTGGGACGACAACTATGTGCCCTCCGACAGCTCGAAGGAGAAGGTGGCGGAGACCGTCGCGGAGGAGTTCGATCCGTATCTCGTCGAGCAGGTCTTCAACGACGTGGTCGACGCGCTGCACCGCGAGAAGAACTATTCCGAGGAGATCGCCAAGAAGCTGCTCTACACCGGAGGCTATCAGATCTACGCGACCATCGACCCCGAGCTGCAGAGCATCGTGGAGAAGGTCTACGCCGATACGAGCAATCTGCCCTACACCTCGTCCAAGGGCGAGCAGCTGCAGTCCGGCATGACTGTCATCGACAACGCCACGGGCAACATCGTGGCGATGGCGGGCCGCGTCGGCGAGCGCGAGGGCCGCTTCCTCTTCAACTACGCGACCGCCACCCGCCCCTGCGGCAGTGCCATCAAGCCCATCGCGGTCTATGCGCCCGCGCTGGATACCGGCGTCATCACGCCGGCGACGGTGCTCGACGACTATCCCGTGCGCCTGCAGGCGAACGAGAACGGCACGGAAAAAGCGTGGCCGAAGAACTCCTACAGCGGCTACAAGGGTCTTATCACGCTTCAGACCGCGCTGCGCGTGTCCACCAATACCACGGCGGTGCGCGTGCTCGAGGCGCTCTCTCCGTCCGTGTCCTACGACTTCATGACGCAGAACCTCGGCTTCACCACGCTGGTCAACAGCGATCTCAACTCCGCAGCGCTCGGCCTCGGCGGCCTGACCTACGGCGTGAACACGGTCGAGATGGCGGCGGCGTACTCCGCCTTTGCCAACAACGGCGTGTATACAAGGCCGCGCACCTACATCGAGGTGCGCGACAACAAGGGCAACCTTGTGCTGGAGAACAAGCAGGAGTCGTGGGTGGCGATGAAGGAGTCTACCGCGTACTCGATCAATGAGCTGCTCAAGGGCGTGGTGCGCAGCGGCACCGGCACCGAGGCGGCCTTCTCCGGCATGACCATCGCCGGCAAGACCGGTACGACCTCCAGCAACTATGACCGCTACTTCGTCGGCTATACGCCGTACTACACCGCGGCGGTGTGGATCGGCTACGACCAGAATGCCAGCATCCGCGCGAACGGCAATCCCGCCGCGCAGCTGTGGAAGAAGGTCATGAGCGAGGCGCACGAGAACCTGCCCAATCAGAATTTCAATGGGAGTACCGCCGACATGACGCAGGTGACGGTCTGCACCCGCACGGGGCTTCTGCAGGGCCCGGGCTGCACCGATGTGCAGACGGTCTGGGTGGCGGCGAGCAACGCGCCCGCGCTGGTGTGCGACGGCCATGTGGCGGTGAACCTCTGCACCGAGAGCGGCAAGCTCGCGACCGAGTATTGTCCCGCCGAGTGCGTGCAGAGCGTGAATGCGATCGACTTCACGACCGAGAATCTGACGGCGGCGTGGGGCTATGAGCGCACGACGATCCTCCTGCCGCTGAGCGCGGCGGAGGCGTATGCCGCGCAGCAGGCCGCCGATCCGACGTTTGTGATCCCTGCGGGCAAGCCCGTTCAGGCGAACGACAGCGGCAGCGTGTTCAGTGATCTGATGATGCTCGGCCCCTGCACGCTCCACCAGTACGTCGAGCCGGAGCCGATGCCGGGCGAGGGCTATTACGACGAGAACGGCAACTGGGTTCCGGCCGGCGAGACCGACCCGACCGATCCGGAGGGATTGGAGGAGGTGTCGCCGGAGCAGGGAACGGATTTCCTCAACTGGCTGCTCAACACCGCGGCGTAAAATTGAATGGAAAAAGGAAGGCTCACATCGAGCCTTCCTTTTTTGTACGCAGCATTTGGGCGGCGAGCAGCAGGAGCAATGGGAAGAGCACCATGCCCGCTACGCCGAAGGCGCGGGCGCCGAGGTACATCGCCATGAGCGAGGCGATGGGCGGCAGCCCCGCCTGCGCGGCGACGAGCTTCGGCTCGGTGATGCTGCGCACGGTGAGTGTGCAGAGGTAGAGGATGACGAGCGCGGCCCCGCGGGGAACCGAGCCGAGCAGCAGCTCGGCGAGCGCCCAGGGAATAAGCACCGTTCCTGTGCCGAACACCGGCAGCGCGTCCACGAGCGTGATGAGAAAGGCGGCGAGCAGGGAGTAGCGCTCGCCCAGCAGCCAGAAGCCGGCGAGGAGCTGGCAGAAGGTGAGGGAGCAGAGAATCGCCTGCGCACGCAGCCAGCGCGTGAGCGAGTGCGTCACGCCGTCGCGCCAGAAGCGCAGCCGCTGCTGCGCGCGGGGGCTCAGGCGGCGTTTCGCCGCCGCGCAGAGCGTGGGATAGGAGGCGGCGAGGAAGAAGACGGCAAGCAGCGTTGTTGCGGCGAAGAGCACCAGCGCCGGCACGGCGGCGGCCATCGAGCCGAGCAGGGCGAGGGCGCGGGAGGCGAGAC
>OMCM01000745.1_pt1 | contig 20137 bp, 18 predicted proteins | sample 1645021 | NCBI WGS metagenome assembly OMCM01 (sample SAMEA103958142, study PRJEB25191) | human gut metagenome | biome: human-associated habitat [ENVO:00009003]; feature: intestine environment [ENVO:2100002]; material: feces | place: Germany | collected 2013/2015
TCCAGAACCCCAAAGCGGAAATGTGCGGAACCATCGACCAGTGGAACAATATCGGGCGGTACATAAGGTGTGGCGAGCATTCCACAGCGGTTTTCAGAAGCCGCACAGATACCCAACTCATGTACCTTTTCGATGTTCGCCAGACTTACGGAAAGGCGTACAATTCCAAGTGGAAGCTTTCCGAGCGAATGGCTGACGGTATAGTAGACGAATGTAACGATACATATGGTCGGGAGCGAATGCATAAGGCGCTGCTCCTTAAATATCCGGATTCCGGAATACCAAGTGAAGCCACGGTATACCGCGTGATGACAGCCATCGGAATAACGCACAGACCCAACCGAAAACCGAATTAACGAAAGCGGACCGTGAAGCACGAAAGTCAGACGACCTGCTGAACAGCGATATCGGACATATTCTTGAAAACATCGTGTATCTTGAGCTTATTCGCCGCGGATACTCCGTCAGCATAGGCAAGGTGGGAGAGCTGGAGATAGATTTCATAGCCGAAAAGAGCGGCTCAAAGGTCTACTATCAGGTGTCAGCGAGCGTTCTCGACCCGGTAACGTTTGAGCGTGAGATAACGCCGCTTCGCAGAGTCCAGGATAATTACCCCAAGTTTATCATCACAATGGACGATATTTCTTCGGATAACGAGGGAATACAGCAGGTCAATGTTGTTGATTTTTTGCTTGAGAATGCGTAATATGTAACAACAAGCTTATTTCTTGCTGATGAGAAATAAGCTTGTTGTTTTATGAGCAATTAGCGGAAAGCATTTCTGCTACCGGTCTATCCGCCGGGGAATTCCCACAGATGCGCGCAGGAACCCTCTGCACGGCGGCAGATCAGTATTTTTCCATTGCGGCGAATTATTGCGGAAATTCTCGGCAGCGCTTTTGTCACGATGTCCTCCAGCGGCTCGGAGAAATCCTCCTTTGCGCCAGCCATTACGCACAGCCTTGAAAAGCTGAATTTTGTTGCATAAATCGCGGAGATATCGCGGCTTTTTTATTTGTAATCGCACTTCTTGCAGTGTATCATCATGTTATCTGGGTCCTCCTTGTAGAACGCTCCTGACCATTTGCAGATACTCTGCAAAATCGGCACTACGGAAATCCCCTTTTCGGGGAGCGTGTATTCCACCCGGGGCGGTATCTCATCATAGGATTTTCTTATCACGATGTCGTTTGAAATGAGCGCCTTTAGTGAAGCCGCAAGTCTGCATCTGTTATGTTGCCCATTTTCTTTCGGAGTTCGCTGTAACGCAGCGTTTTTTCGCCGCAAGCACGCATATTATTCGGGAATTCCACTTGCCGCCGAACACCTCCAGACCGTATTCCAGCGGATATCCTTTTCAAGTTTTCTCTGGTACATGGAAAATCTCCTTTGCTGTATCTATTATAAATCAATATCAAGGTTTTTTCAAGCTGCTATTAAATTTAATAGAGACTAATGATCCGACTAATATCTTGCTGAACATGAGCATTGGCGCTATAATGAAATCACCAAAGGCAAGCAATATGGAGGTAAACAAAATGCTTAACGAAAATGTAAAGAAGCTTCTTGAAAACAGTATGTGGGATCTCGCAACCTGCGCAGATGGCGAGCCGAACGTAGTCCCTGTTGCATTCAAGTTCGTGACTGAGGACGGAAAGCTGGCTGTCGGTGATGTGTTCCTCGAAACCACGCTGAACAACATAAAAGAGAACGGCGGCAGGATCGCGATTTCCGTGTACGACGCCAACAGCCTTTAGGGCTACCAGATAAAGGGCAGGGCTGAGTACCTGACCAGCGGAGAGATCGTAGATACGTTCAAACAGATGGTCGAGAAGATGTTCAACGGCGCGGCTACAGCCAAGGGAGCACTGCTGACAACTCACGGTGCAGACAACAAAAAGGTTCTGGGTTGAAATATCATATGTGAAGATTGCTGATCATGGAACAATGACTGAAAATTTCATATCAAACATCTCCTCATACTTTTCAATTTTGAACAAATCTAGCTCAAACGGCAGCACCAGCACCTCATTCAGATTGAGCATAAGATACTCCCGATTATTCTCCACCGCCGCCTTATCCGAGAAATTCACTGCAACAGTGTAGTTCACGCTGTTAAGCGGCTGCTGAGCCATGTATATCATCGGGAGTTCTCTTGTTTTCCCCCACACCCCTTTAGCGCTTTATTATCGTTAGGAATTTCGCCGTCTGCAAGACTAAGCGCGCAGCGCGTGCCTAACGGCAGACGAGGGCGCTGCCCTCGTCTCGCCAGCCTTTTGAAGAGTTCACGCCGTGAGCGAAGCGAATTAAAGGCGTGAATGAGAGGCTGGACCGAAAACTTTCAGTATGCTACGCAAAATTTGATAAGTTTTTCGACAATCTTCGGTGCACTGCACAAAGATTGTGTGTATTGCCTCAGTTCATCGTAAGTCCCACGGCGCGCCAGCCGTCGGCGGTTTTCACGGCGAACACCGTGTTATCCGCCGGGTAGGAGTAGGTTTCGCCGTAGTACACGTTGTGGACGTAGCTCACGCGCACCGCGAAGCAGTCCTCGGAGTACTGCGTGACGCGCAGCGTTTTCTCCTCCGTGAAGTCGTATCCGGTGTGGTAGGTGTAGAACTGCCCCTCGTAGGTCTGCAGGTCGTGGTAAAGCTTGGTGTCCGCCGGAATGTAGCCGGACAGCGATGAGAAATACGCGTCGTTGGCTATGTACCGGGAATACATCTGGGAGAACTCCATCGCGAACTCCGCGGCGTCGTCCGCGGATTCCCCGGAAGCCTCCGGGTAGGCGCAGGCGTAGGAATCCCCGGTCTGCACGGCGTCCAGGGTGTTTCCGCTGCCGTCCCGGAATTCCACCTGCGGCGGGAACATCAGCCCGTCAACGGTGCAGGAGTACATCTCGGGAATTTCCGCGAGATACTCCCCGAATTCCTCCGCCTCGGCTATGGGTTCGGCGGATATTGCCTCGTCCGGAAGTAGCGCCGTACCGTTGATGCAGGGGGTCGCTCCGGTGGGGTAGGAGAGGGTGACGTGCTCGTTTTTCACCGGGACAATACCGGTCACGCTGTCGGGGGAATACAGCGCCAGGTCGTACAGCGAGTCCTTCCCGGACTGCTTCATCGTGAGGAATGCCACCGCGTCCTCGCCGCACATGACGGTGTACACGGGGGCGTCCTTGGTGCTTTTGCGGAGGTTCTTCCGCAGGGAGAAATCCCCGGGGAAGCGCTCGTCTATCTGCCGGCGGAGCATTTCCTCGTCCTCATAGGGGGAGATATCCGGGTCGGCAGCGGCGTACAGCAGGCTGCGGTCGCCGGAGTTCAGCTGCTTCTCCACGGTGTCGGTGACGTGGTATATCTGGCTGGCTTCGTAGTGGCTCAGGAACTGCCACAGCTGCCCCAGCCCGACTGCCGCCGCGGAAAGCACCGCCGCCAGCAGCACGAAATATATCGAGTAGAACACGATGGTCCCGGTGCGGCTGCGCCGTTTTGTCCGTGTTTTCACTGGGACACCTCCTCATCGGTGGACTGACCGCGCACAAGTATTGCGGTGCACATCTTGCGCAGACCGATTAGACTGGCGTTCTGGTTTATCATCTCGCCGTTGTATATCATGCTGGTGGAGGATCCGCCGTCCAGGTTGGCGGCGTTGACAGCGCCGAATTCCAGCATTACGTCCCGGACGTCCGCAAGGCTTGCGCCGATGGAGTTGGACTGCCGCCCGTCGATAGTCAGCAGGAGCATTGCGCCGTCCGCGCGCTGTCCTATTGCCGTGCGCGGATTCAGTCCGCTGCCGTCGCCGAGGGCTTCCACCGGTTCGCCGTTCACAATGAGTATGGGACCGAATTTCACGGCGTCGCGCACGCCCATGTCCACCGCCTCCTGCACGGTCATCTTGCCGACGACCAGCTTGTTGTCCCAGGTTATGCCGATGGTATCCCAGGAATAGTACATGGGAGTTCCCCACAGCACCTCGCCCTCGGACATGACGATACCCCAGGGTTCGCCGCCGGTCATGTGCCCGGGTCGGTCGTCGAATCCGCCGCCGTTGACTGCGCCAACGATGTTGTCATAGGAACTGTATATCTCCGGCAGGGTCTTTCCGGCTTCTGACTGCCCGAATTTCCCCGAAATCCCCACGAATACCCGGGCGGGGTCGTATATCACCATCATCTTCCCCTTGAAGGTCGAGCCGCTGAAATCCACGATGTCGATTCCGTCGCCGTCCGGGTCGGTTTCCGGGTCGGATTTCGCGGCGTCCTGGACCTCCTCCGGGGTGGGTATCTTCACGAGGTCCGGGTTGGTGATGTCGTCGGTTTCCTTTATGGCGTTCTGCGCGGCAATCTCGTTTACGGTTTCATCCGACAGGAATATGTTCGGCACCCACTTTATCGCCGATGTTTCCCGGCAGGAGATGACGAAGAGGTTCCGGGCGGTTTCCGACGGTCCCTTCTCCATGACGTAAATCACGCCCAGCAGCGCAACAAGCACCGCGAGTATCGCGGTGACGATCACCAGCAGCGTGCGGCGAACAACGCACCATACCATCTTCGGCTTCTTTTTCTTGAACCGCGGACGGGTACGCTGTGGCTCCCGGGTGCGGACTTCTGCTTCAGCCATGTGTCCTCCTTTCAGTCTGCGTAGACCCAGTCACGCTGGATACCGAAGCTGACAAAGAACAGCACGGTGTCCGTGACCAACTTGATGATTGTCTGGAGTATCTCGGCGCCGGTCCCGAACAGCGCCGACAATCCCCTGACGCACAGCGCTGAAACCAGCAGCTGCGCGACGGCGAGTATGTAGTACCGCAGGGCGGAGCGCTTCACGCTCTTTCCGGAGCGGAACACCCGGCGTCGGTTCAGCGTGAAATTAACCAGTGATGAAACAATCCGCGCTCCGGCGGTGGCGGTGAGGATACGCAGGCTCTCGTTATCGCCGAACAGGGGAGCGGTCAGCATATTGATCAGCGTGAATAATCCCAGGTCGATGAGCGAGCACAGCCCGGAACTCAGCATAAACCGGAATATCACGGCGTATATTTTGATGGAATCCCGGAACGGGTGGAAATGCGTACCCTTGTTCCGGTCGTTGTATATCGTCCTTATCGGGAGTTCCTCAAAGGGGAGCGCCAGCCGCTTCATTTCCAGGAGCATGTTGGTTTCGTATTCGAACCGCTCTCCGCCAAGCGCCGTCAGCGGCGGCAGGTAATCCCGGGGGAGTGCGCGCAGTCCGGTCTGGGTGTCGGATATCCGTATTCCGCACAGCAGCCGGAACACTATCCGGGTTGCATTGTTCCCGAAGCGGCTTTTCGGCGGAACATCGCCGCCGGAGAAATCCCGGACGCCGAGCACCGCCCTGCCGCATTCCGACATTTTTCGCGCGCAGCGGTAAATGTCCTCCGGGTCGTGCTGTCCGTCGTCGTCCGTGGTGACGACTCCGTCGCAGTCCGGGAAATGCTCCAGGACGTAGCTGAACGCGGTCTTGAGTCCGCGCCCCTTGCCGCGGTTGACCTCATGGCGGAGCACCGTGCACTGTGGCATTCCCTCCAGCTGCGCGAAAATTCCTGCGCACTCCGCGCGGCTGCCGTCGTTCACGATGACGATATCCCGGAATCCGGCGGCGATAAGTCCTTCCACCACTTCAAGTATGCGCTCCGACGGGTCGTAGGTCGGTATTATGACTGGCACGTTCATTTTGCACACTTCCCCTTTTCAGCCTGCTGGCAGACTCTGCCTATTTCTGTCTGCATTATAGCATATTCCCCTTGATTTGTAAATACCTTTTTTGTATTGTAACTGAATTGTAATAAGCGTTTCTGCGCGTTTTTACAGCCGCGAATTTTGCCGGATTCTATTGACAAAGGTCACGGTTTGTCTTATAATTGAATCAGTGAATTTAAGGCAATACCGCACAAAGATTGTGCGTGTATTGCGCAGTCAGTTTTGCCAATATTACGCTTCGCTTATTGGCAAAACTCGATTTTTCGTCAGATTGTACAATGAGGAGTTGTTGACGGAAGCGATAGCGTTTTCAAGTCAACAACTATCGACGCAAGGCTGGTCTTTCGGTCAACCTCTCCGGCGCTACGCGCCACCTCCCCCGCTGGGGAAGACACGCCTTGCTAGGACGAATTGTGCAAGATGCAAGTTTGGCGCAACATGGAACATATCCGTTGAGTAATCATGTGATTTTTTGCGCCAAACTAAAAATATGCAAGCAAGACACGTGCAAAATTCAATAAATGGTCTTTGTGCGGTGTTGCCTTAACCTTAGTTACGTTTGATAATGAAAGGATCAGCATGATGGATTTAACGAAAGAATCAGCGCAGACCGGGGAACAGGGGAACGCCCTGAACTCCGGGATGGAGGTTTCCGCGGCGTGTGCCGGAATAAATTTCATGGACTGCATTGGCGCAGTCCGCACGATGGGGGAGCTCTGCGAGAAGGGATACGACAAGTCCGTGCTGGAGCGTTACCTTCCGGGGATATGCTCCGGGGTACAGCAGGTGCTGGACCGGGTGACCGACCCGGGGTATTTCCGGGCTGTCTGCGACGAGGCGGAGAAGCACCCGGCGCTGTCCGGCGTGGAGTGCACGGAGAAATTCACCGCGAGCCTTAAAGAGCAGCTCGACCGGGCGGAGAAGCTTTCGCGCACCTACCGCGGCATTGAGTTCCCCAGCGCGGAGGAGGCTGCCGCCGCCGCTGCGGAGGAGCCCAACATGGAGCTCCTCATGCGGTCCACCGCCCGGGACGACCCCAACAGCATAACTGCGACTATCCAACGCATGAGCGGATTCCGCACCCGGCTGAAGGATCAGTACATCGACACATTGAACGTATGGCTGAAGGAGTGCGAACAGAACAGCCGCACATTCCGCGGCACGGTGTATGACTCCGTGGAGGAACGCAATGCCGCCGAGGCGGAGTACCGGGCGAGCCGGGATTACGTCCGCACCATCGACCGGAGCAGCGAACAGGCGGTGGCGATGGCGTACAATTCGCTGCTGAACTGCAAGTATCATTCCTCCGACGAGATACGGGAGGAACTGCTGGCGCAGCTGAAGCGGTTCGACGAAATGCACCGCACGGTGGATGGCGTGGTACTCCCCACCCGGGACGAAGCGGAGATCGCCGGGGGAGAGATACAGCAGATAGCCCAGCTTATGCCTGCTGCCGACCCGAACAACGAGGCGGCGCTGCTGGAGATAAAGTCCCGTATGGAGGCGATGAAGACCCCTGTCCGGGACAAGTACCTGGCGTACATAAACCAGCTGCTGACCAACTACGACATCAACTACCGCACCTACCGCGGAACTGTCCGCGACACCCGGGAGGAGGCTGACCTTCTCCGCCGGGAGGAATCCGGGATCGCGGCGGTGTGGAGCCAGGTGCGCGCCGACGACGAGCAGTCCATGCTCGGCGCGAAGGCGGAGCTGGAGAAGTTCACCACATTCCTCCGGGACGAGAATATCGCGCGTATCGACCAGCTGCTGTCGGAATACGACGTCGCAATACGTTCGTTCAACGGCGTGCTGTACCAGACCCGGGAGGAGGCTGCGCTCAACCGGTCGGAATACAACGAGATCGGCAGTATCATGGCGACGGTATACCCGGACAACGAGCAGTCGATGCTGGACGCTCTCATGCGTATCAACCAGATGAAGACCGCCTATAAGAACCCGGTGCTGGACAATCTGAACCAGATGTGGAATGCCTACGACCAGAGTATGCGCACCTACCAGGGGATCCTGTTCGAAACCCGCGCCCAGGCGGAGAACGCACGCCAGACCCGGGAGGAATTCTACCGCATGGCGTATTCGATGGATCTTTCGCAGCCGGGTTCGCTGGTCACGCTGGATAACTACATCGAGGACAGGCTGAATCCCGGGATACGGCAGGAAGCGGCGGCGTTCGTTGCCGGCGTGAGGGACGTGCTGAACTACGCGAACTACCTTTTCGGGCAGAACAGCTACATCAATCCGGAGATGGACAGAAATGCAAGCGCCGACCTGTATTTTCAGGCGAAGGAGCTTATCCCCCGGCTGGAGCAGTACGGTATCAACGCCAACGGCATGCGGATGATAATGGAGCGCCACTACAATTCGCTGAACCCCGGTCAGAAGCTCATGGAGCAGTTCAGAAAGTAATGTGAATAAATAAAACGTGGGACTGTATTTTCATACAATCCCACGTTTCAGTTTGTCGAAAAGTAGATTTTGCCTGCGAAGCAGGCTTGAAACCGTCGAAAAGCCCCTTTAGTGACTTTTTCGATGGCCTATTTACGGCTGCTGATTTATGCTCTTTACCTTGAGCCTTGCGGCTGCTCGGGCGAGGGTCATCTGCGCCGCGTGGAATTCCTTTATGCTCCGCTTCTGGAGGATAGCCTCCCTTGCGGCGGCTGCTTCTTCCCGGGCGCGGTTGGCGTCAATCTCGTCGGGGCGCTCCGCGGAATCCACCAGCACCAGGACTTCGCCGTCCTCTACCTTGACAAGCCCGGAGGACACCGCTGCGACCTGGTTCTCGCCGCCGGGGACGCGGTAGGTCATTATTCCCGGGACCACTGCGCTGATTATGTCGCAGTGCCCTGCGAGTATCCCGTACTGCCCGTCCGAAGTCGGCACTGTCAGCGATTCGCAGTCGCCCTCGTAGAACGTGTTGGAGGCTGCCAGGATATGCGTCTTGAATGTGTTCATGGCGCGCTCCTTACAGCTTTGCTGCCTTTGCAACTACGTCGTCGATGGTGCCGACGTTGTAGAATGCAGCCTCGGGGTACTTATCCATCTCGCCGGAAACGATCGCCTGGAATCCCTTGATGGTTTCCGTCAGCGGAACGTAGATTCCGGGGATTCCCGTGAACTTCTCCGCAACGTGGGTCGGCTGCGCCAGGAAACGCTGGATCTTTCTCGCCCTGGTGACCACCTGCTTATCCTCGTCGGAAAGCTCGTCCATACCCAGTATCGCGATGATATCCTGGAGCTCGTTGTACTTCTGGAGTATCTCCTGCACGGTACGCGCGGTTTCGTAGTGATCCTTGCCCACGATGTCCGCCTCGAGTATTCTCGAAGTGGAGCCAAGCGGATCGACTGCCGGATAAATACCCTGTTCGGCTATCTTACGGCTGAGGACCGTGGTGGCGTCCAGATGTGTGAATGTCGTTGCCGGAGCCGGGTCGGTGAGGTCGTCCGCCGGGACGTATACCGCCTGGACGGAGGTCACGGAACCGCTCCTGGTGGAGGTGATACGCTCCTGGAGCGCGCCCATCTCCTCGGACAGAGTGGGCTGGTAGCCTACCGCGGAGGGCATTCTGCCCAGCAGAGTGGATACCTCGGAGCCTGCCTGTACGAAACGGAATATGTTGTCGATGAACAGCAGCACGTCCTTGTGCTGGACATCACGGAAATACTCCGCCATGGTCAGTCCGGACAGCGCAACGCGCATACGCACGCCGGGGGATTCGTTCATCTGACCGAATACCAGCGCGGTCTTGTCGGAAACTCCGCTCTCGCGCATTTCGTTCCACAGGTCGTTACCCTCACGGCTTCTCTCGCCGACGCCGGTGAACACGGAGTATCCGCCGTGCTCCATGGCTACGTTGTGGATAAGCTCCTGAATGAGCACCGTCTTGCCGACGCCTGCGCCGCCGAACAGTCCTATCTTACCGCCCTTGGGGTATGGCTCCAGCAGGTCGATGACCTTGATACCGGTTTCCAGTACCTGCGCCACCGGCTGCTGCTCCTCGAATCCCGGCGCCTTGCGGTGTATCTCCCAGCGCTCGCCGTCGGCAAGTTCGCCCTCGCCGTCGATGGGGTCGCCCAGTACGTTGAACATACGTCCCAGGGTGCGGTCGCCCACCGGCACGCTAATCGCCTTTCCGGTGGAGGTTACTTCCATTCCTCTTGCGAGGTTCTCGCTTGCACCCAGCAGTATGCAGCGGACTCTGTCCTTGCCGGTGTGCTGTGCGACTTCCATAACGCGCTGCTTTCCTCTTACGTTTACTGTCAGCGCTTCCTTTATCTTAGGCAGTTCGCCCGGGGCGAACATGCAATCTATTACTGGTCCTGAGATCTGTGTTATCTTACCTGTACTCAATGTCCGCACGCCTCCTCACTTTTCTTCTTTGCGAGCTTCCTCTTCTGCGCCTTTGCGCCGGAGGAGATCTCGGTTATCTCCTGGGTGATCGCAGCCTGCCGCGAGCGGTTGTACTGCACTGAAAGCTCACCCAGCAGCTTTTCCGCGTTCTGGTTCGCGGAGTTCATCGCCGTCATGCGCGCATTCTGCTCCGCGCAGAAACTGTCTACCAGCGCGCTGTAGATGTATCCCGAAACGTAACTCGGGACAAGCGTTGCCAGCACCGCCTCAATGGACGGCGTGAATTCAAACGGTCTTGTTATCGCCTTTTCAGTGGTGTTGTCAGCGAATATCTTACGGTGGAAAGGCAGGAGCCTGTCAGTCTTTGCCTCCTCAAACATACCATTGCGGATATCCGTGTAGACCACGAATATCTTGCAGACTTCATCGCGCTCGAACAGCTCCAGCAGTGTGGAGCTTATCTCCCGGGCGCGCTGCATGGTGGGATTCTGCGCCGTGTAGAGGAAGCTCCTCTCCACCGGTATCCCATGGTGCGCGAAGTACTGCCTGCCGTATTCGCCGACCACGAACAGCCTTGTGTCCGGGTGCTCCTTCAGCATTTTCTCAGCCTCGCGGATAACGTTCTGGTTGTACATGCCGGCAAGTCCTTTGTCGGCGGTTATCACCAGGCAGGCGTAGGGACCGGTCAGCGTGTGGGCGCCGTCCTCGGGATAAAACCAGCGGCTCTCCGCCTCCTTCTTGGAGGTACGGAAGATTCGCTTTATCTCGCCCTTTATCGCTTCGAAGTAGGGGCGTGTGTGGTCCAGTTCGGACTTCGCCTTGCGCATTTTCGTGGAGGCTATCAGGTACATAGCGTTGGTTATCTTCTGAGTATCCCGGACGCTCTTTATGCGGTCCTTTATCTCTTTCGTGTTAGCCATAGCGCACCGCCTTAATTGCCGTTACGCTCCAGGAAGCGCTGTGCGAATTCCAGCAGGGACTTTCTCTCCTCTTCGGAGGTTTCGCCGGTGCGGTCTATCTTCTCGCAGAGGTCGGGTATTTCCGCCGCCGCTGCGTCGAGCATATCCCGGCTGAACTGCGGTATTCTGTCCACCGGAACGTCCTGGAACACATGTCCCATAGCGGCGGTCAGCAGAATAACCTGCTCATGCTGCTTGTAGGGATTGTACTGCTTCTGGCGCAGTAATCTCATCAGACCCTGACCGTAGCGCAGCTGCTTCTTGGTGGCTTCGTCCAGGTCGCTGGAGAACTGCATGAATACCTCCATTTCGCGGTACTGCGCGAGGTCCAGACGGATAGCGCCGGTCGCCTTCTTCATAGCTTTGGTCTGGGCTGCGCCGCCGACACGGGATACGGAAAGTCCGACGTTTACCGCCGGGCGCTGACCGGAGTGGAACAGGTCGCTCTCCAGGAATATCTGACCGTCGGTGATGGAGATTATGTTTGTAGGAATATACGCGGAAACGTCGCCTGCCTGGGTTTCAACTATAGGAAGCGCAGTCATGCTGCCGCCGCCCAGCGCGTCGGAGAGGTGCGCGGAACGCTCCAGCAGACGGGAATGCAGGTAGAATACGTCACCGGGGTAGGCTTCACGTCCCGGGGAGCGTTCCAGCAGAAGGCTCAGGGTACGGTAGGCTACCGCGTGCTTGGACAGGTCGTCGTAAACTATCAGCACGTCCCTGCCGTGGTTCATGAAGAATTCGCCCATCGCACAGCCGGAATACGGCGCGATGTACTGTAACGTCGCGGAGTCGCTGGCGGTGGCGTTGACGATTATCGTGTAATCCATCGCGCCGTGTCTGCGGAGGTTCTCGGCAAGCTGTGCGACTGACGAAGCCTTCTGACCGATGGCAACGTAGATGCAGACAACTCCCTTGCCCTTTTGATTGAGGATAGTATCCAGGGCAATGGCGGTCTTACCGGTCTGGCGGTCGCCGATTATCAGCTCACGCTGACCTCTGCCTATCGGGAACATGGAGTCTATGGACAGCAGTCCGGTTTCCATAGGGCGGTTGACCGGCTGGCGGTCGATAATGCCCGGCGCCGGATTCTCAATGGGGTAGTAGTCCTCCTGGGTGACGGGACCCTTTCCGTCCACCGGCTCGCCGAGAGCGTTTATTACACGGCCCAGGAACGCTTCGCCCACCGGGATTCCGGCTACCTTCTTGGTGCGGCGCACCATGCTGCCTTCGGTGATCTCGCTCTCGTCGCCGAAGATTACGCAGCCTATCTCGTCCTCCTTGAGGTCGAGTATCATGCCCTTGATCCCACACTCGAACAGCAGTATCTCGCCGTATTCCGCGTCCTCAAGTCCGCTGATGGTCGCGATTCCGTCGCCGACGGTGAGGACGGTTCCGACTTCCTCGTCCCGGGGCACCGGCTCGAAGTCCTCTATCGCCTGGCGTATCATCGGCAGGACGTCCTGCTTGCCGCGGATAGCCTCGCTTATGCTCTCCTTGAGCTGCTTTGCGCGGCCCTCGGCACTCCAGTCGAATATGCGGTCGAGATTCCACTTGTAGGTGGAGGTTCCGATCTCGATACGGAATCCGTCGCGCACGCTGTCGTCCTTCTTCGGGATAACGGCAACGGCGGCGCTGTATTTCTTCTCCAGGAACTCCTGGACCTTTTTAAGCTGTTCGTCCGTGGGAGTTTCACGGCTGTAAATGAACGCTTCGACCTCGACTTTTCTGATCTCGTGTTCTGTCATCAGTCATTACTCCTTTCCGGATTCATCAAAGCTGTCATACGCACTGCCGGAGGGTACAAGCAGCTTGTCCACAGCGGCGGATACCATATCCTCGATCTGCGCGTTTGCTTCCTGGAGGATCTTGTTCTTCTCCGCCAGGGCTGCCTTTCTTGCGTCGTCGATGATGTGCTGCTTCTCCTGCTGGGCGTCGGCGATGTGAGCCTTTGCGGCGGCGTCAGCGTCAGCCATGGCCTTCTTCTTCAGCTCTGCTGCCTCGTCCTGGGCCTTCTCGACCAGCCCGGAGTATTTCTGCTGCTCGGCTTCTGCGGCGGCGAGCTTGTCGGTCGCAGCCTTGTCCATGTCCTTGTAGTAAGCCTCGCGCTTTGCCATGAAGTTCTTGACCGGCTTGTAGAGCAGCAGCCACAGTCCGCCGGCGAGAATGATGAAATTGAACAGGTGCAGCAGTATCTGCTGCCAGTCTACATTCAGAGGGATTCCCATAAAATTACCCCCTTACAGTACGAAGATGATGAGTATTGCAACAACCAGGGCGTAGATGATCGCGGTCTCGATGAATACCAGACCAAGCATCATGTTGGTACGGATCTTGTCGGCAGCCTCGGGCTGACGGGAAATGCCCTCGGAGGACTTTGCAGTGGTAAGACCCATGCCTATGCCGGCGCCGCATGCTGCGATACCTACGCAGATACCTGCTGCGATAGCCTTGCTGCCGGTGGAATCAGCGGCATTGTCAGTCTGGGCTTCCTCAGAAACGCTGGTGCCGTCGGTGGGAGCGGGCTCGGGCTTATCGGCTGCGGCGAAAGCCACCAGGCTGCACAGTGCGCATACCATCAGCGCAACGATACCACATACTACTAATTTCTTTACAGATCTCTTCATGGTTATTTCCTCCATAACTATTGTTCGTTAAAATTATTCTTTACCTGTTGATTTGGAAACGAGCTTTTTCGCTGACTTGAGCGGCGGCTCGGATACCTCGCCGTAGAACATCGCCGTCAGCATGGTGAGTACATACGCCTGGATAAGCGCATGCAGCAGCGTGAACATGATACCCACGAATACCGGGAGAACAAAGCTCAGGCTTATGTTGTAGTAGACAAGCTCCGTTACCAGCAGACCGCTGAGCAGCGCGCCGAAAAGACGGAAGCTCATCGAGATGGGCAGCGAGAATTCTTTGAGGGTGCGTCCCACGCCCTTGATCTTCGCGCCGGCGATACCTCCGCTGAGGATCACCAGATAGGACAGGCAGCCCAGCATGATCGCCGCGTTGATATCCGACAGGGGGGCAGGAAGCGAGATCGTTCCTCCCACGGTGGTAGGCGCCTGTATTCCGAAAAGCTCGAACAGCGTTCCGACGAAGATGTAGACTCCGGCGGAGAATACATACGCTCCCAGGAATGTGTTCCGGTTGGGGCTGCTGGTCTTTGCGAGGTTGTCGAAGAATCCGACGAGCTGCTCGAGGATCATCTGGAATTTACCGGGTACCATCTTGAATCTGGGAATCACGAAAATGCGTATTATCGCCGCCGCGATCAGCAGCACGCCGCATACGACCAGAGATGAGATGTACGCCGGATTCACGTCCTTTATACCAAACAGGCTCACCTTGTTTGTACCGTGCAGCACCGCGTCGCGCATGACCACCTTGATGGATTCCGATTCGCCGCTGCCGCCCACAGCTAGCGCCGCAGCGAGCACTACTACCATCAGTGCGACCCATACGACGATGAACACCGCACGTTTCTTTTTGCTCATATACTTTCTCCTTTCTGTTTCTCTATATATGAACCGCAGTCAGCGGTTATTGTCATGTTCCTGCTGCTCGTGAATGAACATCAGGCAGAAGCTTACCGAAAGCAGTCCGCAGCAGACCCATATCGTTCCCTGCCCGGTCATTGTCGAGAGCACGCTGCCCAGACCTGCGCCCACCGCGAATACGCCGATGACACCGAAGTAGGTCAGCGCCATTACCAGGGTTTCGCGGTCGCGGCTGCGGAACCAGGCGCACAGTGATTCCATGCCGCTGCGCATGTTGCCTATGCACATCGTGCTGGCGTAGGGCTGCCCGTGTATCTTGTGGAACGTCTGCACCTGCAGCGCGCAAACGAAGGATACCAGCGCGTTCGCCAGGGGGTCGAGATATTCCGGGATAAATCCCACGATGAACAGCAGGATTATCTCCTCGATAAGCACTATCTGCCGCCAGTGTATTTTCTCCTGCCGGCGGTAGTGGACGTGCACCAGCTCCGCCACCGCAATTCCCAGCAGGAACGAGAGCACCGGCACGAGGTATTTCACGACAGCGCCCCAGTCCCCCCGGAACAGCGCCGAGGACATCAGCACTATGTTACCGGTCTGGGCGTTGGCGAAAACTCCGCCGCGGCAGCAGTATGTATATGCGTCCTGGAATCCGCCGGAGAGTATTATAAACACCGCCGAGCGGAATTTATCGGACATCTGTCCGTGGAATCCATTGTGTTTCATTCGGTCCACCTCAGAGCGTGCGCTCTTTTACTGTATGCCCCGGAGGAGCTTTTCGGCACTGACTATTCTGGTGCAGAGCGCCAGTACCGTGACCGCGGTTTCCGCGTCGGAAAGCTCCGCGAAGCTGGGTGCGATACGGATATTCCGGTCGTCTGGGTCGTATCCTCCCGGGAATGTCGCGCCGGCAGGAGTGAATTTCACGCCGTATTCAGCGCACATCGCGACGACTGCCCGGGCGCAGCCGGGAAGCGTGTTGAACGAGATGAAGTAGCCGCCGGTGGGCTTAGTCCAGTCGGCGACGCCGAGTCCGTCAAGCTGGCTGCCGAGGACCTCCAGAACCTTCTCGAACTTCGGGCGGAGGATATCCGCATGCTTTTTCATGTGGGCGCGAATCCCGGCGCTGCTGCGGAAGAACCGCGCGTGGCGCAGCTGATTCAGCTTGTCCGGACCGATGGTCGCAAACTTCAGGAAGGACTTTATATCTATCAGATTGGCAGAACTTGCCGCAACTGCGGAGATTCCAGAGCCGGGGAAGGATATCTTGCTGGTGGAGCAGAATTCATACACCAGGTCGGCGCTGCCAGCCTTCTCGCATTCCTCGATGATGTCCGGGATAGTGGCGCATTCCCCGGAGAAGCAGTGCACGCAGTAGGCGTTGTCCCAGAATATGCGGAAATCCGCTGCGGCAGGCTTGAGCGCCGCGAATCTGCGGACAGTTTCGTCGCTGTAGACCACGCCGGTGGGGTTCTGGTATTTGGGCACGCACCAAATTCCCTTGATGGAAGCGTCGGAGCTTACCAGCCTCTCTATCATGTCCATGTCCGGACCGTCATCGTGCATGGGTACGGGGATCATCTCGAACCCGAAGTGCTCGGTTATCGCGAAGTGGCGGTCGTATCCCGGGACGGGGCAGAGGAACTTGCGGTCCTTTACCTCCTGCCAGGGTGTTCCGCCGCAGATTCCGTCGGTCATTCCGTGGCTTACCAGCTGATACATCAGCGTGAGGCTGCTGTTACCTCCGACGATGGTGTGGACGGAGTGCGTCCCCATCATGTGCGCCAGTATCCGCTTCGCCTCGGGTATTCCGTCAAGTCCGCCGTAGTTGCGGCAGTCCTGACCGTTCTCGCTGTCGAGTACGCTGTGGTGGTCGAGCACGTCCAGCATTTTAAGGGACAATGCCAGCTGCTCCTTCGAGGGATTCCCCCGGGAAAGGTCAAGCGATATGCCCCGGAGCTTTTCCAGCTCCTGCCTGCATTTTTCCGCTTCGCCGAAAAGCTCCCCGGCGTTCATTGCGCTGTATAACATCAGTCTGCCTCTTTCCTTTGTCGTGTCGCCGGGCGTCCCCGGTCCTTTTACCGGACTTTATTATAATACTTTGGCAGAAAAAAATATAATCTTTTTTTGAAATATCCGCAATATCATCATGATATACCAGTATATATCCGTGCCAGAAATTTCATATACATAACCTTATGCATATAAACTATTGCCGCCCTGCCCGGATCTGCACGGAAAAGCCATGTTCCTCTTGACAATGGCACGAAATCTGAGTATAATTTATTTGTCGGCCCAATAACGGGAGATATTATAATGTAGGGCAGGGGCTTCGGCGGACTGCCCGTGAACAGAGGAGAAACAAGATGAAAAAGTTCCTGTCAGTTATTCTTGCGGCGTCCATGCTGCTGTCCCTGACCGCGTGCGCCGGAAATGAAAGCAGCACCTCCGACAGCTCCACCTCCACGGAGAGCGCGGACAGCTCCGCTGCGGAGAGCCAGACCACTGCGGAGGGGACTTCCACCGCGGAGAGCACTGCTTCCGAGCCGGCGCAGACGGAGGAATCCGCCGCTGAGGACACACGCACAGATTATGAGAAGATGGTGGACCGCTCCCTGCTTTCCACCGGCAGCATGACCAGAATGGCGAACGTATTCAAGCGCGCCCAGAACGGCGAGCCGATAACCGCGGCGTACATAGGCGGCTCCATCACCGAGGGTTATAACGCAGGCACCACGGAGTTCTACGCCAAGACCTGCACCGACCTGCTCCAGAGTTACTTCCCGGATTCCACCGTCACCGGAGTGAACGCCGGAATAAGCGGCACGCCCTCCCTGCTCGGTAATCTCCGCCTGGAGCGCGACGTGCTCTCCGCCGACCCGGACATCGTGTTCGTGGAGTTCGCCGTTAACGACGGACAGGAGAGCGACTACAAGAACGCGTACGAGAGCCTGGTTCGCACCCTGCTCACCCAGGACAAGGATATCGCGGTCGTACTGCTGTTCACCGTGCTTGACAGCGGCTACACCTGCCAGGAGCACATGTCCCAGATCGGCGCGAACTACGACCTGCCGATGATCAGCGTTCACGACAGCGTTTACGAGGAGATCGAGGCAGGAAGAATGACCTGGCAGGATTACTCCAACGACCAGTCCCACCCGAACGCATACGGTCACAAGTGCATTACCGATTTCGTGGACAACTACTACCAGAAGGTGCTGGCGGCGGTGGACGAGAACACCGGCGATGTTGACAAGAACCTCCCCGACCCCGTGTTCAGCGCGAAGTACATGAACATGCACTACATGGACAGCGCGAACATGACCGGCGTGGAGCTTGACGGCTTCAGGGAATACGACACCCACGGAAGCTTCCACAACGGCTGGCTGTACAAGGGCAGCAGCGGCGGCTCCATGAAGTTCACGCTGACATGCAGCGTGCTGGAGATGGTGTTCAAGGCGCAGAACAGCGAAAAGTACGGCGCTGCGGATATCTATGTTGACGGCGAGAAGGTGAAGTCCGTGGATTCCAACATGTCCGACGGCTGGGACAATCCTGTCACCGCTTATCTCATCGACGATGCGGAATCCGCCGAGCACACCGTGGAGATCCGCATGGAGCCCGGCGACGCGCAGGCTTACTTCGTTATGGCGTTCGGCTACTGCGACTGATCCCGGCGGACGGGGGGTGCCTGTTCTGGTTTGTGGTATTCCCGGAAAATGAGTGTACCATTCCTGCCGCGTCCGTGTATATACAGATGTGGTAGGAATGATACCAGAATAAATACCGCGCAAAACGCAGAACAACGGAGGTAACGTATGAAAATTTTCAGGAAGCTCGCGGCGCTTGCCGCAGCGGTAGTCACGGCAGTGGCTGCATTGCAGGTGACCGCAGGCGCGGCGAAGGCGCCGGCATGGACCTATGAGGCACAGGAGCTGGACTCCGGGAAGGAGACGACCTGCTATCTCAGCAAGGACGGTTCCTGGGTGGATTTCCAGATAACCGCGGAGCGGGACGGCGTTGCGGTCCTCGACGCGAAGGTATACGCAAGCAAGAGCAAGGTGCTGGTCACGAACTCCGGCGGAAGCTCCATCTCCACTAATTCCAAGACGCTGACGGGAACCTACAGCAGCGGCACCTACCAGTGGAACAGCGTTTCCGAGTATTCCGAGTACACACGCAGCTTCCCCGTCAAGGAGGGCAAGGTGTATTTCGTCAGACTGGCGGCCGGCGGAAAGAACGTCAACGGCTCCCTCAAGGCTTATCTGACCGTGACCGTACCCGAGGGCAATCCGTTTAAGAACAGCCCCACAGTAAAGTCCGACAGGACAGAGAAGCTGACCCTCGACACCAAGTCCGAGGAGGCCTACTACACCATAGATATCCCGTCCAAGGGCGTTCTGTCCCTGGGTCTGGACTATGAAATAAGCAGTATCCGCACGATCCTCTATGACGAGGACGGCAACAAGGTCGTGCCCTACGACAAGAGCGCGGAGCTCGGCAGTGCGCAGATAAACACCGGCTCCAAGTACGGCTACGGCAGCTGGAAGAGCAGCGAAAAGAGCGGCAAGTGCAGCTTCGACTACAACGTTGACGCAGGCACCTACTACATCTGGGTAAGCAACACCGGCAACAGCAACGGCACTGGCGATATCAGGCTTACTCCCACCTTCACAAAGGAATCTGACGCAGCGCTCACGCTCCTCTCCGTAAGAGTCAGCAAGGGCGGCAGCGTTCGGCTCCTCGCAACGGTTTCTGGCAAGGGCAGCATTCAGTGGAGCAGCTCTGACAGCAGCATTGCGACAGTCAGCGACACCGGCAAGGTTTCCGGCAAGAGCAAGGGCAATGCGGTTATCACCGCTACCTGCGGCGGCACCTCTCTTTCCGTCAATGTAACTGTAGTATAAACTGCAATATAACAAATAACCAAAAACCGCACGTCATTTACTGGCGCGCGGTTTTTTTCTCCGGAAATGTGCAGTATATAATTGGTTTTGTGGGTTGAATTTATTTCGCCGTTGTGATAGAATAAAAACAGTGGACTGACGATTTATACAAGTTCCAAAAAGGAGAACAGCATGACCATACAGGAAAAAATACAGAACAACAAGACCTACCTCGGCATAGAATTCGGCTCCACCAGAATCAAGGCGGTGCTCATCGACGATACGTTCGCGCCCATCGCCAGCGGCAGCCACGACTGGCAGAACCGCTACGAGAACGTCGTGTGGACCTACTCCCTCGACGACATCACCACCGGACTTCAGCACTGCTACACAAGCCTTGTGGAGGACGTCAGTCAGAAGTACGGCGTAGTTCCCACGGGCTACGGCGCAATGGGAATCTCCGGCATGATGCACGGCTACATGGCATTCGGCAAGGACGACAGACTGCTGGTTCCGTTCCGCACCTGGAGAAATACCATCACCGAGCAGGCGGCTTCCGAACTGTCGGAGCTGCTGGGATTCAACGTTCCCCAGCGCTGGAGTATCGCGCACCTCTACCAGGCGGTACTTAACGGCGAGAAGCATGTTAAGGACATCGCGCACATCAACACCCTGGCAGGATTTATCCACTATCAGCTGAC
>OMCM01000755.1_pt1 | contig 19996 bp, 9 predicted proteins | sample 1645021 | NCBI WGS metagenome assembly OMCM01 (sample SAMEA103958142, study PRJEB25191) | human gut metagenome | biome: human-associated habitat [ENVO:00009003]; feature: intestine environment [ENVO:2100002]; material: feces | place: Germany | collected 2013/2015
ATCCATACTGAATTTTTCTGCCAACCATAATAAGCATTCACGGATACGGTGTTTTTACTATTACGATGCCCTTTCTTAGTAGTAACCACTACTACACCATTTGCCGCACGAATACCATAAATGGCAGCAGACGCATCTTTCAATATGGAAATGTTTTCAATATCATTAAAATCCAAGTTATTAAATTGTCCTCCATCAGATTGTACACCGTCAATTACATACAATGGATCACCCATATTACGAATCTGCAACTGTGTGGATGCACCCGGACGCCCGTCATTCTGACGAGTATTCAAACCCGCCATTTTACCAACTAAAGCTCCTGAAGCAGTCGCTGCACTCGAGCGTTCAATATCTGTGGACTTAATTGCAGAAACTGCACCTGTCAAAGTAGCTTTTTTCTGTGACATACCGAAACCGGTAATAACGACTTCATCGAGTACTTTTGTGTCTTCCTTTAGAATAACTTTAACTGTGTTTGATGCGCCTACGTTTACTTTTTGTGTTGTGTAACCAATAAATGAGATTTCAAGTGTAGCTTTAGGGCCGACACTCAGCGAGAATTCACCGTTCATATCGGTGATGGTACCAGTTGTACTTCCCGGCTCTTTGTTGAACGGAGTTCACTGCCAATACAGTTTCTGTTGCCGGGTTTTCGGCACTGGCGAAACTGTAGGCACTTGGCAAAAGCGAAAAGGCAGCCATACAAAGTGGTATGCGCCACATTCTGCTACGACTTGCGAGCCAAAACATTTGTTCTTTTTTACGCATAGTACATAAATTTAAAAAACAGGTTCTATAAATCTTTAATGTATAAAAGCATCGTTATGGAAATAATCCTCGGAATATAAGACGGGATGTATTTCATAGTATAGCTTTTACGGTTTCGAAACATTGCAAAGGAAAGTTATTTTTAACTAATAAGACGATAATTTCCGTTCAATAAACAACAAAATCTGTTCTTTTCAACATTTCAATCCCCCTCACAGAGCTCTAAAAGCACATCTGAACAGATTCTGCTATTTATTGAACAGTATTTTTCATCTCCTTTCTGCGAATTTGGTCACCTTTGTATAATTCCTCATTTATTAATTAAATAATGTATTAAGCAAACATGAAATTACACATTGCTATGCTGGCAGCTACCCTGCTGTTGTCCGGAGGAGCCTCGTACGCCCAAGGGAACAAACAGGAGAAAAAGGCGAAAGCCTACATGGTGGCAGATGCCCATCTGGACACTCAGTGGAACTGGGATGTACAGACTACCATTAAAGAGTATGTATGGAACACGATCAACCAGAACCTGTTTCTGCTGAAAAAGTATCCGAACTATGTATTCAACTTTGAAGGCGGAGTGAAATATGCCTGGATGAAGGAGTACTATCCTGCACAATACGAAGAAATGAAGAAGTACATCGGGGAAGGCCGCTGGCACATTTCCGGAAGTAGCTGGGACGCAACGGACGCTCTGGTACCTTCGACTGAATCGTTCATCCGCAATATTATGCTGGGACAACAGTATTACAGACAAGAATTCGGAGTGGAAAGCACGGACATCTTCCTGCCCGACTGTTTCGGATTTGGCTGGACACTGCCTACTATCGCTTCGCACTGCGGCCTGATTGGTTTCTCTTCACAAAAGCTGGACTGGCGTGTGCATCCGTTCTATGGTAAGAGCAAGCATCCGTTTACAATCGGCTTGTGGAAAGGAATAGACGGATCGTCTATCATGCTGGCACATGGATATGATTATGGCAGAAGATGGAACGACGAAGACCTTTCAGAAAACGAACAACTGAAAGAACTGGCAGGCCGTACACCTCTTAATACAGTATACAGATATTACGGTACAGGCGATATCGGCGGATCACCGACACTGGCCTCTGTCCGTTCAGTGGAAAAAGGACTTCGCGGAAACGGTCCGGTAGAAATTGTCAGTGCAACCAGCGACCAGCTTTACAAAGATTACCTTCCTTATAAGAATCATCCGGAATTACCGGTATTCGACGGTGAACTGTTGATGGATGTTCACGGTACAGGATGCTACACCTCACAGGCTACCATGAAATTGTACAACCGCCAGAACGAATTACTGGGAGATGCGGCCGAAAGAGCTGCCGTAACTGCCGAATGGCTGAATCAGGCCAAATATCCGGGAAGCACCATCAATGAAGCATGGAAACGCTTCATTTATCATCAGTTCCACGATGACCTGACAGGAACCAGTATACCGCGTGCCTATGAATTTTCATGGAACGATGAACTGATCTCACTGAAACAGTTCTCCAATGTACTGACTTCTTCCATTCATGGTATCGGCAGGGAATTGGATACACGGGTCAGCGGTATTCCGGTAATCCTTTATAATGCACTCGGATTTGCGGTTACAGATATTGCGGAAATAGAACTTGACCTTCCAAAAGCCCCCAAAGGGATAACGGTGTACGATGAAAAAGGCAAAAAAGTATCGGCTCAGCTCATTTCTTATACCGACGGAAAAGCACGCATCCTGGTAGAAGCAACAGTTCCGGCTACAGGATATGTGGTATATGACGTACGCACATCAGGAACCGGTGCAAGCAACGTCTCGACGAACGTCAATACCTTGGAAAACTCTCTGTACAAGATTACATTGGATAAAAATGGAGATATCGTCTCTCTGACTGACAAAAAGAACGGCAAAGAGCTGGTGAAAGCCGGGAAAGCAATCCGCCTGGCACTCTTCACTCAGAACAAGTCATACAATTGGCCGGCATGGGAAGTGTTGAAAGAGACAACCGACCGTACTCCGGTTTCGATTACGGATGACGTGAAAATAACTTTGGTTGAAGACGGAACTTTACGTAAATCGCTTTGTGTCGAGAAACGTCACGGAGAATCTGTCTTCCGTCAATACATACGTCTGTATGAAGGTAGCCGTGCAGAACGCATCGACTTCTATAACGAAATAGACTGGCAATCGACCAACGCATTGTTAAAAGCCGAATTCCCGCTCAATATTGAAAACGAAAAGGCTACGTACGACTTGGGTATCGGCAGCATACAACGTGGCAACAATACCGAAACAGCTTACGAAGTATATGCACAATATTGGGCCGACCTGACCGATCATGACGGAAGTTATGGTGTATCGGTGATGAACGACAGCAAATATGGATGGGACAAGCCGGATAACCATACGATCCGTCTCACCCTGCTCCACACACCGGAAACACGCGGAGGTTACGCATATCAGGATCATCAGGATCTCGGTCATCATACCTTCACCTACAGCCTGATACCACATCAGGGAGCCTTGGATAAACCTGCCACTGTAGAGAAAGCCGAAAAGCTGAACCAGCAACTGAAAGCCTTCCGTACGGAAAAACACAAAGGAAATGCTGGAAAATCGTTCTCGTTTGTCGCTTCGGACAACCGCAATGTATTGATCAAGGCACTGAAGAAAGCGGAAGAAACCGATGAGTATGTAGTACGCGTATACGAAACCGAAGGCCGGAAAGCACAGAGCGCCACACTGACCTTTGCAGGGGAAATCATCAGTGCCAGCGAAGCCAACGGTACAGAAAAGACAATCGGCAATGCAACTTTCAAAGGAAACAAGTTGCAGGTAAACATCACTCCTTATTCTGTAAGAACTTACAAAGTACGCCTCAAACCATCGGGACGTGAGGCGTCTCCGATCGAATATGCCGCTTTACCGCTTGACTACGACCGCAAATGTGCTTCTTATAATGAATTCCGTGGAGAAGGCGACTTCGAATCGGGCTATTCTTTTGCAGCCGAACTTCTGCCGGACTCACTGATAGCCGGTCAGATCACTTTCCGCTTGGGAGAAAAAGAGATTGCGAACGGAATGACTTGTGAAGGTGATACCTTGCAACTGCCTGCGGGAAACAAATACAACCGTCTCTATATCCTCGCCGCCTCTACCGAAGGAGACAATCAGGCCGACTTCCGCATTGGCAAGCAGACCGCTTCATTCGTTGTACCTTCTTATACCGGCTTCATCGGCCAATGGGGACATAAAGGACACACCGAAGGATATCTGAAAGATGCTGAGATTGCCTATGTAGGTACACACCGCCATGCATCCAACGGTGATCAGCCTTATGAATTCACTTATATGTTCAAATTTGGTATGGATATTCCGAAGGGAGCTACCAGCGTAATCTTGCCCCGAAATGAGAAAGTGGTTTTGTTTGCTGCTACTCTGGTTGCCGAAAATGAACCGGCTACAACCGTTTCCGGCACTCTTTTCCGCACCAATAACGTAAGTAATGCAGCTACTGCCGGAAATGATGAAGAAGCAGTACGCGAAAATATCCTGAAAAGAGCTAAAATCATTGCTTGCTCCGGATATACCAACGACGAAGAAAAACCGGACTTCCTGCTGGATGGTAAAACGGATACAAAGTGGTGTGACGTTTCGCAGACTCCGAACTACGTAGACTTCGATCTGGGTGAAGCACAAAACATCAGTGGTTGGAAGATGGTGAACGCCGGACAGGAAAGTCACTCATACATCACCAATGGTTGCTTCCTGCAAGGTAAAATGAACCCGGGCGATGAATGGATGACTCTGGATGCTATCGACGGTAACCATGCAAATGTCGTTTCACGTCCGCTGAACTATGACGGAAAAGTACGTTACATCCGTCTGCTTGTGACTCGTCCTACACAGAGCACCGGAGGCAGAGATACACGTATCTACGAACTGGAAGTTTATAAATAAACAGAAAACTGTAAATTCAATGACAATAGTGGCTGATAGTTGGAATACTGTCAGTCACTATTATCTTTTTTCACTACCTTTGTTCATTATGAAAACACATTCAGCATTAACTATTCTTTGTCTATTATGCACCATCCATTGCATAGCAACTCCACAAAAAGCCGTAAGCGATACTCTTTTGTCAGCCCGGTTCAACCGAATACTCTCTTCCTCAGCAACCGAAGCCAGCAGGATTGCATACATAGATCTGTCAAATAGTAAAGGGGAAATTATAAAACAAGTCAAGTATCCTTTGGCAGACGGAGCAGCCTCCGGTAGCCTTTCGATCCCGGAACATCTACACGCCGGCCATTATCAACTTCGTGCCTATACCCGATGGATGCAGAATTTTGATCCGGAGTTTTTCTTCCATCGTGAACTAACGATTTATGGAAATTCAGAAAAAGACAACATTCCCCAGCAGACAACAAAATTTAAACTGAGATTCTTCCCGGAAGGAGGAAATCTAATCAATGGACTCACCTCCCGAATAGCATTCGAAGTAGTGGATGCCAATACCGGAAAAGGGGTTCAAACAGAAGGGGTCATACTGAATGCCCATGGAGACAGTATCCGTAAATTTGCTACCAGTCACTTGGGCAAAGGAAGTTTCTTTTTCATCCCACAGAAAAAAGAAAAATACATTGCCCGTCTGGCAGGAGATAACACAGACTTTAAAATACCTTCGATAAGCGAGCAGGGGTTTGTGATCACTGTTAAACACCTGAAAGAAGCATTACGTATCTTATTGACTCAAAATATTGGCCCTTCAACCAAAAACTCGGTTTATTCACTTATCCTCCATCAAGAAGGACGGTTGATTGCCATACTACCCGTCGATGGTTCGCAACCGCGTACACTTTTCGATTTGCCTTTAGATAAACTTCCTACGGGCGTCTTCACACTAACCTTGATCGATGAAGACTATCATGCCTATTGTGAAAGGCTGGTATTTACTCACTTTCCCGAAACACTCAACCTAAAACTTTCATCTACTATTTCGGTACAAGAAGGACATCGAAAAATGTCGGTGAATATCCGTAGTACTGATAAGAAAGGAATTCCCCAACCGGGTTCTTTCTCGCTGGCAGTTGCACAAACTTTTTTAGAGCAACCAACGATCCGTGACAACTTCAGTACCTACTTATTTCTTAGTAGCAACCTGAAAGGGCAAACGGAACAACCATTAAGCTACTGGAATCCGGAAGATACTGAAAGCCTGTCTAAAATAGAACTGCTATTGCTGACACAAGGATGGCGACGCTACTCACTTGAAGTTTTCAACCAGCCCGACAATCTCCCCCGATATCCTATGGAACAATCTCTCATCCTATCAGGAAAAGTGGAAAATATAAATAAACAGAAGGCTAAATCTGTTGAACTTCAGGCTATCCTACGTCAAGATTCACTCAAACAATTTATTACCTGTCCGTTGGATGGACAAAAACGTTTCAGCCTATCGGGAATCTCTTTTGAAGGGACAAAGGAAGTCATGCTCTCAGCCACCGACAAGAATGGGAAAACCTATCCGATCAAACTTGATGATTCCATTCCGATTCCATCGGTGAAATATATGCCTTCTCCTTTTGCACCTGATAGTTCTTTTCATGTACAATGGGATATTACCAAGTCCTACATCCCCCAAAAGGAGATTGACAAACAGCTATTCGAATTAGGAGAAGTGAAAGTAACCGCACGAAAAAAAGATCCGATTGAAAAGCGGCGTCCTTATAGTGAAGGATTCGTGAAAACAAGTACTCAAGTGAAAGCAAGCAACAGTTTTGGAGATGTCCGTCAATTACTGAGAACAGTGCCCGGCATCACCATGGTTCCTAATCCGGATAAAACAAAGAGTAACTTACAGTATGCCCACATCAACGGACTTCCCGGAGGAACAGTAGCTGCCTTGGTACTGGATGGGTATATTGCCAAAGATCCTGAAGTTGTATATAGCATGGAGGCATCCAGAATCGAACGGGTAGAAGTCCTGCAACAGACGTCCACTCAGTTTGGAGGATTTAGCAGTTATGGAGGCACTATCGTATTATATAGCCGTCCGATACAAGGAGAAGTTATAGCAACGAATAATAAAATCTGCCAGTGGATAGGTTATAACCAGACAAAAGAATTTTATACTCCTACTCTTTCCGATCATTCATTCTTCGAACATTCGGAACAAAGAAATACACTGTACTGGAATCCTACAGTAAAAACCGACAAGGAAGGTAGAGCACAAGTATCCTTCTTTCTAAACGATCAGGAGAACGGAGAATACGTGATTCATTGTGAAGGCTACTCGGAAGAGGGACTGATTGGTACGGACTTCCGGGTTACAGAGGTGCCGGAACACCCTTGACAGCCACTTCATGCTTAAACCGACACCAACTTAAGTAGAACAGACAGGCAACATAACATCTCTTGGAAAGAAAAAAGGGTTGTATCCAAGCAAAACAAGCTTTTGATACAACCCTTGATAATAAACCCTAATTATATACCGGTTCTTATTACTTCTGCATTTTATCCATTAATACCTTCATCCAATAACCACCGATCACGGAACGTGCCTTGAAGCCGACAAACTTACCGCTATCGGTATGATGCCAGTCGCTCAGCGGAACACGTGATACGGTTTCATTAGCATACTTATATACCGGAGAAATAAATTTCTCGAAAGTAGCCTTATCAGAAGACATGGCAGCAGTCCACATAATCCAGTCGGATTTAGTATATTCCTTGCGGGAATCCAACGGAAGTCCATAAGGGTTTTGCAGTTTGGTCTGATAATAAGAAATTTCTTTCTCAATCACATTATTGGGGAAAAGGTTCAGATTCCACATCTTGTCCCAAACCATATTGTACTTCTGGCTCCAGGTATTCTCACGGTCGAATGCCAGACGATAATGATCACCCTCACGAGCCATTTGTTCCCATTTGGTAGCCATTGCTTTGGCTTTGGCAGCATATCGGTCGGCTACATCATCCATACCGAGCATACGGGCCATTTCACTGTAAGCAGCTACACCCATGATCGCTTTTACCGAAAGGTTGGCGTTATGTGCCCAGTGTCCGGCAAAGTCATCAGTACAGAGTTGGTTCTCGGGATCTTGTCCGTATTCCGCCAGATAATCAGTCCAAATGGTCAGTAAATCCCAATACTTCTTAGCATAGTCGGCGTTACCTTCTACCTTGGCAATAGCAGCAGCCAGGACTACCATATTTCCGCCTTCTTCAATCGGCATGTCACCACCGTATACCTGTCCGTTAGCAATAGGATAAGTTCCCAGGTCGTGAGCCGGGAAAGGCTTGTTCCAACGTCCGCTGGCACTATATTCAAAGATACTGGTCATCATGCCTTTCTGCAATTCGGGGTTATAAGCCAGGAAGAGCGGAGCAGACGGATAAGTCAGGTCGACAGTATTGATACAACCGTTACTATTGTTCTCTTTAGAGAAGAAGAGCAAGTTACCATCCGCATCCTTGAACAGCTTATGGGCGGCAATCACCTGACGGTAAGCCAATGCACACAGTTCAGAGTATTCTTTGCCACCTGCTTTTTCTGCATCGTTCAGAATCATTTCGTCGTAAGCACGGCAACGTTCCATGACAGACGCATAGTTTGCTTTGGCACGCTCAAAGGCATCGAAGATGCTTACCTTACCATCATGCTTCCAGTAGGCCATGCGAGGTTGATAGAAGTATTCGATAGCATAAATATCATCGTAACCCAACATCAGGAAGCCGGATTTGCCATCGGTACCTACTTTACCCAGATCGTCAGTATAGGCCATAGCCGGCATCTGGTCGGCATGACGGGTCACGCACTCGGCTTGTGTAGGCAACAAAGAACCCTTGGTAGCAAACTCGTTCTTCATACCATAATAGTTACCCAGGCTGACAGCTGTATTGGCACCTATATTTCCTGCCAGATAAGCATATCCCCAATCAATACAGATACCGTCTCCTTTCCGTGCGAGGATAGGCTGGTCGATAGTCCCTGCCTGTACATAATTGATACCGTTACGGCGGATCACTTTCGAACGGGTAGGTTGCGTCAGTTCATTGATGGCAAGCTGCGGGGTGGTCTCCACATACATCTGCACATCATGTTGCTTTTTGTCCAGCGAACGAACGCGGTAAGAAATATAATTAACGGGAGTAGACAACAAATCGAGGTCGTCCATCATCAAAGGTGCGGTAAACACCAGGTCCAGTTCCACCGGACCGCAAGTAAACGTGTAGTAAGTTTGTGTGGGGAGTACGCTTACCGATTTCTGGACGGCTGCCGTCTCAAAACCTGTCGTCTGTTTGTTCAGGCGATAAAGGCCGAAATCTACATAAGCACCTCCTGTTGTGTTGTGACAGTGTGCGGCTAGTACGTTTTTTCCTTTTTGCAGCTTCTTCTTGGCTGCATCCGATAGTTCGAGTAATACGTCGTTGTTCCATGAATAGTCTGTAGCAACCAGCTTTTCACCATTCAGGTAGAGTTCGAATACATCGTCGTGCGAATATTTCAGATAGATGGTTTCTCCGTTCATATCATCGTTAATCTGGAAATCGCGGCGAACCCAGATGTCCGGAGTAGTCCAGCGAGTATGGACACGAGGCATATCGGGAGTACCGAAAGCACCTTGTCCCTCTTTCCATCCGGCAGCATTGAACGAAAGGGCGTTCCATCCCGCAGCCGGCTCATCGAAAGTATAACTCCCCTGCCAGGTATCGGTATCGGTCATGGGTACAAGGGTTTCAAGATTCAATTTATCTTTTCCCATAAAGCGGTAAGTCTTCCCGTCTACACGGATAGCACCCAACAAAGGATGTTCCGTTCCGGTCCAGTGCATAGTGCTGCTTTCGTTCAGCGCATCTGTGGGCGACCAGATGGACAGATAGGGGTCGGAAGTGATGAGAGGCACCGCCGGCGCACGCAAAGCAACATTTCTACTTGCCTTATACAGGTCGGCTGCCTGCGCATTGCACAGCATACCGACTGCTAAAGCCATTGTGAATAGTTTTTTCATTATTTTATTTATTAGTATGTTTCAATCTAAATAGTATCCTTCAACAATCTTTACCTTAATCAAAAACCTGTGTACCTATCGACACCCTACTCTAATCACTTATTTAAAGAATTGCATATCTTTGTATTGATAGCTTTCACCTGAGCTTCATTCACCTTAATCACTTTACGGTCGTATGTCATCAGTCCGTTCACCTCCATTTCTACATCCGTAGTCTGTGTATAGACAGCAGCTGAGAAACCTCTTGAAATCAACCGATACAGTTCATTGCCGTATTCAACGTATTGTTTAGTTACTTCTTCGGGTGAATTGAACTTCACGTATCCCCAGTTGTGGTTCGGTTCCCAAAGATGTTCATTCAGTGCCAGGCCGATGCCGCCATATTCACCCAACACGGTAGCACGTCCGGCATCGTAGAAGTCAAGTGACGGATTGGGATAATGATGCAGGTCAAGAATATCACCGCAAGGGAAGTGATTGCCGCCACTTGCCGGGTTCACCAGGCGTGAAGGATCATACTTCTTTGTCCATGTCGCGATATCTTCAGTCTTGAACTGTCCCCAACGCTCGTTAAACGGAACCCATACACCGATACAAGGATAGTTGTACAGATAATCCATGATTTCCTTCCACTCTTTGCGATAGATATGTTCCGACTCCTCGCTACGATTCAGTTCATTGCCGGTGAAGTAGTTGTACATCTGCCACTCCGGTTCACGGTCGCCGTTCGGCATATCCTGCCATACGATGATACCCAGTTTATCACAGTGTGTATACCAACGTGCCGGTTCCACCTTCACGTGTTTACGGATCATGTTAAATCCGAAGTCTTTGGTTTTCTGAATATCATAAACCAACGCTTCGTCTGTCGGAGCTGTATACAGTCCGTCGGGCCACCATCCTTGATCGAGAGGACCGAACTGGAACACATCTTCATTGTTCAGCTGCAAACGTACAATTCCGTCCTTGTCACGGCGGGTAGAGTATTTGCGCATAGCTGTATAGCTATCTACTTTATCGGTCACTTTACCATTGCTCAACAGGGCAATCTGCATAGAATAAAGAGTCGGAGAAGCAGGACTCCACAGTTTGGCATCAGCAGGCATCTGAATGTCAATAGTCTGGCCGTTCAATCCTTTTCCGGTAGCAACCAGCTGTTTACCATCGAAAACCTTTACTTCGACAACTTCCGAAGGACAGCTGGTACTGGTAGTAACGTCCACTGTGAGTTTCTTACGGTCGATGTCCGAAGTCGTACGAACATTAGTAATATGACGTTCGGCCACAGGCTCCATCCAGACAGTTTGCCAGATACCGGTAACAGCCGTATACCAGATGCCTTCCGGACGGTTTACCTGTTTGCCACGAGGCTGAGGTCCGCGATCTGTCGGGTCCCATACCTTCACAACAAGTTTATTGTCTCCTTTAGTAGCCAAAGCAGCCGTAATATCGAGTGAAAAAGGAGTAAATCCTCCGGTGTGTTGTCCCACCTTAATGTCATTGACCCAAATATCAGCTTTCCAGTCTACAGCACCGAAGTTCAGCATCACTTTTTTACCTTTCCAGGAAGCGGGTACTGTGAAAGTACGCTGATACCAAAGTTCTTTGTCGGGGCCGACTTTCTTACCAACACCCGAAAGGCTGGACTCTATGGCAAAAGGAACCAGAATCTGACCTTCGTAAGCTGAAGGAGCAGCTCCTTTCTCGGTGATGGCATAATTCCACAAACCATTCAGGTTCTTCCACTCTCCCCGTTCCATCACCGGACGTGGATACTCGGGCAATACATTTTCAGGATTCACCTGCTCAGCCCACTTTGTCTTGATTTTGTCTCCTGCCGGTTTCCATTGTGCAAAAGCGGAAGTAGCTATCGACGCTGTCAGAACTGCAATTAAAATGCTCTTTTTCATTGTCTTCAAATTATGTTTAACCTATTAATGATGCAATACGATCCCCGGGACAGGTAGGCGGCTACCTGTCAGACTAAGGAAAAAATGTTCTAAATGACTATTTTATTTCAAAAGAGTACCCGAAGGTTTCGGCAAGGCAACCCCTGCACGAACCGGAATCCCCAAATCGGGCATTCCATGGGCATCCCATCCTATTTTTTGTATTCGCGGATTACGGGTTTCAGGACTCCCGGTGTCTCCATTGGTCACCTGACGGGCATGGTAAATCATATACCATTCAGTCCCATCGGGCGAGGGAACAAAGGAGAGTCCACCCGGACCATAAACTTCATTCTCCAACGATTGCTGAAATACCGGAACCGAACTCTTTGTCCAGGAAGCCGGATCTAACAAATCACTCTCGGCATCGGCAGTCAACATCCCGACACAGTAATAGGGTGACCACGAACCGCTGGCAGCGTAATATAGAATCAACGTCTTATTATCTTTCGAATGGAAGAACTGAGGCCCTTCATTCACATAAATGGGGTAAGCCGTACGGCTGCCATCCGGATTGACCCACTGCCGTTCCCATTCATACTCGGGTTTGGATATCAGGACACGGGGTGAATCGAGTGTCCACGGATCTTTCATCCTGGCAATATAGATACATTGAGTTTCGGCATTGGTTCTCCTTTTGGGCCATCCGGACCAGGCCAGATAGCGGACTCCCTTATGTTCGAAAGTGGTGGCCTGTATCCCCCAATTCCATTCGGGATTGGTTATGATACTTCCTTTCATTTCGAACTTTCCCTCCATCGGGTCGGGTGAAGAGTTTTCAAGTACGTACAACTGGTGATTATCCGTATTGCCGTCGTCGGCTGCATAATATATATACCATTTATCATTGATATAGTGAATCTCCGGTGCCCAGAGATGACAACTGTTGGATGGATCCTGAGGCTTCCACACTATCTTGCAAACCGCATGAGCCATATCAGTGATATCGGACGTTTCCCAAAGCATGATCTTATCTTCCGTTCCATGGGTATAATAATACTTACCATTATGGAAAAGAGCACTCGGATCGGCCCCTTCCGGAAACAAAGGATTTACATATGTATCCTTTGCCGCACTTACCGACTCCTGTTTCTGTCCGCCGCTCTTGTTGCCACAACCGGCGCAGAAGAATAAGGTAGTAATAAATAGCAGGTAGATCTTTGTTTTCATAGCTTTCTGTTATTAAGATGCTACAAAGAAAAAACATTTTCGTTGAATAAAGGGATAAATACTGCTCAATAAACAAAAGAATCTGTTCTTTTTATACTTCTAATATTCACATAACCCGCATTTCGCATCGTATTGGTCAGTAATTGCTATTTATTGAATAGTTTGTGTCGCACATTTCATACAGAATTCACAAACTTTGTAGCATGATATCAGATGAAGCTACTGATTTGTATTGAAATAACCCCTAAATAATAACCATAAGTAAAAACACCCAAACATGAAAAAGATGAAAAGTCTGAAAGGAGGCTTGGCCGGAATCCTATTTACAGCCGGATTACTGGCAGCATCGTGTACTTCCGATCAATCATCGTCGGCAGTAACCATCGTGAACCGCCCCGACTGTACACAAACCAACGTAAACTATGTAGGAAACCGCTTGCCACTGAAACCGATGAATTTCATTAAACTGCCCGTCGGAAGTATTCAGCCCGAAGGATGGTTGAAGAAATATCTCGAATTACAGAAAGACGGTCTGACCGGTCACCTGAATGAGATCAGTGCATGGCTGGGCAAAGAGAATAATGCCTGGCTGACCAAAGGAGGAGATCACGGATGGGAAGAAGTCCCCTATTGGCTGAAAGGATACGGAAACCTGGCTTATATATTAAAGGATCAGAAAATGATTGATGAAGCTAAAGTATGGCTCGAAGGAGCATTCGCCAGCCAACAGCCCGACGGATACTTTGGTCCCATCAACGAGCGGAACGGAAAAAGAGAATTGTGGGCACAGATGATTATGCTCTGGTGTCTGCAATCCTATTATGAATATTCAAATGACCAACGGGTAATCGACCTGATGACCAATTACTTTAAATGGCAGTTAAGTGTACCGGACGAACAATTCCTGGAGGACTATTGGGAAAACAGCCGTGGCGGAGATAACCTGTTAAGCGTATATTGGCTTTATAACCGCACAGGAGATCAATTCTTACTGGAACTGGCTGAGAAGATACACCGGAACACAGCAGACTGGACCCGCCCGTCGGCACTGCCGAACTGGCACAATGTAAACATCGCACAATGTTTCCGCGAGCCGGCTACCTATTATATGATGACAGGAGATTCAGCCATGCTGAAAGCATCTTATAATGTACACAATCTGATACGCCGTACTTTCGGACAAGTACCGGGCGGTATGTTCGGTGCCGACGAAAATGCCCGCATGGGTTCTATCGACCCACGTCAGGGAGTAGAGACCTGCGGATTGGTAGAACAGATGGCTTCCGATGAATTGATGCTTTGTATGACGGGTGATCCGCTTTGGGCAGAACACTGCGAAGAAGTGGCTTTCAACAGTTATCCGGCTGCCGTGATGCCGGATTTCAAAGGATTACGTTACATCACTTGCCCTAACCAGACGGTCAGCGACTCAAAGAATCATCATCCGGGCATCGACAACCGGGGACCTTTCCTGGCAATGAACCCGTTCAGCAGCCGTTGCTGCCAGCATAACCACGCACAGGGATGGCCTTATTATGCCGAGCATCTGATTCTGGCTACTCCGGATAATGGTGTAGCGGCCGCCATGTATGCCGCCTGCAAAGCAACGGTGAAAGTGGGTGACGGAAACGAAATAAGCCTTCACGAGCAGACGAATTATCCTTTCGAGGAAACCATCCGGTTTACGGTAAATACTCCGAAAGCTGTAAGTTTCCCGTTCTATCTGAGAATCCCTTCATGGACAGAGGGTGCAACTATCTTTGTTAACGGCAAAAAAGTAGCGGCTAACCCCGAAGCCGGACAATATGCCTGCATCAATCGCGAATGGAAAGACAATGACCAAGTGGAGATTCAACTGCCGATGCAACTTTCGATGCGTACATGGCAAGTGAACAAAAACAGTGTAAGCGTAGACTACGGTCCGTTGACAATGTCACTGAAAATTGACGAAGATTATGTGAAAAAGGACAGCCGCGCTACGGCTATCGGTGACTCTAAATGGCAGGAAGGCGCTGACGCCAGCCAATGGCCGACATACGAGATCTATGCAAAAACTCCTTGGAACTACGCATTGGTACTCGGTAAGAACGAACCTTTGAAAGACTTTAAAGTAGTACACAAAGAATGGCCGGCTGACAACTTCCCGTTCACGGTCGCAAGTACACCTATCGAGGTAAAAGCTATCGGACGCAAGGTTCCTTCATGGGTTATCGATCAATACGACTTGTGTAGCGAACTTCCTGAAATGGACGCTCCGAAAGGGGAAAAAGAAGAAATCACCCTGATTCCGATGGGAGCAGCCAGACTGCGGGTTTCGGCTTTCCCGAACACAAGAGAGTAAAAGATACCCGGTGATAAAGCATTAATCGAAAGACACTCATGAAGAAAAAAAATACATTTACATATCTGCTCATCGGACTGGGCCTCTGCTTCTCTTCCTTGGGAAGCGGGCTCCGGGCCGATACCCCCGAGAACTATACCAACAACCGCTATCCATTGGTACGCAAACCTTTGATGGAACTACCGTTAGGCAGCATTAAGGCAAAAGGATGGTTACAGGAAATGTTGGTAAGGCAGAAAAACGGGGCAACCGGGCAAATGGACAAACTGTATCCGCTGGTGATGGGCGAACGCAACGGCTGGCTCGGCGGCGACGGTGATCAATGGGAAAGAGGACCATACTGGATTGACGGTTTACTTCCTCTGGCATATATCCTGGACGATGCGCAACTGAAAGCTAAAGTGCAACCTTGGATAGAATGGGCTTTAAAAAGTCAGCGGGAAGACGGTTTCTTCGGTCCGGCCAAAGACTATCCCGGAGAGGCCGGCATACAACGGGATAACTCTCACGACTGGTGGCCGCGTATGGTGATGCTGAAAATACTCCAGCAATATTATTCTGCCACGAACGATCAACGGGTCATCCGGTTTATGACCGACTATTTCCGTTATCAACTGAAAACGTTACCGGAAAAGCCGCTCGGCAACTGGACTTTTTGGGCAGAGTTCCGTGCCTGCGATAATCTTCAGGCCGTATACTGGCTCTATAATATCACCGGTGATTCATTCCTACTCGATCTCGGCAAACTGATTCATCAACAAAGTTTCAGCTTTGTAGATATGGTGAACCGGGGAGACCTGAAACGTATCAATACGATTCACTGTGTCAACCTGGCACAAGGTATCAAAGAGCCTGTCATCTATTATCAGCAAGAGCCCGACAAAATGTATCTCGATGCGGTTAAATGTGCTTTTCGTGACATTCGCCAGTTCCACGGACAACCGCAGGGTATGTATGGTGGTGACGAGGCATTGCATGGCAACAATCCGACCCAAGGTTCAGAACTCTGCTCAGCTGTGGAACTGATGTACTCGCTGGAAAAAATGGTGGAGATCACGGGAGATATCGACTTCGCCGACCATCTGGAAAGGATTGCATTCAACGCACTGCCCACCCAGATTTCAGACGATTTTATGACAAAACAATATTTCCAACAAGCCAACCAGGTGATGGTATCACGCCATCGTCGCAATTTCGATCAGGATCACGGAGGAACGGACAACTGTTTCGGGCTGCTGACGGGATATCCTTGTTGTGCATCGAACATGCACCAAGGTTGGCCTAAATTCACCCAAAGCCTCTGGTATGCCACTCCTGACGGCGGACTGGCTGTTACAGCATACGCTCCATCGGAAGTGACGGCCAAAGTAGCGGATGGGTGTACGGTAACTTTCAGTGAAGAAACCTATTATCCGATGGATGACAAAATAAGTTTCACCCTCCAATCGATGGACAAAAAACGGAAAGAAGTAAACTTCGCTCTCCAATTACGTATCCCGAAATGGTGTAGACAAGCCGGAATATCAGTCAACGGACAACTTCTTCAACATGCCGAAGGAGGCCGGATGGCCATTGTCAACCGCAACTGGAAAAAAGGGGACCGGGTGGAACTCCATCTGCCGATGGAAGTCACTGCCAGCACCTGGTATGAAAATTCGGTAACCATTGAACGCGGTCCGTTGGTATTTGCCTTGAAGATGGAAGAAAAATGGGAGAAGAAAGAGTTTGAAGAGCCGTGGTATGGTCCGTATTATTACTCAGTGACTCCTACCGAACCATGGAACTATGGATTGGTTGATTTCAATCGTAACAAAGCGAACGAACATGCCCGTGTAACGATTCATACGGAAAAGCAATCTTCCGTATTCCCCTGGAATAAGGAAAATGCCCCGATAGAAATACGGATGAAAGCAAGATTGGTACCTTCATGGAAACTTTACAACGAAATGGCAGGGCCTCAACCTTATTCTTTCTGTAGCGGAGGCGAAGGGCCGGAAACAGAAATCACCCTGATTCCTTATGGATGCACTACATTAAGAATAACGGAATTTCCGGTAGTGGGAGCCTCCCGATAGAGAGGTGAATAATCACTCCGAACCATTATAATAATAACTCAATATTCATACACAAGTCCTCCTTTCTCTCCTGCCTGCAAGTGGAGGGGAAAGAAGGACTCAAACACACAATTACAATGAAAAAACTTTTAGCAGCAGCAATGCTATTCATGCTGAACAGCTGGTCCTGTTTCAGTGCAGATACTCCGCGAGCGGAGTATCCCCGTCCACAGTTCGAACGGGAACAATGGGTAAACCTGAACGGGACTTGGACATTCGATTTCGATTTTGGTAAATCAGGAAAAGACCGCCGTCTGCAGTCGGCAGAGAAGTTTGATAAGAACATCACTGTACCCTTCTGCCCGGAAAGTAAACTTTCGGGAGTAGGCTATACCGATTTCATCGAACAGATGTGGTATCAACGCAATATTACCATCCCATCGGACTGGAATGAAAAAAAGATATTCCTGAACTTCGGTGCTGTGGATTATTGTGCGGAGATCTACGTCGATGGTAAATTCGTACAACGTCATTTCGGCGGTTCGTCTTCGTTTGCCGTAGATCTGACTCGCTATGTTACCCCCGGAAAGACTCACAATCTGGTGGTATTCGTACAAGATGATCTCCGTTCCGGACTACAAACCGGAGGAAAGCAATGCGGTAACTATTATTCGGGAGGCTGCTCTTATACCCGTACTACCGGTATCTGGCAGACTGTATGGATGGAAGCTGTCTCAGCCGACGGTCTGAAGTCAGTATTCGTACGCCCGGACATCGACCAGAAACAGTTGGTCATCGAACCGGAATTTTATAATGAATCGGCCAACACATTGGAAATCAACTTGAAAGACGGAAATAAAACCGTTGCCAAGAAAAGTGTAAATTGTGCCAACAGTTCGGTAGTAGTTCTGCCGGTGAAGAATATGAAACTGTGGTCGCCGGAAGATCCGTTCTTATACGATCTCGTTTATCAGGTAAAAGATGCCAAAGGTAACGTACTGGACGAAGTGAAATCATACGCCGGTATGCGCAAAGTGCACACAGCCAACGGACGTTTCTATCTGAACAACCAGCCTTACTTCCAACGTCTGGTACTCGATCAGGGATTCTATCCGGAAGGTATCTGGACAGCTCCGAGCGATGAAGATCTGAAGAACGATATCGTATTGGGAAAAGAAGCCGGTTTCAACGGGGCACGTCTTCACCAGAAAGTATTTGAAGAGAGATATTATTACTGGGCCGACAAACTGGGATACATCACCTGGGGAGAATCGGCAAGCTGGATGCTCGATGTAAACAAGGAGCTGGCTGCGCGTAACTTCCTGGGTGAATGGAGCGAAGTAGTGGTTCGTGACCGCAATCATCCCTCACTCGTAACCTGGACTCCTTTCAATGAAACCTGGGGTGGCGGTCCGGATGCTTATGTCCGCCTGGTACGTGACGTATACAACATTACCAAAGCCATCGATCCGACTCGTCCGGTAAACGACGCCAGTGGTGATAACCATGTGATAACAGATATCTGGAGCGTACACAACTACGAACAGGATCGTGCCAAACTGACTGAACAGCTAAAAATGGAAGAAGGTAAAGAGCCTTACCGCAATGCGCGTGACAAGGACTTCCTGGCCGTTTACGAGGGACAACCTTACATGGTTGACGAATTCGGCGGTATCCCCTGGATGGCAGAGAAAGATCGCAAAAACTCATGGGGATACGGTGGTATGCCTGAAAATGCAGAAGCATTCTACAAGCGTCTGGAAGGTCAGATCGATGCTTTTATCGACTCACCGCATGTGACAGGTTTCTGCTATACTCAGCTGACTGACGTGGAACAGGAGAAAAACGGTATCTACTATTATGACCGTACTCCGAAATTGGATATGAAACGAATCAAAGCTATTTTTGAGAAAATAAAATAAAAGGAGTGCCTCCCTATGAGGGGACATTGCAGAAATCTGTTTACCTGTGATGGGATACTTTCATGAAAGGGAGGCTTTCAACTGTTATCTGCTATTTTATTATTTTGCAAATCAATAGTTGAGTCGTTGTCGGGTGTAGGGTATACAACCGGATAGTGGCCTGTAAAGACCGTACCCCCGACTCAATTACTGATTGCCATTATTTAAATACAAGTATGAGAAAATCATTCATTGCCCTCACCTTCCTGCTCGTTCCGGCTTGTCTGTCAGCACAGTTGGGAGGTAAAATCTACCTTCAGAGAGCCGATTCACTCCTTGAACAAGTGCTGTCTCTTTATGAGGTAAAGAAGTATGGATTGCTGATGGAGACTTATCCACGGAATCCCAAACAACAAATTACATATACAGCCAACACCGGTTCGGAAGTTACTCAACAAGAAGTATCCTTCTTATGGCCTTATTCGGCAATGGTGTCAGGTTGCGTATCGCTTTATAAAACATCCGGTAACAAGAAGTACAAAAAACTGATGGACAAACAGATCAAGCCCGGACTCGACTTGTACTGGGATACCACCCGCCAGCCGGAATGTTATCAGTCTTATCCGGCCTTCGCCAGACAAAACGACCGTTACTATGATGACAACGATTGGGTAGCGATCGACTTTTGCGACTATTATGCCGTGACAAAGAACAAAGAGTACTTAAAGAAAGCCATCGCCCTGCACGACTACATCTACTCCGGGTGGTCGGACGAACTGGGAGGTGGAATCTACT
>OMCM01000759.1_pt1 | contig 19922 bp, 11 predicted proteins | sample 1645021 | NCBI WGS metagenome assembly OMCM01 (sample SAMEA103958142, study PRJEB25191) | human gut metagenome | biome: human-associated habitat [ENVO:00009003]; feature: intestine environment [ENVO:2100002]; material: feces | place: Germany | collected 2013/2015
TTTTTGACGGGTTTCTGAATACGTCAGACATTCGCTGAAGCGGGATACGGTTGCCGATGCGGTAAGTTTCTTTGACACGGGCATGCATCCGCAGCCCGTGTCTTTATTGTTTTTTCGATGAGTTGGATTTCACTGCTATGACTATCCCCGTAGTCTCTGTTTCTGCGCCGCATCAGGCGCCTGCTGCTGGTGCTTCGCTTGATCAATGGCTCGATTTTATTGAGAAGCTCCACGATAAGCCCATCGATATGGGGCTAGAGCGCATGCAGACGATGATCGCCCGCATGGGCATTAAGTTTGAATGTCCCGTCGTCACGGTTGCCGGCACGAACGGCAAAGGGTCCACTTGCGCCGTCATGGAGCGCATTTGGCGCGAGGCAGGGTTTCGTACGGCCATGCATACGTCGCCGCACCTCATTCGCTTCAATGAACGCGCGCTCCTCAATGGGCAGGAAGTCTCGGACGAGGCGCTGATCGCAGCCTTTGGCGAAGTGGAGTCCGCACGAGGCGGCATGACGCTTTCGTACTTCGAATACACCGGCCTCGCGGTGCTCAAACTTTTTCAGAATGCGCATCCAGACGTGGTGATCCTCGAAATCGGCTTGGGCGGCCGGCTCGATGCCATGAATGCAGTCAATCCTGACGTTTCCATTGTGGCGGCGATCGGCATTGACCATACGGCATTTCTGGGGAACACTCGAGAAGCAATCGCCGTCGAGAAGGCGCATATCTACCGTTCCGGGCGGCCAGCCATCTGCTCGGACCCCAATCCGCCGTCAACGCTGGTTGGCTACGCTGCCGAAATCGGCGCGAAGCTTCTGCTGATCAACCGCGATTTCAGTGTGACGGAACATTCTGACGGTTCGTTCCAATTCCGCATGGGCGACCTCAGCTGGCAGCTGCCGCGACCTGCGCTGCAGGGCGAAAATCAATACCGCAACGCAGCGGGCGCCCTTGCGGCGATTATTTCGCTCCTCAATCGTCTTCCCGTGACAGAGGAGGCCGCCGCTGCCGGCCTCACTCAGGTACGCATCACGGCGCGTTTTGAAGAGATTACGACCCAGCCCTGCACGACGCTCCTCGATGTGGGGCACAACCCTCAGGCGGCGGGCGTCTTGGCAGAAAACCTTCATGCCTCCCGAAAGCCAGGAGAAAAGACCTTGGCCGTTTTCGGCATGCTCGAAGATAAGGATCGTGCTCAGGTGGTCCGACTGACAGCGCCGGAAATCGATCGCTGGTTCATTGCCGGCTTGCCTGGTCCGCGAGGGGGCTCGGCCGAGGCACTCAAGGCTAAGATGCTCGAGGGCGGCGTAGAGGAGAGTGCGATTGAGTCCTTTGCGACCATTGCCGACGCGCTCTATGCGGCTCGTCTCTCAGCCGAGGATGAACCGGCCGCGCCAGTGCGCATCATTATTTTCGGATCCTTCGTGACGGTCGGCGAAGCGCTTGAGGTCTTTGCTAAGGAAGGACTGCGCCGGTGATCATCGGCGTCCGAGGTCATTGAAGTTTCTCCGCGAGCCTGTAGGAGGCTGCCCGAGAAAGCGCAGGTTCGCGCAGAAGCATTTTCCTGTTGACAAAAGTTCGATATCAAACTAATATAACGCTTGAAGCCGCTCCCAACCCCAGAGCGGCTTTTAACGAAATAAATAATTCGATATCGAACTATTGAGAGAACTCCCCTTTGTTAATGACCTTTCCCCCCTTGCACCATTGGAAAATAATCATGAATTCCCCCAAGAAGAATTACACGCTCATTCATGCTTCAGGCGACGCCCGCACGGAGCTCCATGACCAGCTTGGACTGACTGGCTGTGAAGTCTCCGTCAATGACTTGCCGGCTGGTGCTGCCGTACCGTTTGTGCATGCGCACCAGCAAAATGAAGAACTCTACGGGATCCTTTCCGGCGCGGGCGAAATCTGGCTTGACGGCGAGGTGATTGCGCTGCGCGCCGGCGACTGGCTCCGTGTGGCGCCGGCAGCTAAGCGCGCCATTCGGGCATTGCCGACCGAGGCTATGCGCTTTATCTGTATTCAAACGAAGTGCGGCAGTCTCGAGGGCTTTACGATGACAGACGGGATGCCTTGCGAAGAAAAGGCGCCGTGGCACTGAAATTTCTTCTTATCGAAAAGTTAGAACGATAGGGCGGCCGACAGGACCGCTGATAGAATTTTGTGAGCTTCACCATTGTCTTCGGTCATAGAAGAGGACGAGCGGTGAAGCTCATACTGTTTTTATTGCTTGTAATGCTCGAGGCGTTCCCATGTCGTTCTTTAATCCTTTCCGGAAAAATCAACGCCCTGAAGGGGTGAAGCTCGCGACGATGCAAACGCCGGAAGAGGCTGGCACTGCCGCGCCGCATGCCGAACCCACCTTTGGACCGAGAACGGAGCCGTCATTAGGACGATTCAATGAGGGAACGCAGACGGGCGGGCAGATGGCACCGACCGCTCAGCCGACGGAACCTCCGCCCTTTGACTTTGCTGAACCTGCGGCTCAGACCGCTGGGGAGCAAAGTGCTCCTCCTCAAGCTCCTCAAGCGCTTCAGCCGCCGGAACGCCAAAATGAGCCCCAATTGGGTGCTTCAGCCGAAATCGTCTCTGCGCCGGAGGCTGCTGCGATTCTGGCGCCCGAGGCCGCAGGCGCTCCGGCTGCGCAGGCGCCTTTCGTCATGCCTGAACCGCGTCAGGAATCGGATCCGCTCCCTGCGGCCACAGCTGAGACTGAAGAAGCGGAAGCCCTTAAACCTGCATTGAAGCCCGTGCCGCGCGAACAAGTGCGCGCTCAGGCCGAACGTGAACGCGCCGCTGAACGTCCGGATCGTCGTCCGCTCACGGATGCGGAGCTGCTTGCCCGCCGACGCACTAAGCACCGCATGGTGGGAGCGGCTGTTCTTCTGATGGCCGCGGTGGTCGCCGCGCCTTTCGTGATCGACAACGAACCGCCGATCGACACGTCTAAGCTCGAGAGTACCGACATCAATATTCCTAAAGAAAGCGAGACGAGCACAACGCTGAATGTGCCGCCGGCGGCTCACGGGGATCGTGCTCAGGCGGGCGACGTGGATGTGTCGGATACGTCTATGGGCCGCGCGGAGTCGACTGCTAAAGCCAATCTTGAGCGTGAAGCGAAAGGAGCTGCCGAGGCCGCTCCGAAGCAGTCCGGCAAGACGGCAGCGCCAACGCAGGCGGCGAAATCTGAAAAGGTCGAAAAAACGCCTACCAAACCTGCCGAGAAGACGGCGGCAAAGCCCGATCCAAAGGCTCAGAAACCGGCTCAGAAGCCGCAGCCGGCCGCGAAGTCAGCCGGCATCGCGCCGCCGACGGGGAAGGGCTGGTATGTGCAGGTTGTCGCTACGAGCAACGAAGCCGCCGCGGAGCGCACAGTGAAAAAGCTAGCGCACCTGGGGCTCCCCGCCTACCGTACCAATGAGGGCGGCGCACTTTGGAAGGTTCGCGTGGGGCTTTATGCTGAAAAATCTGAAGCCGAAGGCGTGCGGGGTACGATCATGCTTAACGGCATCGCTCAAAAGCCTTATCTGGCGAAAAAAGATTAATGCTTTGAGGCCGGACAGCAGGTGGCTTCGGGGTCACAAAACCTCCGAGGGAATCGAAAGTCCGGCAGACAATTTTCGGTACAATGTAGCCCTTTTAAGAGAAGTCCGGCGTCGCTCTTGGGGCAGCCGGAAACGGGCGTCGTAAAGCTCCCCATTTTCTCTAACTCATTTCTCTCCCGCCTGCAGCGCACTCATGACGGAAATCGACTGGATCATCATTGCCGTTCTCGCACTTTCCACCATCGTTGGAATCATGCGCGGCGTGCTGCGTGAAGTGCTGGCCATTGCCGGCTGGGTTGCAGGCATCTTTCTGGCGATGAACTATTCCGCGGTTGTCGCCGAACACATTCCGCTTGAAAGCATCGGATGGCTGCCGCGCGTCATCATTGCGGCTGTCCTGATCGTTGTGGCCTGCCTCTTTGTGGTGGGACTGCTTTCGGCCATTATTCGGCGTCTGCTTGAAACGGCGGCGCTGCGCTTTGAAGACCGCGCCCTGGGCGCCGTTTTCGGCTTCCTGCGCGGCATTGTGGTTGTCTGCGCCTGTGTCTTCTTTTTCGGTATGCCCGCTTCCATCCATGAAAGCCGTATGTGGCAGCAGTCCGTGCTGATCGGACCGACGGAAACGATCATCAATTGGTCGATGCCCTATCTGCCGGCATGGCTCGCTGACATGCGCCGGTCTTATCGCCGCAGCTGATAGAGGCAGGGCTCATTCATATCATGTGCAAGTTTTCACTCAAAGCCGCTCCGAGACTCGTCCGGGCGGCTTTGCGCATTCTGCCGTTATAGCCCATGTGCGCAAAGTTACTGTTTTTCCCTTTTTTCCTATTTTCTCTTCGGGCGTTCACCCCGGCCTAATCGAGGATTACATCCATGTGCGGCATTGTTGCCCTCCTTTCCAATGAACCTGTTAATCAACGCCTCTATGACGCGCTGCTCCTTTTGCAGCATCGCGGTCAGGATGCGGCGGGCATCGCTACGCTCGATGGTCTGCAGTTCCACATTCATAAGGCCATGGGCCTGGTGCGCGACGTCTTCCGTACGCGCAACATGCGTGATCTGACGGGCAATGTCGGCATCGGTCACGTGCGCTACCCGACGCAGGGCTGTGCGAGTTCGAATCAGGAGTCGCAGCCCTTTTACGTCAATGCGCCTTACGGCATCATGCTCGCTCACAACGGCAACCTGACGAATGCCGAAGCGCTCAAGCAGGATCTGTACGAGCACGACCATCGTCATATCAACACGACGAGCGATTCGGAGGTGTTGCTCAACGTTTTAGCCAATGAAATCTCCCGCGTCTGCGAAGGCCGGGGGCTTGACGCTGACGGCATCTTCAAGGCTGTCGCGGCCGTGCATAAGCGCGTGCGGGGCTCTTACGCCGTGGTGGCGCTGATTGCCGGCAAGGGGCTCCTTGCCTTCCGTGATCCGCATGCTATTCGGCCGATCTGCTTCGGTTCGGCGATTGCTGCCAACGGCGAGCGCGAATGGATGGTGAGCTCTGAATCGGTGACGATGATGGGGCTCGGCTTTAAGCTCGAACGCGATCTGGAACCCGGCGAAGCGCTTTGGATCGATTTCAAGGGGAACGTTGAAACGCGTCAGTGCGCCGAAAATCCGGTGAAGAATCCCTGCGCTTTCGAATACGTCTATTTTGCGCGTCCGGATTCCCTCATTGACGGCATCAGCGTCTATGGCGCCCGCCTCAATCTCGGCGTTTATTTGGCTGAAACAGTGAAAAAGACGATTGACCTCAAGGATGTTGACGTCGTCATGCCGATTCCAGACAGCTCTCGGCCGTGTGCGCAGGAGCTCGCCAAGCAGCTTGAGCTCCCCTACCGCGAAGGGTTCATTAAAAATCGCTATATCGGCCGCACCTTCATCATGCCCGGGCAGACGACCCGAAAGAAGAGCGTGCGTCAAAAACTCAACGCCATGCCTGTGGAATTTGAAGGCAAGAACCTGCTGCTCGTTGACGATTCCATCGTGCGCGGCACGACGATGAAGGAAATCGTCCGTATGGCGCGCGAGTCCGGCGCAAAGAAGGTCTATGTTGCTTCTTCTGCGCCCCGCGTGATGTTCCCGAATGTCTACGGCATTGATATGCCGACGAAGTCGGAACTGATCTGCGGTGACGGCAAGGATGCGGACGCTGTGGCGGAAGTGATCGGCGCCGATAAGGTGATCTTCCAGACGCTTGACGGCCTGAAGAATGCGCTTTCGGATCTCAACCCGTCGATTCCGGCCTTCGATTGCTCATGCTTTGACGGCGTTTATGTCACGGGCGACGTAACGAACGAATATCTCGATCGACTCAGTCAGGCTCAGGCCGCTCCTCAGCCCAAGGCTCAGGACGATGAAGAAGGCGAAGGCGCAAACGAATAACGCCGAATGCTCTTGTCGGAGCTGAACGAGAGTCGTTTGGGCTCATGAAAATGCCCGCCGGGAATCATTGCGTGATTTCGGGCGGGCATTTGCCGTTTAGGGAGCGGGAGGCGTTGTGCTGCTCGTGCCCATCACGGTCTCCCAGCCGAGTGGGCAGGAGCGAACGGTCGGGAAGTATCCTTGTTCGCTCGAGCACCAATACCACGGATAGCTGCCGGATCCGGCAGCGCCCGATGCCGCGGGAGCCGCGGCAGCATACGATGTGCTCGGCGTGACGGGAACCGTCTGCACCGGGACTTCAACATAGCGCGGCGTCGAGGAGCGATAGAGCTCTGCGCCGAGGATCGTGCCGACCGTAATCGTCGGCGCCCCAGCTGCGGTACCAAGGACGAGGGTGCCAGCCGCGATGGTATCTCGGCGGGGGCGGAGGCGGGCCGGGGCGGAAGCCCGGGCGATGACCAGGACCGCCAAAGCCGGGGCCGGGATGGTGCATGCCGGGCGGCGGGCCGGCCAATGCCGGTGCGGGCAGGGCGGAGAAAGCGGCAAAGACACCGCAGGAGAGCATCAAAGCCAAAGCGCCGAGCGAGCGTCGAAATCCGGAGCCGCTGCCGGCGGCTGCAGCAAACCTCTTCTTCATAACAAAGCTCCTTTCTTTGCAATAGCCATTGCGGCGATTTCTGAATCATTGTTCAGATATGACAAGGTTAGTGCGGGAACGCTGAGGTCAAACATAGGAATTTATAAAAAAGTGTTAGACCTTGCGGCAATCGGTTCTTCCAGACCCTTGGCCCGCAGACAGCTGGCCGTGCGAGGTTCTCGTGATTACCGGCGTCTGATCGTCAGCCGCATCGTGCTCGTGCGCCCGAGATCATCCACAACGGCGAGTTCATGCGTACCGGCAGGGGCAGACCATTCGAGCGCCTTGCCGACTCGGCGGGCACCCAGAAATGCGCCGTCGGCATACCAATAGAGAATGGCGGCGTCCGGATCGGCCCCCGCAGCTAGCAGCACACGGGCTGCGTCAAAGCCGGCAGGCGAGTAAATGACGGCTCCCGCTTTGGGAGAAGTGATCACCGGTGCGCGGCCCCCTGGGACACCCAGACGTTCAGCACATTGAGCGGTGTATGGAGGTGGCGGCTCTTTGGCGATGCCCGCCGCCAGAAAGACCTTTTGAAAGTGCGTCGGCCAAAATTCCCAAACGCGTCTTTCAATGCCGGGACCGGGGCCGCAGGCCCGAAGCCCGGTTTCTTTGTCAATCCAAATTTCGCGAAAAACACCCGAATCCCGCACGGATGTGCGGCCGGGAAGGATCCAGGCGTTGGTTCGGCGGCTGCAGAGCCGAATATCCAGGTCGCCCGTTGCCGCGCAGACCGGTTCAAGAGCGACTTTTAGATGTTTGTCTTCGGCTTCTTGCTGTGCACTGACGGCGGCCGGCCAATCGAGGGCGGGGATGTTTCCCAGACGCAAAGCCGCCGCGCGGAAGAGCGGAGCGGCAAGATGCGCTCCCTGAAGCTGCGGGTTGGGACGTCCGGCAAAGTCGCCGAGCCACACGACGATGACATAGGGACCGACCATGCCGGCGGTCCATGCATCGCGCCAGCCGTTGCTGGTTCCAGTTTTATAGAGGAGCTCGCGTCTCGCGCCGCGAATCGTCACCGATTCACCGCGCGAGGCGAGCATGCGGCGAAGGACAAACTGCGCTTCACGCGAAAGCACATCGACCTCGGCCGGGGAAGCTTGAGCTTCCAGAAGCCTAAGCGGCCGGAGGAGTCCTTCCCCCGCGACCATGGCGTAGAGCTTGGCGGCGTCAGCCATGGTGATTTCTGCGCCCCCCAAAACAAGGGAGAGCCCGTACCAATTTTTATCATGGGGAAGCTCGACACCGGCGCGTTTGAGGAATTCATAAAGCCCGGGACTGAGGCGCTTTTCCAAATCGACCGCCGGAATATTGCGCGAGAGCACCAATGCATCTTCGGCAGAGAGCGGTCCCCGGAAGCTGCCGTCCGCATTGTCTGGGGCCCATCCGCCGACGGCGATCGGGCTGTCAATCAGGACCGTCTTTTCGTGAATAAGCCCTTGATCGAGCGCCAGCGCATAGGTGAAGGGCTTCAGCATTGAACCAGGGCTGCGCTTTGCTGTCCAAGCATTGACCTCTCCCTGAATCGAGGGGTCAAAGAAGTTTGCCGAGCCCACCATGGCGAGCACGGAACGGTCGCGGGCGTCAACCACTGAAACGGCGGCATTCTTCACGCCCCAAGGGGACAGCCTTGCAATGGTTTCGCGAACGAGCGCTTCCATTGCCGATTGAACATCGAGTGAGAGCGTGCCCTTGAGTTTTCCCGCTTTGAAAGCCGTTTTGTCAGCGTTGGGTTCTGACCGCTCCGGGGTCCCCACTATGCGGTTCAGAACCGTTTGCGCGTAGTGGGGAGCGAGAAAAGGGAGGTGTTCCGGACCGAAAACCTCAAGCGGCGCTCGTAGCGCTGCGGCGGCTGAGGGCGGATAAACACCTTGCTCCACGAGGATGCGTGCGAGCCGCAGCCGCGCGGTATCGAGCGGCGTGCTGCCTTGAGTGTAAGGGCGACGTTTGACGGGATTCTGCGGAATGACGGCGAGCGCCGCCACTTCTGCCGGCGTGAGATGGGAAGCCTCTTTATGGAACCATACGGCTGCGGCGGCTTCTGCGCCCTCCACATTGCTTCCGTAGGGCGCGAGATTGAGGTAGGCCTCAAGAATCTGCCGCTTCGTGTAATGCGCTTCGTAGCGCATCGCATGCCAGATCTGCCGAAGTTTTCCGTCGGGCGTATCTGTCTGCAGATGGAGCCGCATGCGGGCAAGTTGCATGGTGATCGTCGACGCGCCGGTGCGCCAGCCGCCGATGTAGGTGCTGGCGGCCGAGCGAATCAGCGCCAGAAGATCAAAGCCCGGGTGCTTGTAGAAGTTCCGGTCCTCATAGGCGATGGTGGCTTCAACCAGTTTGGGGTCGATCGATTCGAGGGGCGTTTTAACGCGAAAAATGCCGTCAGCGGCCGGTACGATGCGAAGGAGAACGTTTTCTCGCGAGTAAAGCACGCTCGAAAATGGAATGCCTTCGAGGAGCGGCGGCGCAGCTTCCGAGGCCGCTCGATTTTTGAGAACGGCGTACCCGCCGTATAAACCCACAGTCATGATCGCCGCAGAAAGAACGACATAGGCCGTGCGGCGCAAAAAAACAACGGCAGGGCTGCGGCCGACTTCTGAGGCCTGGGGAATAGGCGAGGCCGCCGTCGCCTGTTCGCTTTTTTCAGATTCTGCGGCGGCAGAAGACTGCGGCGACGCTGCGGCAGGCTGCTCAGCCGGCGCAGTATTCGCTGCGCCGGCCGCTGGTAATTGTCCGCTGGCATCGACGGGTTTGTGTGAAAGGTCGTCGGTCATTGGACTGCGCTCGCAGGCGTTGGGGAAGTGGTCGGCTGAGGAGCGTTCGTGCCGGAAGGCTCTTCAGGCGCCGTGATGCGGATCTTGGCGCTGCGGCTCTGAGCTGCCAGCGCAGGGTTGCTCAAGGACTCTGCTGCTGCGGAGCCCGCTCTATAAACGCCCGGATAGGCTGCCCGCACGGTGTAGGTGAAAGTGAGCGGCTCCCAGTTGGTGAGCGCAGGCATGGCCCACTGCACACGGTCTTCAGCACGGCGGCATTCGAGTGCGCCTTCGGGGCATGCCCCCGCAGGCATGGCCCAGACAAAGCCGCCCGGCAGGAGGTCGGTGACAACGGCGTCGCGTACGGCGCTTTCGCCCGCAAAGCTCTTCACTCTGACGCGGACCGTCACGCGTTCGCCGGCGCTGAATTCGGTCTTGGCTTTGCCGTCGGCGCCAAGGTACGTGCGTTCGACTTCAAGCGCGGAGCGGTCGGCCGGCTGCGTGTCATTGGGCACGATGTAGCCCGTTTGCTCGACTTGCCACCAAACATAGGGCGAGGCCGGGAGCCCCGATGCTTCGGCAGCCAGACAGCCGGGGGCATCCAGAAGCGCGCCCCAGGCGCCCAGCACGAGACGATCCTGGTCGGCAGGGAACCCGTCCGCACGTCGAGTGCAGACCAAATCGGGGGATGCGGCCGACTCGCCGGCCGTGAGACCGCCCACTTCGGGCGTGAGCGCAGCACGAGCGGCCGCAGCGGCATAGAGCGGTGAAACAATGCCGGCGGCAAAGGTGCGGGCCAGATCTTCACCGGCCATGCTCACCAAGAACCGTGCAGCGGGTTCCTGTCCCAAGCCGGCTTCGGAGAGCGCCGAGGCAGCCAAGGCGGCAGCCGTTTCCGGCGTCCACGCACCGGCGGCACGAGCCGTCGACGGGGTGGACTTCACCAGTGAGCGAGCCTCGTCACGAAGGCGAAGCCGTGAATAGGCGGCTGCCAGGAACGAGGCGGCAGCATCACGCTCCCAGCCTTCAAAGCGCGACGTCATGGAGGCGCGCAGCGCTTCGAGCTGCGCGGTGGTCATGGTGCCCTCACGGGTGAGCACCCAGAGCGTGTAGGCGCTCGTGCGGGCGTCATCAATCGTCTGAGGATCCAAATTGACTGAACGAACCAGGCGGCTCCTCAGGAGCTGCAGCGGTTCGAGCGCGCTCGAGTCAAGCCGAAGAGCGTCGACCAGATAGTCGAGCACTAAGGCGCTGAGGAAGGGATCGAATTCGCTCCAAGGCATCGCTTTAAGGCCTTCGCGAGTGAGGGTGCTGCGAACCGCGGCATAAACCTTTTCGCGGCGTTGGGTAGCATCTTGAGCGGCCTTCTTGGCGGCGGGCTCGTCCGTTGTCAAAACCGACTGCGGCAACAGGCGTGCGGCGTCCGTGTTGAGCGTAAGCAGCACTTCCGGCAGCGATGCAGCCAGCCGGGGAAGTACCGCTCCGAAGTCGTTGTCAGCCGTCTGGAAGGGGCGGCCAAGTTCGGGAGCGAGCGCAGCGGGAGTGGACGCCACAATGAAGCGGGTGCGGTCATTGATCGGGTAGAGCACCGTCGGTATTTCGTATGCCGACTTATCCGCTGAATGCTCAGCTCGGCCTGCGTAAAGCCTTGTCTCTAGCAGCGATGCGGGCCGCACGACAATGGATTCGCTGCGCTGGGCGGAAAGCGTCGCTCCATTCTCTTTTGCGCGCGCGTCAGCCTTGAGGATAAATGGATGTTCGCCGAGCGCAGTGGGCTGATTAGGAACCGTGAACTGAGCCGAGGCCGATATGCCGCCGACAGCCGGGAAGTTAAGCGGAAGCACTTCGGGCTCAGCAGCAAATGCCGCGGGCGGCGTGATCGTTAAGCTCGCGGTTTCTGCGGGCATGTTCGGTGTGACGACCGCTCCCGCACGGAACACATCGCCAAGCGACAAGACCCCGGGAAGAGCGGGAGAGAGAGCAAGCGGGGGCGCAGCGACAATGAGCGCCTGAGCAGAACCTGCAGAGGCTTCGGCCGCTCCCACAGCGCTCACGCGCACTCGGCCGGCATAGCCTTCGGGCAGTTCGACAGTAAAGGTTTGAGCGTCAGGCCCCACTTCAACCAGTCCGCCCCACCAAACCGTTGACGGTCCGAAAGAGCGCTTGAAGGTGCTTCCGAAGCCCGCAGCGGCTTTGGCGCTCACCATGAAGTCGCCGCCGACCGGGGCTTTGATGAGGTCCTTGAGCGATCCGGCGTCCGGCATGAGGAGTGAAAGCGTCTCACGGGTATCGACTTCGAGCGCTCGATCGAGCAGCATCGTCTTAATCGGGTCGGGTGTCTGCCAGTTGGTGAGCGAAAGCAGTCCGTCATCGGCCGCAAAGAGGAAAACTTTCGCCTTGGCAGCCGCGGAAACTTGAATGGGTATCCGGCGAGCGTTTTCAACTTTTTCGGGCGCCTTAATAGTGACGGGCAGAGTCTTGGCGGAGGCGTTGAGCTCAATGGGAACGGCGGTTTCCGCAAAACCCTTCAGGAACTTCTTGGCGTCTGTCTGGCCGCGCACGACAGAGAGCCGCAGCCATGCCCGCCCGGTGAAATCGGCAGGAGCTTCAAGCTCGAGCAGGTTTTCGCCTGCATTGACGCTCACCCACTTGGTGGAGATCACTTCTGCCGACTCAAAGCTCGCCAGCGCAAAACCCGATACCGGGGAGAGCAGCGAGACACGTACGGTGTCGCCGGCATTGAGATTCGTTTTTTCGAGCTTGGCGCGAAGCTCTGCCGTCGGCAGCATGCCGTCGGCAAAATCAGCCAATCGGCCGCCGGCAGTGCCGTAAGGGATTACGAAGAGCTCTTTGCCGGATTCATCGGCCGCACGAACAAGCCAATTGCCGGGCTCGCCCGTGAGCAGTTTGATCCGAGCAATGCCCTGATCATCCGTGGTGACGTCAATCGTTTGCCGAACTTCCGGGGCTTCATCGTCCGAATAGGTAAAGCGCCCCGAGCTGTCTTCACTCAGGGTAGTGATCCAGCGGCTTTTTTCAATTGTGACTTTGAGCCGCGTGCCTGCTTTGGGCTTGAGGCTGCGGTCAATCACGGCCAAAGCCATGGAGGCCGGCTCACCCGTCAAAAGGAACCATGAGGGCTGCGGCGTTTCTTCGATCCGCCAGCCCACGGCGATGTCGTTAGGCGAAGCAATGAAGGAGAGATGCCGTTCAACAGCGCCGGCCCCTTCGGCTTCGGTACCGGTAAGCGTGAGATCCACGTCGGCAAAGCCGTTTAACTCTAAAAGCGAAAGCGGAACCATCGCATCTATTGAACCGGAGCCGGGCGTAACGGCCGCTTCAATGTCCAAGGTGCGGCTTGTCGGCAGCGCTTTCCACGGAGCGGCGCCGGGAGAGGGGAAGAGCCACCCGTCCCATCCGGGCAATTTGACTTCAGAGAGCGGCGTTACTTCTGCCGTGCCGGTTACGCGCCGACCTTGAGCGCCCGCGCCAAAGAGGCTCGTCAGCGTTGCTGAAATCGGCAGATCGTTTGGCTTGACCCAGCCGGCTTTAGCCTCATCAGCGGGAAGTTCGGCTGAGAGTGAAAGCGTTTCGGGAGAGAAGTCCCCCACAAAGACGCTTGTGGTGGAGAGCGCAGAGCGTTCTTCGCCGCCCGCGAAAAGATCCAGACGAAGCGTGCCCGGAAGCGTTCCGTCGGGAATCTTCCAGTCAAAGGAACCCAGCCCTTCGTCATTGAGTTTTACCGTGCGCTTCTCCAGTACTCTACCGGCATCATTCGTGAGCTTGAGTTCAATGGGAGTGCCTTCCGGAAGACGGTCAAAATCGAGTTTGCGTACGCCGAAGCCGAAATGCACGGTTTCGCCCGTGCGGAAGATGCCGCGGAAAGCCGAAAGCCCCGTGCCGCCCGTATAACGGCCGCCGACATCCCAGCGAAGCGTTCCTGCAACGTTGGAGCCGTCCTTGAGCGAAAGCCATGCGAGGTCGGTACCCTTGGAGCGGAGTGCGGCGGCGGCAGGCTTCTTTTCACGCTCCCAGCCGCGGGTCGATTTGAAGTGAGCACGTCCGTCCGCATCGGTTTCCGTGGTTTCCAGCACGGTGCCGTTTTCTGCCAAAAGAATGGCTTTAAGACCGGCTGCGGGCTTCCCGTCAGCGAAATTCGCTGCAAAGAGGTCCAATGCGCCGCTCGCCGAGGTCTTGGCGATCATCGCAATATTGGTAATGAGAATGCGTTTGGAGGCATTGGCGACGGTTTCGGGCTTCCCGTCCTTCATGCGTGTGCCGGTGAGCTCAATTTGATAGAGCCCAGGCCCGCTTCCCATGACGGCTTCAGAGAGGTCAAGCGCTGTGAAGCGCGCTTCGCCCGGACGCTTGGGATTGACTTCGCCGAGGTCAGTGCTCCCCGAAGAAGCCGTGACCCAGCTGTCAGGCGCAATCGACTTCATCACATTCCAGCCGTCGGCGGCGAGCGAAAGGAATTCATTGCGTACACGGGCAATACGCCAATTGAGCTTGTCGATGCCGGTGGTAAAGAGGGAGAGTTCCCAGGAACCCGCCAGCGTGAGCATGTTTCCGGGCTGCAGGAACGTGATTTCTGCGGAGGGCTGCGGCAGGAGCAGTACGCTCTTCCAGCCGTCCTCCAGCCCCGGCATGCCGGCAGGGCCAAAGCCTTTGGGGAGCTCAAGATAGATGTAGTCGCCCGGCGTCGCTTTCAGGCGCAGCTTTACGCGCCCGGTGGTGCTCCATTCCAGATCAGGGCGAACTTCAAGCGCGGAAGCTCGCTTTAAAACTTCATCATCGATCAGCGGCGCAGCGGTCCAGACAGTGTCGGAGGCAGCCGTCGAATCGAGTTTTTTCGGCAGCGTCAGCACTCGGATACGCTTGGAGAGCTCTGTTGGGTCAAGCGCCAAAGACGAGGCGATAGTGATTTCATACTCGGCGTTGAGCCCGTCATCCTTCACCGGCAGAATGGAAGCTTCCGTAATTTGGAAGAGCGTGGAAAGCCCGGGAACAGTTACAGAAGCTTTAGCTGCTTCAAATCCTTTGGGAACGGTAAAGCGGCCGTCTTGAAGCTTTGCCCGCCCTGCAGCGCCTTTAACCAAAGCGGAAGCAACGACCGGACTGTCGGCGAGTTCAATCACCGGCACCTTAACGTAGAGGCTCTCTGAATTGTCGCCCCAGACAAAGCTCGGCTTGCCGAGCTTCAAACCAGATTTCGCATCAAAGTCAAGCGTGAAGTTCTGCTCAATGCGGGTCTTGACTGTTGCAGAAACGGAAGTCGTGAAATCAAACTCAAAGGACAGAGCACGGTTTTTCTGCTCAAGCGGGTCGATCCATACCTGAGCACGGGAGGTCACGGCAGTGAGCGGAGGTGTTTCCACCGTTAGGAAATTGGTCGTCAGTGAGGCGCGAAGCGGCATCGGCAGGCCAATCAGGGAGGTGCGGAAGCGCTTACCGGGCTGCCAGGCCTCTTTCGGCGTGAAGACAATAGTGCTTGGTGACGCCCATCGCCATTCCCCTGCCGTTTCCGGCGTGAGCTGCACGCCTTGAACTCGAGTTCCGGGCTTCCCGAGCGTCAGCTGACACCGTTCATACCATTCGTTCCCGTAGGCGGCACGGCATTGACTTTCCGCTGGGGAAATCTCAATGCGCAGCGGCGCTTTGGCGCTTAAGGGTGAAGTCCCTGTTGGAGCAAGCCAAATGCTTTGTACGTCATTGGCTGCCGGAGCGGCTGACGCCGCGCAGGCAAAGGCGCCGGCGAGGGCGCAGACGAGAAGCGAAGGAGAAGAATTCAAAGGCTTGAAGCAACGCATGCGCGGACTCCACGGAAAGAAAGCACAAGTCCTTCAAGCTTAGCCCGCAGAGATCAAACCGTCGAGGCACGGATGCAAGGAATGGACATATAAGCATGCTTTCCAAGCATCTGACCTGCCAATATCGGGTTTATGACAAGACATCGTGAGCACTTGTCATGAAAACAGAGTCACTGGATTTATATACGTTTGTGCAAACAAATTATTGTGAGTATTTTTATAAGCGAAAATTGAATAAAGCGAAATCGTGAATGAAGGATGTCCTATTTGTTGTGTATATAGCAGTATTCTCTGAATGAATCAGAGGAAAAGGGAGAAGGTTTACACAAAGAAAAAGAAGATCCAATCTTTGCGGATGGATGCTGTTGAGAGCAGATCCGAAAGTGTCTGTCGTGATCTCATGCTTACCAGAAAAGAGGGCATAAAACTCAAAAGTCAGCGATAAAAAGCTATCTTGGCTAACCCTTTTTGCGCAAGAATGGATGAAGCTCTTCATGGAGGCTCTCCCATGCGGTATGCCAACGTACTTCTCATCCTATTCCTCTGTGCTATTAGCTTTGCGAGCGAGTCGGCCCCGCTTCGCTTTGCGGCTGCAGAGATGCCCAAACCGGATCCGTGTTTGCCGTTTATCACGGAGACCTACAAATGGGTAGAGAAACATTGGCCTGATGGCGCCACATTTCGTTATTACGATGTCACATCGCTTGAAAAGGCCGTGCAAAACCGCGAGATCGATATTGTGCTGACAGAAGCTGGTGCCGCAGCTCGACTGCGCAGTGAAGGAGCACGGCCGTTTCTTACAGCCGTTTCCAAACGGCATCCCAATCCAGCGAGCAGTCAGGGTTCCGTCATTTTTGTTCGTTCGGACAATGAAAATGTGCAGAAGATTGCCGATCTTCAAGGTCGAAAACTCGCGGCGACATCATTAGGTGATTTCACAGGGTATCAGGCTGCGATGGGGGAAATCTTCAAACGCAACTACGATCCGGAGAAATTTTTCTCTGCGGTTACGTTTGTAGGAAGCAGCTCGAAGCTTGCTATGCAACACGTTGTTCAGGAAGTGATTGATGGACGAGCTGATGCAGGCGTTGTGCGCACCTGTTTTTTAGAAGATCTTACGACGCATAAAGGAGTGCTTCTTCCGCTGAAAGTCGTGGAACCTTATTCCGACTCGAAATTTGCCTGCAGCCGGTCAACCGAGCTTTATCCGAATTGGACCATCTCATCTGTCCCTTCGTTAACGGCGCCAGAGTTGCGGCGTATGTTTGAAATCCTTTTGCAGATGCCGCCGACATCAAGCGGAATGTTCTGGTCCTTGGCGCCTGACTTCAGTGCGACGGATCGTTTAATGAAGGATCTGCGCATAGGTCCTTATGCGTTTCTGCGGGGCTGGACGCTCTCACGCCTTTGGGAGGAGTATCGGCTCTATATTTTTGCGGGACTGCTGCTGGTTGTCGGACTCTTAATCCATGTCCGCAGAACTGAAATTCTTGTCGAGCGCAGAACTCGAGAACTCAAGGATGCCTTTTTGCGAGAAGAAGCACTTAAGGCCCAAACGCAGGAAGCAGAAGCCCGACTTGAGCAATTTCAGCGGGCGGCAATTGCGGGGCAGGTTTCTAATATTTTTGCGCACGAGATTAAGCAGCCGCTACACTCTGTATCTTGCTTCAGCCACGGATTACTTCGATCACTTGATTCAGGCAGCGGCTCTCCCGATCTGATGAGGCGAGGTCTGGAGAAGATTGAATCCGAGGTGCACGAAATCGGCCGCATTGTTGACCGGGTACGCAGCTACGCTAAAGGGCATGCAGGCGAACGTCAATGGCTGAACGCCTCAGCTGCTCTGGAGGGAATCCTTCTCAGGGAGACGCGGAAGCATGACGTGGTAGCGCGTTTTTATGCACCTAAAGGTGCCGTGCAGATTCATGCTGATGAGCTGGAGCTTCGTCTTATCTTCCTTAACCTTATCAAGAATGCCTGTGAAGCGGCGGTTGCTGCGACAGCACCAATAGTCTCCGCAGCCATTACCACATCCGGTGAGGACGTTATCGTTGAAATAGCGGACAACGGTCCCAAACTTTCCGAAGATGACTTGAAACACCTCAATGCCCCACTGTCATCAACTAAAAAAAGCGGTCTAGGTCTTGGGCTGCCGATTGTTCAAGGACTCGTTGCGCGTTGCGGCGGAACGATCGCTTTTAAGCGGATTCCAACGGGCGGACTTTTGTGCAGGGTGCACCTTCCCGTTTCACCATCTGAACAACAAGAGCTCCAATTATGAAGAAGCCCCTTCAGCCTCCCTTGATCCGAATTATTGATGACGATGCACAAGCGCTGGAAGCAGTTGATTTCATGCTGAAGTGCGAAGGCTACTCAACGGTCGCTTATTCTTCTGCAGCCGAATTTCTTGTGGACGATATCCCAAGCCGCCCGGGGTGCCTGCTGAGTGACATCCGTATGCCCGATATGATGGGGACGGAGCTTTTTGATGAACTGCTCAATCGCAATTATCCTCATCCCGTTTTATTTATGACTGCTTTCGGTGATATTGAATCCGCTGTCACCGCTATGAAGAAAGGGGCAGTTGACTATCTCGTGAAGCCTGTTGCTGCCGAAAAACTTTTTGCCGGCGTCGTCAATGCACTGAAGATAGATCGCAAACGAAGAGAAGGTCTCGTGGGAAGTCCTTTTTGGTCGGATCGATGGGCTTCTTTGACTGATCGAGAGAGAGAAGTCGTCAAGCTCGTAGCCAAAGGGCTCATGAGCCGACAGATTGCCATTGAACTCGATATTAGTCAGCGGACCGTCGAAGTCCATCGGGCATCTGGACTTAAAAAACTCCAGATTCAAACGCCTGCACAAGCAGCACTTGTGCTTTCCGAAATTGAGGATCAGAACCGGACGCTCTAGGCATAAACCCGCGGCTCATGCTTTTGCTTTGGTTCTTCTCAACCTACGTACGTAGGTCGAAAGAACTATTTTTTCTATTCTGACCGCATGGATCCTTTGGAAGGTCAATGCCGATCTTCGACAGTCAGGATCCACGATCAAAGGAGATGCACCATGAGCAAGAAAGGGATTTCTCGCCGTACACTGTTCGGCTCCACCGCACTTATGGCCGGAGCAAACCTGCTCATTCCCAGCGCTGCTGCCCAAGTCGTCCCAAACAGCTGCGCGCCGCTTCCGACGAAGTGGGATTTTGAGGCCGATGTCGTCGTGATCGGTGCAGGTGCCTGCGGTATGGCAGCCGCTATTCGGGCGGCGGATTTCGGTGCAGATGTACTTGTCGTCGATACAAATTATGATATCGGCGGTCATGCCATTCTCTCAGCTGGCTCTATTGCATTGGGCGGAGGAACGGCTTTACAGAAGAAATACGGTATTCAGGATGATCCGGAAACATATTTTCAAGATTTGACTGACTGGTCGGTCACAGAAGTCGATGGCATGCCCGACTATCGCTTCGCAGACCGTGCCGTACAGCATGCTCTCGCATACAACGGTCCTGCCGTGTATGACTTCCTCGCTGCAAATGGACTGCCCTTTGAAGATGAGGCTCCAGACAACTTCCAGGCAAACCACGCCAGTGGCGTAACGGCACTGCGCTCTCATCACGTCAAGTGGAAGAGCGGCGTGGGCGGTCCTTCACCTACTGGCACTAACGGCACCTCCGTTATGCGGCCGCTCGATGAGTCTGCACGCAAGCGGAAGAACATCCGCTTTCTCTTTAACTATCACATGGATCGGATCTTCCGCGAACAGCCGCTTGAAGGTCGGGTCCTCGGTATCGAAGCGCATTACACCCCAACCATTCTGCCAGGCCAGACAAAACCTCTTGTGAGTTGGAAGACGGACGGCAATATTGATTTCCATGAACCGTCCGTCACCGTTAAGGCTCGCAAAGGTATTGTGATTGCTACTGGGGGCAATACAGGCAACGTTGAATTCCGTCGAATGTTTGATCCCCGCCTTACCTCAGAATTCCAGTTGGGCGGCGGCGAGTGGTCCCCGCAGGATGGTTCTGGCGAATTGGCTGCAATGGCGATTGGCGCCGCACTCTGGGGATGCTGCAATCAGGCAATGAACCGCAATGGCGCACTGCGACGCGGCGCTTTTGTCGGCTCACGTACGAGCTACGTTGCCTGGAAGCCGCAGAGTCCGATCTGGGGAAAGGTTAAAGCAACAGGACTCTTTGTCGGCAATTGGCAGGACTGCATTGCTGTCAATCAGGCCGGCAAGCGTTTCTATGATGAAACCAAGCCAGCTTATCCGAACGGCACTTGCTTTGGGTTCTTCGATAAATCCGGCGGATATGTGCACGGAGACTGGCGCAACTCTTCGAAGATCAAGCCGCAGTTTAGGAACTACATCGATGCGGCTTGTGCCATCAATGAAGGTTCTCAGGGACCGGATTGGGAAGCAGGTCCGCAGTGGGCGATCTTTGATAGTGCAGCTATTAAGCGTGAGCAATGGAAAATCGACGAAAACTCAGGTGAAGAAGGCTACTTCTTTAAGGCTGATACGCTCGACGAACTTCAGGAAAAACTGACTCAAAATCCTTATCAGAAATTCAAACTGCCTAAGGGACGTTTAGCGGAAACGGTCGCACGCTACAACGCTTTTGTTGAGAAGGGAGTTGATGAGGACTTTGACAAACCGAAGCCTCGTTACAAGATCGAGCAAGGACCGTTCTATGCCGCATGGTGCACTGTCTGCACACATGATACGTATGCGGGCCTGCGTGTTAACGGTAAGAACCAAGTTGTCGATATGGCAGGCAAAG
>OMCM01000764.1_pt1 | contig 19854 bp, 15 predicted proteins | sample 1645021 | NCBI WGS metagenome assembly OMCM01 (sample SAMEA103958142, study PRJEB25191) | human gut metagenome | biome: human-associated habitat [ENVO:00009003]; feature: intestine environment [ENVO:2100002]; material: feces | place: Germany | collected 2013/2015
GTCCGATTCTGGCAAGCTGGGTTTCGCTGTCCTCTGGCCGCTGGGGCGCTTCATTTCCGGCAATCATGTGGTCTAAGGTCTGGCACAGGTCAGCGGTAAACTGTGATAACCGTTTTCCAAACGCCTGCGTCAGTACAAAAATCCCTACAAGGGCGCACAACAGCAGCGCCCCGCCCGTCAGCAGCACCGCCGTCTGTTTTGTCACAAGAAAAAGGGCTATGGTGATCCCGGACATGGAGAGGGCAAACCCTATTGCCACCCGGCCAAACAGCCGCTTTACCGAGAGGTTTTGAAACTTCATTTTGCCTCGCCTCCCGTCCATTGATAGCCCATGCCGTAAACGGTCTTGATGTAGGGCGCGCCGCCGTCGGATTCAATCTTGCTGCGAATCCGGCTGATAGAAGTTGTCAGGGTGTGTTCGTCTACAAACCTTTCGTCTATATCCCACAGCTTTTCCAAAAGCTGCCCACGGGTCAGCACTTGCCGGGGATTTTTACGAAACAGGTTCAGCATTTTGTACTCCATCGGGGATAGGGTCAGGGGCTTGCCGTTTAGGGAAGCCGTCTGCTCCGAGAAGTCCAGAAACAGCCGTCCGTCATCGTAAATGTCCTTGGCCGGTTTGTGGTGTTCCAGCATGGCGAACATGGCTTTGATTTTCCGCTGCAAGGCCCCGATCACAAAGGGCTTTGTGATGTAGTCCACCGCGCCCACCTCATAGCCCCGTATCTGGTCGCTCTCCTGATCGTTGGCGGTCAGGAATATTACGATGGTGTCCGGGTGCTGGGGCTTTATCAGCTTGCACAGTTCAAAACCGTTCCCGTCCGGCAGGTTGATGTCCAGCAGCACTAAATTAAATTCCCGCTGGCGGATGGCTTCGGCTGCGGTTCTGGCATTTAGGGCAGAAGTCACGCCGTAGCCGTCTGCTGTCAGGTTATAGGCCAACATCTTATTCAAAAAACTGTCGTCCTCGACAATTAAAATCTGCTTCATATCCTCACTTCCTTTGCTTTTTGCAGATAGTATAACAGGCAAATGTCCGAGAATTGTTACAAGGACAAATATATTTATCATTTTACAGCTTTTTTATGTGTACTGCAATTTTATAAAAGAAAGGACAGCAGTATCATCAAATTGCTGTCCTTGCGGTTTATTATAGCTGGTAGTGTATAAGCGTGGGTTCATCATATTTGGTGTGGTATCTTTAACTATGGGAAACTCCGGACTCCCAGCGCGACACCGCCTGCCGCGAGACGTGCAGCTGCTCGGCAAAGGTCTCCTGCGTCATGCCGCTTTGCTTTCGGACCTCCTGCAGCTTTTCGCCAAAGGCCATTTCCCTGTTCCTCCGTTTCTCTCTGTGTGGCTATCCTACCGCCCGCGCCGTGTTTTTTCCACCAACCTGCGCTTGCGTTTTGCGTTTTTGCCTGTCCGGCGCGCAACTTTAACGTTACATTGCCCGCCGGAGGGGCGTTTGGGGCTTTTCCATAGTATACCATAGGGCGAGGGGAATTACCATGCTTTTTTTGCGCGCGGACGATTGCGTTTTTGCGCCGTGTCCGCTATACTGGAAAAAACGAAAGAGGAAAGCGATGGAAACGCCATGCTGCAATTTGCCATTCCCTGCCTGCTGGGGCTCGAGAGTCTGGTGGGCGATGAAGTGAAAAAGCTCGGTCTTGCCGACGTCCGCGTGGAAAACGGGCGTGTGCTGTGCCGCGGCGAGGAGCGCGACCTCGCGCGGCTGAACATCAATCTGCGCTGCGGTGCGCGCGTGCTGCTCGTGCTCGCGAGCTTCCGCGCGACGGATTTTGAAACGCTCTTTCAGGGCACCCGCGCCGTGCGCTGGGAGGACTGGATCCCCCGCGAGGGAGAGTTCCCCGTGACGGGCTATTCCATCAACTCCACGCTGCACTCCGTCCCCGCCTGCCAGTCCATCGTGAAGAAGGCGGTCGTCGAGCGGCTCGGGGCGGCCTATGGGCTTGAAACGCTGCCGGAGACCGGCAAGCGCTATCAGATCCGTTTCTCGATCATGAAGGACGAGGTGATGCTCTGCCTCGACGCGAGCGGCGAGGGGCTTTACAAGCGCGGCTACCGCGCCGTCGGCGTGGCGGCTCCGCTCAAGGAGACGCTGGCCGCCGCGATGGTGAAGCTCTCGCACTACAACGGGCGTGACCCGTTCTGCGACCCCTTCTGCGGCAGCGGCACCATCGCCATCGAGGCGGCGCTGATCGCCAGGAACCGCGCCCCGGGTCTGAACCGCAGCTTTGCCGCGCAGCACTGGGCGATGGTGGACAAAAGGATATGGCTCGACGCGGCGGACGAGGCGATGGACAACGAATTTCACGACAAGACCTACGAGATCTGGGGCGGCGACATCGACCCGCACGCCATTGAGATCGCGCGGCACAACGCGGAGCTTGCCGAGGTGGACGATACGGTGCGCTTTGAGGTGGACGATGCGACGCGCTTCCACTGGGGCGGGCAGTATGGGCGCGTTGTGACGAATCCGCCCTACGGTGAGCGTCTGCTTGAGCAGAAGGAGGCCGAGGAGCTTTACCGCGCCTTCGGCCGCGCGATAGACAAGCTGCCGGAGACCTGGCGCGTTTATGTGCTCTCGTCGCATACGGAGTTTGAGCGCTGCTTCGGCCGCATAGCCGACAAAAAGCGCAAGCTTTACAACGGTATGCTCAAGTGCGACCTGTTCATGTACGGGAAGAGAGTGTAAGGAGGAAAACGCCTTGAAACACATTTTTATCATCAATCCGTCCGCGGGAAAGAACGACAGCCGCCAGCGCATTTATGCGATGGCAGAGGCGCTGCGGGAAAAGCACGGTCTGGACGTACGGTGTATGCTCACCGCGTCAGTCGGCCACGCGGCCACGCTCGCGCGCGGCCTCGCCGAGAGCGGAGAAGAGGTGCGGCTCTATGCCTGCGGCGGCGACGGCACGGTCAATGAGGTCGCCAACGGCATCGCGGGCTATGCCAACGCCGCGATGACCTGTATCCCCATCGGCACGGGCAATGATTTTCTCAAAAACTTCGGCGCGGACTACGAAAAGTTTCTCGATGCGGAAAATCTCTGGAACGGCGAAACGCAGGCGCTCGACCTCATCGACTGCAGCGGGCGTTACTGCCTGACGATCGCCTGCTCGGGCATCGACGCGCGCATCGCCGAGAGCGTGCATAAGTTCAGCGCCAATCCGCACCTGAGCGGGCGCGGCAGCTATCTGGTCAGCGTGGCGGCGAACGGCATCTTCGGCCGCATCGGACGGCATTGGACGGTCTGGCTGGACGAGGAGAGGATCGAGGACGACTTCGCCCTCGTCTCCATGTGCAACGGACGCTACTACGGCGGTGGCTCCACGCCGGTGCCGGAGGCGCGGATGAACGACGGCGTGCTGCACACGGTTTTGGTGAAGAACATCAGCAAGCTCCGCTTCGCGCGGCTCTTCCCGGACTACTCTGCGGGAAACCACGAAAAGCTCCCGAAGGACGTGGTGCGCTTTTCCACAGCGAAGGTCGTGCGCATCCACTCCGACGACGGCGACATCGTGACCTGTCTGGACGGCGAGTGCTCCCATTCGCACGACGTGACGCTCCGCCTGGCGGACAAAAAGCTTAATTTCTTCGGCCCCGCCGGCTGCGACCCGAACGCGACGGCGCGCTGAGAGAATTTTACCAAACTGTGAATTTTTGCAAATCGACCGGATTTTTCATAAAATCCCCTTGCAATATCGCTTGCCTTGCGCTATGATAGCACCGTTGGTTAGCACTCAATCGCGATGAGTGCTAACCAACGGTGAATTTGTTTTTTCAAATTTGTGAAAATATAGAAGGAGGCACATTCCCATGAAACTCACTCCGCTTGCCGACCGCGTCATCCTCAAGATGCTCGAGGCCGAAGAGACCACCAAGGGCGGCATCATCCTGACCGCCAGCGCTAAGGAAAAGCCCTCGATCGCCGAGGTCATTTCCGTCGGCCCCGGCGGCATGGTCGACGGCCACGACGTCGTTATGACCGTCAAGCCCGGCGACAAGGTCATCACCAGCAAGTATTCCGGCACCGAGGTCAAGGTCGATGACGAGGAATACACCGTCGTCCGTCAGTCTGATATCCTTGCCATCGTTGAGTAAAATGCGCAAAGAGGGAGCAGGCTCCCCCTTTGGATTCCCCACCGCCAGTCTGCGGACTGGCGACGCCGCCCAAGGCGGCTGGGTCAAAGTATTTTTGCCACGCACATGTCGCGGCAAAAATAATCTAAACTATTTTCGCGTTCCGCGGAATTTCTAATGGAGGTACACTCTTATGTCTAAGCTCATTAAATCCGGCGAAGAGGCCCGCAAGGCGCTTGAAGTCGGCGTCAATACTCTGGCCGATACCGTGAAGGTCACCCTCGGCCCCAAGGGCCGCAACGTCGTGCTCGACAAGAAGTTCGGCGCTCCGCTCATCACCAACGACGGCGTGACCATCGCCAAGGAGATCGAGCTGCCCGATCCGTTCGAGAACATGGGCGCTCAGCTCGTGCGTGAGGTCTCCACCAAGACCAACGACGTCGCGGGCGACGGCACCACCACCGCCACCCTGCTCGCGCAGGCGATGATCCGCGAGGGCCTGAAGAACCTCGCCGCCGGCGCGAACCCCATCGTGATGAAGAAGGGCATGGCCAAGGCCGTTGAGACCGCGGTCGAGGCCATCAAGGCCAACAGCCAGAAGGTCAACGGCACGGACGATATTGCCCGCGTCGGCACCGTCTCGAGCGGCGACGAGTTCATCGGCAAGCTGATCGCCGAGGCCATGGAGAAGGTCAGCGCCGACGGCGTGATCACCATTGAGGAGTCCAAGACCGCCGAGACCTATTCCGAGGTCGTCGAGGGCATGATGTTCGACCGCGGCTATATCACCCCCTACATGGTCACCGATACCGAGAAGATGGAGGCCGTCGTGGACGACGCCTACATTCTCATCACCGATAAGAAGATCTCTGTCATTTCCGACATTCTGCCCATCCTCGAGCAGCTCGTCCAGAGTGGCAAGAAGCTGGTCATCATCGCCGAGGACGTTGAGGGCGAGGCGCTGAGCACCCTGATCGTCAACCGTCTGCGCGGTACGCTGAACGTCGTGTGTGTCAAGGCACCCGGCTTCGGTGATCGCCGCAAGGAGATGCTGCAGGATATCGCCATCCTCACCGGCGGCCAGGTCATTTCCGAGGAGCTCGGCTACGAGCTCAAGAGCGCGACCGTCGATATGCTCGGCCGTGCGCGTCAGGTCAAGGTCACCAAGGAGAACACCACCATCGTGGACGGCTCCGGCGACAAGCAGGCCATCAAGGACCGCGTGTCTCAGATCCGCGCGCAGATCGCCGTCACCACCAGCGACTACGACAAGGAGAAGCTGCAGGAGCGTCTGGCGAAGCTCGCCGGCGGCGTGGCGGTCATCAAGGTCGGCGCTGCCACCGAGACCGAGATGAAGGAAAAGAAGCTGCGCATCGAGGACGCTCTGAACGCGACCCGCGCGGCGGTCGAGGAGGGCATCGTCGCCGGCGGCGGCACGGCCTACGTCAATGCCGTTCCCGCGGTCGAGAAGCTCATCGGCAAGGTCGAGGGCGACGAGAAGACCGGCGTGAAGATCATCGTCAACGCGCTGCAGGAGCCTGTCCGCCAGATCGCCAAGAACGCCGGTGTGGACGGCAGCGTGGTGCTTGAGAAGATCAAGAGCAGCCGCAAGGTCGGCTACGGCTTCGACGCCTACAAGGAGGTTTACTGCGACATGATCGGCGCCGGTATCGTCGATCCTGCCAAGGTCACCCGTTCCGCGCTGGAGAACGCCGCGTCTGTCAGCTCCATGGTGCTGACCACCGAGGCGCTGGTCGCCGACAAGCCCGAACCTCCCGCACCCGCGGCTCCCGCCGGCATGGGCGGCATGGACGGCATGTACTAAGAGACACCGCAAAGCCTTGAAATTGCTTGGTTTTTGGGATGCGCAAAAGCGGATTTACGCCAAACTTACGCCACTTACGCCAAAAATTCAAGCGCATGATAGGGTAATGAAGACCGACACTCACATTTGCGGGTGTCGGTCTTTTTGCACGTGCCGCTATGACCTCGAAACATTGCCAAGGCTGCGAAGGGAAATGCGTTCTATCTCGCAATCGGCATATTCCCCGCGCGATGGAGGATTTGAAGGAATTTTGAGCAATTCGCTATAAAAATCGCCGCCTTTCTCTTGCAATTTCGGGGAAGTGTAGTATACTGAACATATCCAAATGTGTTATCGGCAAACCCGGCGCAAGCCGGCGGCGCAAAGCTACAGGGACCCATTGGGTCAGCCAGCTGCAATCTGTCTGCGGGAAACCGCCGACTGATTTCCCGTGTTGGTATCGCAGCTTTGCGCCTGTAAAGCTGCGGTTTTGCTTTTCCTAAAATCTTGAAAAAGCTTGTAAAAAGGGGTTGACAAGGTTGAAACAGGCGCCATATACTGACAACAGAGCAGAGCAGAGCAAGTAAAACTCTGCTCATTTGTGCTGCCCGCAGCCCTTTTTATCTGAAATAAAAGACGCTTTCGGCATGGGAAGACCATGCTTTGAAAGCGCCTTTTTCTTATTCTCGAAATGTCAGCAGCTTTGCGGGCTCGATGTCCAATACTGTGGCAATATTAAATAGTAAATCCAACGAGATCGGACGGCAGAGATTCGGCGCTTCGATGGCGCCCATGTGCTGGCGGCTGATGCCGACGCGCTCCGCAAGCTGCTCCTGCGTCAGACCGGCGTGCTTGCGATAATAAGCGATATTGTACCCAATCTCAATGAATTTCTGCGTGTTATCAAATGCGGGGTAGCGGTTCTCTGCCATACGCCTCACCTCTGCCGATATTTTATCCCCCAATCTTTGAAATAAAAATTAGATGTTTTTTATCTATTGATATTTGTCAGGTAACAATATATAATCAATTTGCAGAATATGTGTAAAATAGTTGGACAACGCAGCTCAACGAACTCTACATAAACAGAATGCAGCGGGGGAGCATGTATGAAAATGTCTTTGCGCCAGTATTGCATAGAGCATGGCCGCGACACGCTGCTGCGTGAGTGGGATGCCGCGAGGAACGGCGGCCTGACGCCGTCCGACGTTTCCTTCGGAAGTCATCAAAAGGTATGGTGGCAGTGCTCCAAGGGTCACAGTTGGCAGGCGAAGGTCTACTCCCGTTCGGCGGGCAGTGGCTGTCCGTACTGTACCGGACGCAAAGAAGTGCCTGAAAACTCGCTGGCGGTGCAAGTCCCCTCGCTTGAAGCCGAGTGGGACGCGGAGAAAAACGCCCCGCTGAAATTTGCCGATCTGACCGTAGGCAGCCACAAAAAGGTCTGGTGGCGGTGCCCTGCGGGACATTCCTACGATTCGGTCGTCAAGAGCCGTGTGCTGGGCACCGGCTGTCCCGTCTGCGCGGGACGTGTTGTTCTGCCGGACGAAAACTCCCTCGCGGCAAGGTATCCCGCACTTGTTGCCGAATGGGATACCGAGAAGAACGCTCCTCTATTGCCGACGCTGGTCGCCCCGGGAACGGTGAGAAAGGCCTGGTGGCGCTGTCCCAAGGGGCACAGCTACCGTGCCGCCATCTCATCCCGCGCGGGTGGTGGAACAGGCTGCCCATTCTGCGCAGGACAAAAGGTCATACAGGGCGAAAACGACCTCGCTACCCAATACCCGCAGCTTGCCGCCCAATGGGACCGACAGAAAAACGGCACTCTGACGCCGGAGCTGGTGACTGCCGGCTCCAACCGCCGCGTGTGGTGGCGCTGCGAAAAGGGACATTCCTATCCGGCTGTTATAGCTCACCGCGTGCGGAGTGGAAGCGATTGTCCGTATTGCACCAACCACAAGGTTCTGCCCGGCTTCAACGACCTCGCGACGATAGAGCCGGTCGTTGCCTCGCAATGGCACCCGACGCGCAACGGCAGTCTTACGCCGCAGCAGGTGACGCCCGGCAGCCGCCGCAAGGTCTGGTGGCTCTGCGATAAGGGTCATGCGTGGCGGGCGGTCGTCAACAGCCGCACGGGAAAACAGCGCTGCGGCTGTCCAATCTGCGTGGGCAGACCATTGGACCGATGCACAGCAATTTTAAGTGAACCTCCGGCAGAGCCGGTGAAATAAGTGCCCAAACCGCGGGGAGCCGCGGAAAAAATACAGTAGGAGGACCAAAATGAAACGCAAAATCTTATCCCTCATTCTTGTGTTCGCCATGACAGTTAGTCTGCTCACGGTCGGCACAGGAGCGGTCGAACCGACCTACGGCGACACCGCAGGTCACTGGGCCGAAAGCTCCATCGAACGCTGGAGCGCCTACGGCATCATCCAGGGCAGCAACGGGCAGTTTGACCCCAACGGTCAGCTCACCTGCGCGCAGCTCGCGACCATCCTCGCGAAGCTCCTCAAGCTGCCCGCCGCGAAGGACGCGGGCTTCACCGACAACACGGCGGATGCCTGGTACTATGATGCCATCAACCGCTGCGCGGCTGCCGGTATCCTCAACGGCAACGGCGACGGTACGGTGACGCCCGAAGCGCCTATCACCCGCGAGCGTGCCATGGTCATGCTGGCCCGCGCGCTCGGCATTGAGCCGATCCGCAAGCCCGACCTGACCAAGTACACCGACGCCGCGCAGGTTTCCGCCTACGCGCAGGGCTATGTTGCCGCGCTCATTGAGGCCGGTATCGTGGGCGGCGTGACGGCTGACGAGCTTGCCCCGCAGGACAACATCAACCGCGCCTCCACCGTCACCATCCTCGACCGTGCCATCAGCACCTACGCTGACGAGGCAGGCGCGACCGTCAAGGCTGACGGCAAGGGTCTCGTGCTCGTCGTCGCCGAGAACGTCAAAATCACCGGCGCTCCCGAGGGCACCAAAATCGTGGTCGCGGACGGCGCGACCGGCCTGACCGTCAACGGCAAGGCCGTCTCCGACGACCAGACCTACATCGTCCCCAAGACCACTACCGGCTCCGGCAGTTCCTCCGGCGGCGGTCATAGCCACAGCTATGTTTACACCGATAACGGCGACGGCACCCACACCGGTAAGTGCTATGCCAACGACAGCGCGCTTTCTCCCGAAGCGCATAACCATAACGGCGAAAATGGCAAGTGCACGGTCTGCGGCGCGGCGCAGACCGCTGCGTCTGTCGCGTCTGTGAAGGCGGCCGACGGCACGTATACCTATTACACGACTCTCGCCGCTGCCCTTGCCGCCGCGCAGAGCGGCGACACCGTGACGCTGGTGGATAACACTACCCTGACCAACTCGGTCAAAATCGATAAAAGCATTACGCTCGACCTGAACGGCAAGACCATCCACTATACTGGCGAAAATCAGGCTACAGCCAATCCTACAATGTCTCATCGTGCGCTCAATGTGACGGGCAGCACAGTAACCATTAAGAACGGTGCTATCACAACTACCGTGGTCGGTACAATATATCCTCCGCAGAACAATCCTCAGGCCGAAGGCTCGGAGTTTGATGCCATTATTGTCAAGAGCGGCGCAAATGTGACGCTCGAAGACATGAACATCACGATCAACGATGTGCGTGGTTCTTGCCTGTATGTGTTTGATGGCGGCAAGGCGACCGTCAAGAGCGGCAGCTACACCAATGTAAACACGAGCGGTGACAAGCTCCTGCTGAACCAGGCGAATGTCGACACTCAGCTGATTTTCGTTGAGGGCGGCACCTTCTCCGGCAGAAACCCTGCGGAGGGTGATGACAATATGGGCGGAACCTTCCTCGCCGAGGGGTATAAAGCTGTAGAGAATGGCGATGGCACATGGGTCGTCCGCAAGAAGGAAAACAATGCACAGGTTGGCGGTAAAAACTATGAAGAACTTTCGGATGCCATCGAAGCATCTAACAGCATCGATAATACCATTACCTTAACCAAGAACACCACGGTTAAACTGGAAAATGGCGTTGCAAACGGAAGTGAGAAAAGTCGTAACATAACAATTAAGGGCGACGGTACGCAGACTGTGGATGTTATTACCCGAGCGATAAGCGCTGAGGGCGGTATGTTGAGCTATCAGCGCGGTTCTACTTTCACCTTCAAAAACGTGACCATTCAGGCAGGCGAAGGTAGCTTTGATGGCATCGTCTGCGACGAACTGGTCTACAATAATTGCATCATTAAAGGCAAGCTGACTCTGTATGGCAAGGCGACCTTCATTAACTGCACTTTTGAGAATGAGATGGCCAACCAGTATTCCATCTGGACTTGGGGCGGCACAGACGTGAGGTTTGAGGACTGCACCTTCAACACCAACGGTAAGGCCATCCTGCTTTACGGCCAGGCGACTGCTGAAAAACCCACCAATCTGACGGTAAGCAACTGCACCTTTAATGACCGCAACAATGGTTCTGCCGGTAAGGCAGCTATTGAAATCGGCAACGATTATAATGCGACCTATAGCCTGACTGTCACCAGCGCAACGGTCAACGGCTTTGCCGATGGCAAGAACACCGGCTCCAAGATTTGGGCCAACAAGAACAGCATGGATGCCGAACACTTAACTGTTATCATCGATAACAAGTACGTTCTTGGGACCGAGACCCCTAAGCAGACGGTTACGGTCGCTACGGCGGAAGAGCTGAAAGAAAAGCTGACAACGTTGACCTCTGCAGGCTCTGGAAACAATGTTATCAACATTGATGGTGATTTCCAACTGGCTAATGGCGAAACATGGACGCCTGTAACGGTCGATGGCTACAACGGTGCGGGTGTGATTACCATCAACGGAAACGGTCATACAATTAAGGGGTTAAACGCTCCTTTGATTGCAGGCGGCTTTGCCGGCAAGTCCGGCGTGGTCATCAAGGACTTGACGCTGGAGAATGTAACCATCAATGATACGACCAGCAATCAGGGAATCGGGGCTTTTATCGGCAATGTCGACTCCATGCCGCAAATTGACTTGGATAACTGTCACCTGATAAACAGCAATATCACCAGCACCGACGGCGCACGAGTGGGCGGTCTGATCGGCTGGACGTCCGGCTACAATAACCCGAACGATGGTCCTGTGAATACGTGTGTTTCCATCACAAACTGTTCCGTGGAAAACTGTGCAATCACGGCCAAGGGTTCAGTCGGCGCGATCATTGGCCACGCTGGTGCCAACCCTGCGACCTATCATACAATCACGGGCTGCACGGTCAAGGACTGCACGCTCACATCCACCGATGATGGCGGCTGGCGCGTCGGCGTAGTGGTCGGCACGGCTAATGTTGGTGAAGTGACCATCAAAAATATAACCACAGATAATAATACTGTCACACAGACGGGCAAGACTGCTCCGGAAGGTCAGAGCGACCTCTATGGTCGCTTCGTGCCGGGTGAGACCGGAAAACTGACCATTGACAATATCGAAATCAAGTAAAAGGCAGCCAAAAATCAAATCCGCAAGCGCCCGGGCACTGCTCGGGCGCTTGCCCTTTTTCTCCAAATACTTGACGGGTACGATGGAACCTGCTATACTTTCCTCATCAAAGGCTGCGTGAAAGCCTGCCGTTTCGGATCATGGGGCGGCAGAGTGGACACGGGAACAGCTTTTGGTGCGCGACGGCCTGCTCCCCGGCGTCATGACGGGACATGAGTGCATCCGGGAATTGTAGATTGGCCGTGCGTGATAGGGTGGAATTGTCATTCGGCATATTCTCGCTGAAATGACCTTAATGAGAGGAAGTAAGCTGTCAGGTGTGCGGGGGAGGCGAACCCCTGCCTATGCGCCGGGCAAGTCTGAAACCGGTATTTTCCCGAATTGGCTGTACTTGCGGTCGGCATTGCCGTTTGCAGGTACACACTTTGAGCCAAATGTGAAGCGCTTGTCCTGTGGGCGATGGGCGGCGTTAGCGTTTTTGCATGATCCGCAGAATGAGGCGAACCAAGCCCGCTGTCACACGAGGGCACGGCTCACGCAGGCTGTGTAACGCCAGTGATACCTTGACTGACTTTGGGGAAAGGGGAAGGTATGCCCTTTTCCAAGAAAAAGTGTATGAGAATAGTAGTCCTTGGGCTATTAGATCAATGAAGTACGACTTTGAAGAAAGCCGTGCTTTTTTCTATCCAATGATGAGAATATGACAGTATAAGTTGGCCTGCTGCCGGAGGGGCAATACCCATCGGTAACTCATTTCGCAGGAGGTGGTGCGTATGGTGATTTGCTGCTCTTTTCCCGGCATTTACAGCGATCTCCCTTTTCCCCGCATACTCAGCACCTCCGGCGGTTGGGCCAACAAATGAAGAAAACAAAGGTTTGCGTGACTTTAGGAACGGAATGGAACTTCCTTGTTCTGTTCTTCCAGACCGAGGCCATCTGAATTAAGCGATACAGCCTCATTCGGGCTGTACACAGATTATTATGCACGCAGAGTAGGACTATCTCAAAACAAGCTGTCCGTTTGTGCGAGAATGAGTCAATCAAGGTTAAATAAGATCGTGAACGAAACCATTCAAAACGTCCCTGTGGAAACGCTGGTGAGCCTCTGTCTAGTTCTGAGATTGAACGAGGATGAAGCCGTAGATTATTTGGCAAGGTGTGAAAGAGCGTTTTCCCCGGCAAAGCCTGTCCACCAATGTTATTTGGAGCTGATCCGGCTTTACTCACAAGCAGAACAGAATTACAGAGGTGTATCAAACGAAGAATTGCAAGCAGTCTTGAACGAGGCAGATGATTATTTAATAGCGAAAGGCTTTCCGGCGCTGCCGGACTGCAATCTGTAAAGGTGAGGCAGAGGACAAAAGTTATTCCATTGCGGAATAAGTATTGTCCTCCGCCTTTTGTTATTCTATCCCTGCAATCTGGATTGCTTCATTCCTACCAACCCAGCGGCGTCCGATCAACGCTGCACGGTACACTTATGAAAGGAACAGGTATTACCCATGTTGAATATTCGCGATCTTCGGATCGACCCCGCCTCGCTGGGGACAAAGAAGCTGTTGGTGGATGTTGCGCCGGCGTATGAGTATAAAGATGGCAAGCGCACGGATACCGTGACCGGCTATCGCTATATCGTTGCGCTGCCTGCACACAGCCTTGAGAAAATCGGTGTCCGCATTGACGGTAAGCAGCTCATGGAAAAGCCGGAAGGCTTTATTGAGGTCGAGTTTGCCGACCTTGAGGTGACCGCTTATGAGTCTCAAGGGCATGTCCAGCTCACCGCAAAGGCCACCGGCATTTCTACCGTCAGGAAAAATTGACGGTCGCAACCGGGCGGCCAGGGCGCAGCAGACGGGGAACCGATATTTTCCATCAAGGAAAATATCCCCCGGCGGCAGCGCCAGCGCCGCCCCGCTGCCCCACGGTAAGTATTACCGTGGGGCAGCAAGGTAGCGGTAGCAAAGAAAGGAGACCATGACATGGCTGCACAAGACCCACAAAGCCGCAGATGGTCGTTGACCATCAACAATCCAAAAGACTGCGGCCTTGACCATGATACGATCATCGAAAGGCTGCATCTGTTTCATCCAAGGTATTTTTGCCTCGCAGACGAGATTGGCGAGAGCGGGACCTATCATACGCATATCTATCTGTTTTCCCATTCTCCGATTCGATTCAGTACCATAAAGAACCGCTTTCCACCTGCTCACATCGAAAAGAGCATGAAAGGCTCCGTGGCAAATAGAGATTACATCACCAAAAGCGGGAAATGGGCTGACACGAAAAAGGTGGAAACCTCTGTCGAGGGAACCTTCTTTGAGTTTGGTGACATTCCCACGGAAGCCGAGGAGGATTCCCCCTCCATGTATGCCCTCATGGGCTGTGTGGAACAGGGTATGACCAATGCCGAAATCATTCGGCAGAAGCCGTCCTATGCATTTCGGCTCAAAGGCATTGACGAGATGCGGGACACCCTGCAGGCAGAGCGGTATATGAAAGAAAACCGCGCTGTTCAGGTGCTTTACTTCTATGGTGACAGCGGAACCGGAAAGACGCGAAGCATTTTTGCATCCCACAAGCCGGAGGATATCTGCCGCATTACCGATTACGGTGGCAAGAATGGCACGAAATTCGATGCCTACCACGGACAGCCCGTGTTGGTGTTTGAAGAATTTCACAGTCAGATCCCAATTGCCGCCATGCTCAATTATTTGGATATTTACCCTTTGCAGCTCCCAGCGCGATACCACGACCGCACGGCCTGCTATACCACTGTCTACATCACTTCCAATATCTCTTTGGACGAACAGTATACGGAAGTTCAGCGCTCTGAGCTGGAGACGTGGCGGGCATTCCTGCGGCGTATCGGCTGCGTGAAGGAGTTTCGCAAGGGTAAACCGCCGAGGGAGGTGCCTTTCCATGACAAGAGAAGATAAGAAAAAAATCGAGCGCCGCGCCTATTGGCATGACCTCCTTCGTCAGCTTCGCGGTACCCCTGATTTTCCGGTCAAGCTTTTCTTCCATGCGCTTTTTCTTGTTGGCGCTGTGTACGTTGCCACAAAGCAGGCCATATTGCGCGAACAGGTGAAGCATATCGAGTTAATTTCCCCCATTCTCAAGGCCGCAATGGAACACGCTGTAACAGCCTATTTGTTTGTTGGAGGTCTGGCACTGCTGACGCTCCTGCTCTATCCCTTTGGCAGACGGGCGGCGAAAGACCAGCTTCAATGTATCGGCCTCATAAACCACGCGGGGATGCCGCCCGATTTGCTCCGCAAGCGCCGCGACAAGGATAATCCCCGTGTCACAATATGGGAGTTCCGCAACCAGAGCATCCCTCTACAAGAATGGGAAAAGAAATGCCTTGCCATCGAAACGGCGCTGGGAATCACCATTGTCAAGCTGGCCTACGCCAAGGGCAGGAGTCGTGTGCTGGTGTATTCTGTCTCTGCTGATGACGATTTGCCGGAAGTTCTGAAATGGAGGGACAGCTATCTTTCTCCTAAGAGCTTTGTGCTTGTGCTGGGGGAAAGCTACGCCGGCCCTGTGACAGTCAACCTCGCGCACATTCCGCATATTCTCTTAGGCGGCTCCACGGGCAGCGGAAAGAGCGTCCTGCTGAAACTGCTGCTTATGCAGGCGCTCCACAAAGGCGCAGAAGTTTATATTGCGGATTTCAAAGGTGGCGTTGATTTTCCCAAGGTCTGGCATGAGAAATGCCGGATGTGCTTCACGGAGGAAAATTTGCGCGATACCCTTGACCAGCTTGTGGCGGTACTGGAATATCGCAAGAGCGCGTTTAAGGCGCTGGGCTGTCCAAACATTGACGCCTACAACGAGACTACGGAGCAGCCGCTCCCACGGCTCATATTCGCTTGTGACGAGGTGGCGGAGATGTTGGACAAGACCGGAGCCGACAACGAGCGGAAGAAGCTACTGGCGCAAATTGAAAGCAGGCTGTCCACCATCGCGCGGCAGGGGCGGGCGTTCGGCATCCACCTTATTCTTGCCACGCAGAGGCCGGACGCAACGATCATTCCCGGCCAGATACGCAATAACATGGATTTCCGTGTTTGCGGCAGGGCGGACAGCGTACTTTCGCAAATCATACTCGACAACACCAGCGCCGCCGAACAGATACCCAAGGATGCGCGAGGCCGTTTCATTACCGGAGACGGTACGGTATTTCAAGGCTATCTGTTCGACGAGGAGCAGCTGTGAGGTGATCCTCGTGGCGGTCAATAGTGTCCCTATATGGGAAAAAGCGAATCTTAACCTTGAGGAAGCTGCTGCCTACTTTGGAATCGGCATCAACAAACTGCGAGATATGACAAACGAGAATAACTGCCCGTTTGTACTGTGGAACGGAAACAAACGCCTTATTAAGCGTAGAGCATTTGAAAGGTTTTTGGATTCGTCCTATTCGATATAAAAATATGTGGAAAGCGCGTGTGGGGTATGGTATACTAATACAAACCCTACATGCGCTTTTCGCTGGAAAGGAGTAATTGAGATTGTCTGAAAAGCGCAAGGATAGCAAGGGCCGCGTTTTGAAGGACGGCGAAAGCCAGAGAGCAAACGGTACCTATGACTATCGTTATACCGATATACACAAGAAACGGCGTTGTATTTACGCCAAATCCCTGACAGAGCTGCGAAAGAAAGAGGACGAGCTGCGGCGCGACATGGCGGACGGCATCGACTACGCAGCGGGTGAAATGACCGTGGCGGAGCTGGTTGACCGCTACATGAACCTGAAACGGGGCTTGAAGCAAAACTCCCTGCGGTCTTATGGTTCTGCGGTCAAGCGGATTCATGCCGACCCATTCGGACAGAAGCCGATCAAGACTGTAAAGCTATCCGACGCAAAGGGCTGGCTTGTGTTCCTGCACGACGGCGGCATCAAGCAAAACACCATCGGTGTGTTGCAAAGCGTTGTCAGGCCGGCGTTTGAAATGGCGGTGGATGATGACATCATCCGCAAGAATCCGTTCAAATTCAAGCTGTCTGACGTGGTGCCGAAGGATGCCTATGTGCGTGACGCGCTGACTAAGGAGCAGCAGGAGAGATACCTGCAATTCGTGCAGGACTGCGGCGGAAATTACTACGATGACATTGTAATTCTGCTGGGAACCGGCTTGCGTGTGAGCGAGCTGTACGGTCTGACACGGGCAGATATTGATTTCGACCGGCGCTGTATCCATGTGCGGCGGCAGTTGTGCCGAACGGCGGAGAAGCCCTATTTTGTCACACCGCCCAAAACCAAAAGCGGCATCCGAAATATCCCCATGACGGATGCGGTTTACATGGCGCTGATGCGAGTGGTGAAAGCCAGAACACCCCCTAAGGTGGAATTGCTGGTGGACGGTCACAGCGGCTTCCTCTTTCTGGACAAATCTGGGATGCCGAAGGTCGCTATGCACTTGGAGAACTATATGCGAGGTCTGCAAGCGCGATTTGAAAAGGCATACGGCAAGCCTGTCCCTCGGATCACGCCTCATGTGCTGCGGCATACGTTCTGCACCAACGTCCAACAGGCGGGGCTTGATGTGAAGAGCCTGCAATATCTGATGGGACATTCCAACGCCAGTGTGACGCTGGACGTCTATACGCACAGCAGCTTTGATTCTGTCGAGAGAGCCTTTGAACAGATCGCCAGCAGCCTATAATTTTCATTGTACGAAGTTGGCTGGCTTACGCCACAACTTACGCCAATTTCCTGCCAAGTGGCGTAGATTTGCGTAGAAATGTGTGAATTTTCTTAAAATCAAGGAGACTTCAAAAAGCGGCTCAAAGCATTGATAACTCTACGAAAATCTACGTTTTTCGTTATATGCGTTTTGCTTCAAAAAGTTGCGATTCTGAAGGACGGCATGTACTAAGAGACACCGCAAAGCAGCCACGATAAACAAGATCCCCGATGCCCGCTTGTGCGGGCATCGGGGATCTTCATTGTTACCTCTTATGTGCTCAAGCACATAACAGATAATATGTGACGAGTTTGTCACGAGGGCGGTGGTGGGCGAAATGACTTGAAATAAGGGATTTTTTCATAAAAACACCTCACATAATATTTTGCGCTTGTCTGTCTGCGCACACCTTGGGATAATGAAAATAGTCGCTGATACAGTAAAATTTTCAAAGGAGTGATGCAGTATGAAGCAAGCTTGCTCATTAGAATCAATGGTTGATGCCGTACTGTCTGAAATGAAAAGACGGGGCAATGCAAAAAATACCATCGAACGGCATGAAAGGGCATACTCACAATTTTACGAGTATGCCCTAACACAAGGCGAAAACAGCTATTCAAAAGTTCTGGCGAGATCTTTTTTAGAGGAAAAGGAAAAACTATCAGCCTACCGAGGACCTCGTTTCATGGAGCAGTATAGGATTGCGCTGAATAAACTGGACGATATTGCCAAAGGTCAAGATATCCGTTTGAGGCATTTGGAAAACGGCTATCACTTGAAATCGTCTTGCTTTGACTGGGTAATTCCGTTCTTTGAGGAACGGCTTAAACGGCGGCTAAAGAACACATATGATGTTAGGACTCGGCTGCGTATATTGTCACTGTTTCTCTCATTTATTGAGACACAAAACGCGAAAAAGTTGGAGGATATCAGTATTAATCATATAGCTGCTGCGTTTGAAGCGTCCACAGACCAGAACCACTTTCGCAGTACAATCCGCGAGTTCCTTAGCTTTGCTGCGGAAAATGGGTGGATGCCCACTAATCTGAGTTGTTTTGTTCCAAAAATTCGACGTCATAGAGGCGTACCTACCGTTTACAGTACAGATGATATTGAAACCTGTTTGGCATCTATCGACCGTACTACGCAGAGTGGCAAACGTACATATGCAGTATTACTTATTTGCGCCAGGCTGGGACTGAGGAACACTGATGCCTGCGAATTGAAGTTCTCTGATATAGATTGGGTCAAGAAGACAATCTCCATTGTCCAGATGAAGACTGGCATCCCACTCGTACTGCCGCTCTTACCAGAAATTGAAGACGCAATAAATCGGTACATTGCAGCCCGCCCTCAAAGTGACCTTTCTTTTATCTTTTTGCGTCATAAAGCTCCGTATTATCCTCTGCGCAACTCGACGCTGGATTACGAGTTGCAGAAACTCTTAAAGGAGAATGGGATCAATACAGATGGGAAAAAGAAAGGCGCACATACCTTGCGCTCCAGCCTTGCCAGTTCACTTTTAAAAGAAGGCATTCACTATCCTGTTATTCAGAAAGCACTGGGGCATAGCAGCCCTAACGCAACTAAGTACTATACCAAAATCGATATCTCCCGTTTGAGAGATTGCGCATTGGAAGTGCCTCCACCTTCTGGAAACTTTGAACGGCTTATAAAGGAGTCTGGACATGCGTAAGAAAAAAACTTTTGAATATACCAGCTACTTTGCAGCAGAGTTTAATGGTTTTCTGCAATATAGAATTTCTGGCGGCAGCAACGGTCTTGAGGAACGACGCGTATTAAAAAGTCTGGATGACTATTTGATACAAAGTGGAATGGTGAAAAAGAAACTGGATGGAATTATCGTAGATGCATGGATTAATTCTTTGAATGTTGGTGGAAACACAAAAGCGCATTATGTCAGTGTTTACCGGCAATTTGCACACTACCTCACCGGATTGGGTTATAAAGCGTATATCCCACCACCTTTACAAATAAAACGCAACTATACTCCGTATGTTTTCACATCCGAGGAAATGAAACGATTATTTGAGGCATGCGACAATATTCCCGCGAGACGCAGTTTGACAAAAGCAGAAGTTTGGCTCCCGGTTATGGTTAGGATGCTTTATGGTTGCGGTTTGAGGGTTGGCGAAGCAGTTTCTCTCCAAAATAAAGATATTGACTGGACAGAGGGAACTCTTTTAATCAGGGCTGCCAAAGGAAACAAAGACCGGTTGGTTCCCATGAGTAACTCGCTGATTGATGTTTGCCGTACATATCATAGTATTGCGCATCCATTTCCTAATTCCGAGGATTTCTTTTTTTATAATCACAAAAAACAACCTCTTTCAACTCTTACCCCCTATATTTGGTTAAGGAGGGCTCTTGAAATTGCCGGTATTGACCGTCATCCGTACCCTAAACAGTTGAGGGGTGTCTGTGTCCACTGTCTTCGGCATACATTTGCGGTACACACATTACAGTTACAGAGCAAACGAGGAATAGATCGTTTCTATTCCGTACCAATTCTTTCAACTTATATGGGGCATACAGATATTTATGGAACGGAATTGTATCTTCGCCTCACGCCCGAATGTTACGAACACATAGTGGATTGTGCGGAAAAAGATACGGGTGACATATTCCCGGAGGTACTACCATGAAAACAACGTCATTTTCTCAACACCTTGGGACGTATTTTGATGAGTATCTTCCTAATGTTCGCAACTATAGCCCTAACACGATTGCCTC
>OMCM01000798.1_pt1 | contig 19014 bp, 16 predicted proteins | sample 1645021 | NCBI WGS metagenome assembly OMCM01 (sample SAMEA103958142, study PRJEB25191) | human gut metagenome | biome: human-associated habitat [ENVO:00009003]; feature: intestine environment [ENVO:2100002]; material: feces | place: Germany | collected 2013/2015
ATGTCAGCCGGAAGCCTGCCGCAGATACTGCGAAAGCGGAGCGTACGGCAGCCGATAAGGTACGCGCCGAACTGGCTAAACTGGACAGCCAGCGCGAGAGAATATATTTGTTCCTGGAACAGGGGGTGTATTCCGCCAGGGAATTCCGGGAGCGCATGGAAGCGCTCGAAAAGCGAAAAGCGCAGCTTTCGGAGAATCTGTGGCAGGCTGAGCAGGCAGTCAGCGAGGCGGAGGGTGATCGGCAGCTTTATGCGCAGATAATCCCAAGGGTAGAGCGTGTGATGGATATTTACGCGCAGTCCACACCGGAGGAGAAAAACCGTCTGCTAAAGACGATAATCAGCCGGGCTGAATACATAAAAACGGAGCGCAACACCAGAGGAAACGCTGACAGGTGTAATTTCACGCTTAACGTGACGCCGCTGTTCCCGGAAATAAAAACAGGAGCAGAATAACTATAATGACGCCGGACGTATACGCCCGGACGGCAGTTATCAGGCCGGCGCAAAAAAACAGCCCCGATAACTGTCTGACAGGAATCGGGGACTGTTTTTATGGGTGACTATTTTCCCGACATGGCGTCGTAAGCCATCTGCGCCGCTTCGGTGGAGATGTTGCAACCCATACGCCACACGCGGACCGATGATACAGCTTTGTCTATGCAGGACAGCAGCGCGGCCATTTCGGAGGGGTCTTCCGGGCGGAGCGTCTGGTCGAGAAGGCTGTATACCGCCGCATCGGCGCTGACAGGCTCAATGTGGTTGGTGCTGCTCCGCCCGAGGATACATATACCACGCAGCGGAAATTCGGCGTTGATGTTAAGGTCGCTCTTGCCGCTCCACGGAGTTCCGCAGGCGGTGACAGAGCCACCGCGCAGCATTATTGCGGGTTTATCGTCGTTGAGTATTGCGGCGCGGTTTCCGAAAAGCCTGAGCCACTGCCCGGTATGCGTGGATTTTCCCGTCCCGCTCGGGGCGGAGAACAGATAAGCCTCTCCGTCTACGACTACCGCGCTTGAATGCAGCATGAATCCTCCGCGAAGAGGGAGCGCGCGGTAAAAGCTTTCCGCCGTGAAAATGATTTCGGCGTTGTCCGCGTCAAGACCGGTGCGCCCGCTTATTGCGGCGAGCGCCGCGCTGTTAAACGGAATGCTGATGTCGGGTTCGTCATTTCCTGCAAGCAGGAACTTTTCCGCGCGCGCCGTCATTGTCGGGCAGCGAAAGTCGCAGCCGACGATAAAGCCGCAGATTTTATAAAGTCTGTACATAGTTCTCCCCACGCAAAGCGCCGGACGCAACACGCGCCCGGCGCTCCTGTTTCCGGTTTTCGGAATGGCCCGATATTAGTTCCAGGTGCCGTTGCCGAGGTCGAAGTCGATATCGGTGTTAGCGTCTGCGTTGAGGCTGCCGCCGTTAATCATGCCGCCCGAAGAGGTGCTGCTTGCGGTGATGATGTCCTCGGTAGTGAAAGAGGTGATCTCTATTTCGGGTCTGATGTATGTCTTTTTCAATGCTTTATCCTCCTGTAACTCAGCCTAAACCGTTTATAAGCTCAAACTTAGCGGAAATGTCGCCCCACGAGTCATCAACATTCCTGAGCCTGATAACGATGTAGTTCTGACTGTTGCCGTTGTAGTTGTCGCCGTCCTTGTTGACATAGGTAACGTCGGTGTAGTACTTGCCGAGGATGAGAGAACGCGAGAACCTCTTGCCGTCCGCTCTCATGAAGGTTATTCTTGCGCCTCTGAAGTTCTTGACGTCGCTGTCGGAGATGGAGAACATGACAAGCATATTCTTTGTGCCGTCGCCGTTTACGGTGGTGACAACGGGGTCTACCTTAGCGTAATCCTTGGGAATGTCCGGATACTTCTTGTTGTCCTTGATAATCGGCGCTTCCTTGGCAACGGTTACGGTGCAGGTTGCGCTCTTGCCGTCTGCGGTTGCCATGATGGTTGTGGTACCGGGCGCTACAGCTGTGATCTTGCCGTCTGCAACTGTTGCGATCTTCTCATTGGAGGAAGTCCATGTTACGGTCCTGTCTGTTGCGTTGTCGGGCGTTACGGTTGCGGTGAGCTGCTCGGTCCCGCCTGCCTTAAGGCTTACGGACGTCTTGTCGAGCTTTACCTCGCTTACCTTAACCGCCTCAACTGCCGCGCCGGCGGGGTTGATGGTGAATTTTTCATCTATGTTGAGGGCGGCAACACCTGCGGGCAGATTGTTGTTGTCCGCCATGTTGATCTGGATACCGATGACCTGAAGAACATCGTCGTCATTGAGTGTAGCTTTATTATTCTGATTTGGGTATTTCTCTGCTATGCCTGCAACGGACCATTTGGTTTTAGTGTCAAGCGAAACGTCGTCGGAAGCCGACCAGCCCCAGCCGCTGCCCCACTGTGCGAACAGGCAATACTTGTAGTCGCCTGCGGAACCGCCAACGCTGTCCTTCACAAAGTCGATGCCGTTGAAAGTGATGTTCTTGAACTTGTCCTTGATCTCGCCGTAGGTCGTGGTGCCGGTGGTTATACCGTCTATAGTAACAGGAATCATGCCCTGAGCCGTGCCGTTGGGGCACCATGACTGCGCCGCCTGCTTGGTCATCGTGATGGGAGAACCGTCGTAATCGGACATTTTGGCGTCGGTCCTTGTGTCCTCCGAGCCGGTAACGCCGACAACTTTGGAGAGAGTTCCGCTCCAGCACTGAACGGTGACGGACTTCAGGGTAAAAGTATCCTTCCAGTCCTTGTCGCTTGTGAAGGAATCTAGGATATCCGCAACATCTACCTCTGCGGTGGTCTCTTCCTCGTCCTTACCCGACTTTGCAACGAAGGTATTGTCGGGCTGATACCATGTGCTCTTCTTTGAATCGCTGATGGCTGCGTCCATGCCTTCTACGGAATTTGCGATAAAGGGAACCTGCGTCCACGGGCAATATATGCTGCCGTCGGTATGTGTGTGACCGCATTTTCCGTCCGCTGTGGGCGAGGGCTTATAGGTCACCTTCAGCGTAGTGTACTGGCTGAGTTCGGTGACGGAAATACCGCTTGTGATCTGCGAAGTGATATCCGTTTCAGCCGCGCTTACCGAAATTTCGCAAACAATAGCAGAGCTTACAGCCATAACCGCTGCCATTGAAGCCGTCATTAAACGTTTTAGTTTCATAAAATCCTCCTATATAATAAATTTTTCCATGCGGAAAATAATACCTCATATTTAATTATAATTATTATAAAAATAAAAGTCAAGCTGTAAATGAGTTACATGAAAAAATCGGCGATTAGACTTGAATAATGAACCCGTTTTTGTGCATTTTGCTAATGTCGTCCGCGGGCGGTCCCGTATTGACATTTTGCAGGCAATAATATATAATTAAAGCAGTATTGAGGAAGAGAGGTAACAAAATGAAAATAAAGGACGGATTTATGCTGCGTAAGGTCGGCGGACAGTATGTCGTTGTCGCGTTCGGCGAGGCGAGCCGTAGCTTCAACGGGATAATAAGGCTCAACGAAACGGGAAAATTCCTGTGGGAGCAGCTCTCCGCCGACAAGTCCGAGGAGGAGCTGCGAAAGGCGCTCACCGAGGAATACGACGTGACCGGCGCGCAGGCGGTGACAGACGTCGCGGAGTTCGTCGGCGCACTGAAAAAGGCGGCGCTGCTTGCCTGAGACGTTCAGCCTTGCGGAATACGCGGACATTATACGCGAGGTGCTTGACAGCGGCGGGGAGTTTACGCTTTTTCCGCGCGGCACGAGTATGCTGCCGCTCATCGTTGAGGGGCGCGACAGCGTGACCCTTGAGAAACGTCCGCCGAAAACCGGCGATATCGCGTTCTATCAGCGGGCGGACGGCTCGTTTGTGCTTCACCGCGCGATCGCTTTCAACGGGGATACATACACCATGTGCGGCGATAATCAGACGGTGCCCGAGCAGGGAATAGAACCGCGGCAGGTCATTGCCTCCGTGAAATATGTCACCCGCAGGGGAAAGCGCACCGACGGAAGTCTCGGGTATAAGATATACCTGCTGCTCTGGCGCAGCTTTTTTGTGCGCAGGGTGTATTTCAGGCTGCGGAGGTTGTTTCATGGGTCGTAAAAAAATTGACAGGACAGCCCTGAGGCAGCTTTTCGGGCTTACGCGCGGAAAACGCGGCGCGCTGCTTGTCGTCATCATCGGAAACGCGCTGTTTGCAGCCTCGGGCGCGGCTTTCGCGCTTTTCTGCAGGGGCGTTATCGACGCCGCCACGGCAGGCGACGGCGGAGGGATAATCGCGTATGCGCTTCTTCTTTGCGGAGTGGTGCTGCTTCAGCTCGCGCTGAGGCTTATATGCAATATGCTGTCGGAAAAAGTTCGCGCGGTCATCGAGACCGAGCTGCGCGGAGAAATGTTCGGCGGTCTGCTTTCCGCAGAGCTTTCGGATATTTCGGGCTATCACACGGCGGAGCTTGTGAACAGAATGTTTTCCGACGTCAGAATATGCGCGGAGGGCGCGGCGAATATTCTTCCGTCGGCGGTAAACCTTGTCACGCAGCTTCTCTGCGCGGGGGTGCTGATGATCGTGCTTCAGCCATGGTTCGCGGCGGTATTCGCGGCGGCGGGGATAATGGTGTTTGCGGTACTGCGCATATTCCGCGGACGTCTCAAGGGTCTGCACAGGCAGGTGCAGGAAAAGGAGGGAAAGGTCCGCGCCCTCATTCAGGAGACGCTCTCGAATATGGCGGTGGTCAGGGTGTTTTCGGCGGAAAGCACGCTGCTCGGAAAGAACGCGAAAAATCAGCGCGAGCACTACGACCTGCGCATGAAGCGCCGAACGCTCGGCGTCGCGGCTGGCGCGGGGTTCGGGCTGATATTTCAGGCGGGATACGTCCTCGCGCTGGTGTGGGGCGGTTTCGGGATTTTTTCGGGCACGATGAGTTACGGCACGCTGACGGCGGTGCTTCAGCTCGTCAATCAGATACAGTCGCCGTTTGCGGGGCTGTCGTCGCTGTTTCCGCAGTATTATGCGGCGGCGGCTTCGGCGGAGCGGATAATGGAGATAGAGCGCCTGCCGCATGAGGAAAACTCTGCCGGGACGCGCGGAGAATTTACGGAGCTTCGCGTTGACGGAGTGCGGTTTTCCTATGGCGGCGGCGATGTGCTCACCCGCGCGGACATGACCGTGAAAAGGGGCGAGATCGCCGCGCTCACCGGAATATCGGGCGGGGGAAAGACCACGCTCTTTATGCTTATCTTCGGTATGTACCGCCCGAAGGCGGGAACGATAACGCTCGTGACGACGCAGGGCGAGTGCGCGCCGTGCGCGGCTTCACGCAGGCTGTTTGCATATGTTCCGCAGGGGAACGGACTGTTTTCCGGCACGATACGCGAGAATATAGCGTTCGCCGTTCCCGCTGACGACGAAAGGATAATGCGGGCGGCGCGTACGGCGTGCGCGGAGGAATTTATCATGCAGCTTCCCGACGGGCTGGACACGGTGATCGGCGAGAACGGCGCCGGGCTGTCCGAGGGGCAGGCGCAGCGCATTGCCGTCGCGAGGGCGGTTTACAGCGGCGCGGATTTCCTGCTGATGGACGAGGCTACCTCTGCGCTTGACGCCGATACGGAATACCGACTGCTTAAAAACATCGCCGCGCTGGACGGTAAAACGGCGCTCATCGTGACGCACCGTCCCGCCGCGCTGGAAATATGCTCCCGAAAATTCATTCTGAAGGACGGTGTGATAAATGAGCAATGCTGATACATACGCGTACCTGATACGGCTTCTTGGCTCGCTTCTCTGCGGCGCGGAACCTCCGCGTCCGCCCGAAGGCTGCTCCGCGTCGGAGCTTATGCACCTTGCACAGCACCACAGCGTGGCGGGCATGGCATATTATGCGGCGGAGAAGCTGCCGATAAGCGAGCCTGTCGCTTCCCCGTGGCGGCAGATACGTGACAAGGCACTTGTAAAGGACATCACGCAGCAGATGGAGCTTGAATCCCTATGCGTGGCGCTGAGCGGCGCGGGGATAAGGTTCCTGCCGCTCAAGGGCTGCGTCATAAAGGGACTGTATCCGCAGAGCGATATGCGCACGATGTCGGATATAGATATCCTCATCGATGAAAAGAACGCCGCAGCGGCGCGCGGTGTGATGGAGGGGCTGGGGTATTCCTGCGAGCATTTCGGCTACGATATCCATGATATCTATTACAAGCCCCCGGTTATGAACGTCGAGATACACCGTTCGCTTTTCGGCGAGTACGGCAGGGAATTCGGCGCGGTTTTTTCCGACCCGTGGAGTATGTGCACGCATGACGGAATGCATTACAGCTTCCGCCCCGACGAGTTCTTCGCATACATACTTGCCCATGCGGTAAAGCATCTTGAAGAGGGCGGAACGGGTATCCGCACGATAATGGATCTGTGGGTTTGCCTGCACTCGGACATGAAAATCAGCGCGGAACGCTCGTTTGAACTCCTCGAGCCGTCAGACAGGGCTGATATTGCCCGCACGATGGCGGAGCTTGCGGAAGTATGGTTCGGCGGGAAAGCTCACAGCGGAGAAACCCTCCGGCTGGAGCAATATATTTTCGGCAGCGGGACATACGGCACGGTGGAAAATTCTGCGCTGAACCGCATAGAGCGTTTCGGAAAAATGGGGTACTTCATGCGGCTTATCTTTCCGACATTCACGCACATGAAAGAGCACTATCCCGTGCTAAACAGAGCGCCGGTGCTGCTTCCCGCGTGCTGGTTTGCAAGGCTCGTCACAAAGCCGTTCGTCAATCGCCGCAGCAATATGGAAAAGCTGCGCGTGCTGATGAAAAAGTGAGGATAGTATATTATTATCGGCGGGCTGAAGAGGGTCCGCCGATTTTTTATGCAGCGCATTTCCGTCGGTCGTTCCCGCAGAAAAAGCACGGCGCGACTATTGGACAATCCTCCGCGCATTGATTAAACGGGGGTGATGCTAAATTATACAGATTCTGTATCAGGTAGAGTCTCAGCATTAATTCCAGGTCGTATGGCTTATTCCCGCGCTCTCCCTTGTAATAGCACGGCTTTATCATTGCTGCCCATTCGTTCCACGGAACTATTCGCTCTATCTGCTCCAGAAATTCTTTTTCTTCGTCCGTACCTGTGACTCCAGGTTCGATAAACTTATCTGCTTATTAATACTTTTATTATACCATTTTTTGTTTTACTATGCAACTGGTTTGTTTACTAATCGTGCTTAATTCCTGATTTGTGGGATTTGTGCGGTATTGCCCTAGATAACGGCGTGTGGTACAAGCTGGATCAGTTCGGTTACGAATCGCTTGCGGAAACGCTGGTTTCGCAGCTTCTGTGTCTGAGCAATATTGAACAGGACATGCCGTTTAAATTCGTGCGGTACGATATCAGCCGTGTTATTGCGCACGGTCAGGAGCGGATATGCTGTGCCAGTGCGGATTTTCTGAAAGAGGGTCAGTCTATAATCACGCTTGCCCATCTGCTGAAAAGGGAAGTGGGGGAGAGTATGAAACAGCAGCTCGGAAAGCTCCCGAGCGACAAGGCAAGGATACGCTATATTGCAGAGCAGACCGCAGAAATAACAGGTCTGCATGATTTTCCGCAGTATCTGACGCTGCTGTTTGAGATAGATTCCCTGATACTGAACGACGACCGCCATCTGAATAACATTGCAGTTCTGGAGCAGGGCGGCGCGTACGATTACTGCCCAATTTTCGATAACGGAGCAGGGCTTCTGTCAAATATGCAGGTGTATAATATGGGAATCGAGCCGGGAGGGCTGATTCCGACTGTTATGTCAAGACCGTTCAATACCAGCTTCAACCGTCAGATGGGTACTGTACGGCGGCTGTACGGCAATCAGCTGAACCTCCCGAAGTTCACAAGAGCTGATATCGGGCAACTGCTTGCGCCGCTGCTGGAGTATTACCCGAAGCCCCTGAGGGGATTTATCTCCGACCGGGTAATGTGCTGTATACTCACAAGGCAGAAATTCCTGTAAACCGATCTCCGAATGACTATAATGACGCCGAACGTATACATACGGCCCTCCGCTGGCGGTTTCGCCGATAAACGAGGTGCGCCGGGTGCTGGATTACGCAGTCACCGAGATACCGCCGGAGAAGATACTCATGGGCATGCCGAATTACGGCTACGACTGGACTCTGCCCTTCATGCGCGGCACTCCTGCGCAGAGCATGGGACTCACCCAGGCAGTGGAGCTTGCGCTGCGCTACGGGGTGCAGATACAGTACGACGAGAGGGCGCAGGCGCCATTTTTCTATTACATGGACAACAGCGGTACGCAGCATGTGGTGTGGTTTGACGATCCGCGCAGCATTGAGGCGAAGTTAGGGCTTATCGGCGAATACGGGCTTGCCGGCGCCAGCTGGTGGACCGTCAACCGGTGCTACGTCCCGGGACTTCTTGTGCAGCAATCCATGTACGACACCGTGAAGCTGTGAAGGCAAAATCCGCCGCAGAACGCAATTCCGCGCCTGCGGCGGTTCATTTTGTCAGAGCATATTTGGGCAGATACCCGAAAAACTATTGACAATTTGTCGAAGAAAGTGTATCATGTTAATAAAGTCTTTAAAAAGGGAGAAGTTCCATGAAAAAATACATTGGAAGTATAATCACAGGATTGTTCATCGTGGCATTCCTGATCGGCTGCATTATCCAGGCGCCGATAAGCCAGGCAGTCGGCTCGCTGTGGTCGCTGCTGCCGCCGGTGGTCGCCATCGGTCTGGCGCTCATCACCAAGGAGGTGTATTCCTCTCTGTTCATCGGAATACTCTGTGGCGGCGTTATTTTCGCGATAGCCCAGGGTTCCGGATTCGAGGGCATGTTCACGGCGGTCATTGAGAAGGGACTTATCGAGAACCTGTCGGATTCCTACAACGTGGGAATACTCGTGTTCCTGGTTGTGCTGGGAGTTATCGTCGTTCTCATGAACAAGGCAGGCGGAAGCCGCGCCTACGGCGAATGGGCGGCGGCGCACATCAGGACTCGCAGGGGAGCGCAGCTTTCCACGTTCCTTCTGGGCGTGATGATATTCGTTGACGATTACTTCAACTGCCTGACGGTAGGCTCCGTAATGCGCCCGGTAACGGACAAGCACAACGTGTCCCGTTCCAAGCTCGCGTATCTCATCGACGCGACTGCGGCTCCGGTGTGCATTATCGCGCCGATATCCTCCTGGGCGGCGGCGGTCAGCGGCACAGTTGAGGGCGCTAACGGAATCAGCCTGTTCATCAGCACTATCCCGTACAACCTGTACGCCCTGCTTACCATCGTGATGGTGATATTCATGGCGTCCTCGGATATGGATTTCGGACCCATGAAAAAGCACGAGGACAACGCCCGTAACGGCGACCTCTTCACCACGCGCAACATGGTCTACGAGGACGACGACCAGCCTATCCGGTCAAAGGGAAAGGTCATCGACCTTATCCTTCCGGTGGTCATTCTGATAGTCCTCTGCGTTATCGGAATGATCTACACCGGCGGATTCTTCAGCGGCACGAATTTCATCGACGCATTCGCGAACTGCGACGCCGCCCTGGGACTGTCTCTCGGCTCTGTGGGTGCGCTTATCCTCATCATCGCCTACTTTATGCTGCGCGGCGTGCTGAAGTTCACTGAGTGCATGGATTCCATCGCGGCAGGATTCAAGCAGATGGTTCCTGCAATACTTATCCTGACCTTCGCGTGGACTCTCAAGACGATGACGAACAATCTCCACGCCGGGGATTTCGTATCCGGACTGGTGGAGAGCGCGACGGCGCTGCATATCCTGCTGCCGCTTATCCTGTTTGTTGTCGCGATCGGACTTGCCTTTGCCACCGGAACCTCCTGGGGAACGTTCGGTATCCTTATCCCGATAGTTACCAGCGTGTTCAGCACTGAGCTTGCTGCCGCTGCGGAATCCGGGGAGATACCCCAGATGGTCATTGTGTGCATTTCCTCCTGCCTTGCCGGCGCGGTCTGCGGCGATCACTGCTCGCCTATTTCGGATACCACTATCATGGCGTCCACGGGAGCGCAGTGCGACCATGTGAATCATGTGTCCACGCAGCTTCCCTACGCGCTGACGGTCGCTTCTGTCTGTGCGGTGGGATATCTGATTTCCGGCTTCGTGCAGAATGTGTTCGTGGTCCTGGGGGCGTCCCTGGTGCTTATGGTGGGCGTGCTTTTTGCGATAAGGGCACTCACCAACCGTAAGAAAAAGACACTATAAAATAGCATAGCAAAAGGGGCTGTAGAAATACAGCCCCTCCAGACTGTCGATAAAGGCACATCTGCGTCTGTCACCGCATTATTCGCTTCGCGAAAAACGCTCCAGTTTGGCAGGTACAAACACGATGTTTGTGCTGTTGCCCCCCAGCCCGACACGATGTCGGGCAACTAAGGGCAACATGCACAAAGCCTAGCCAAACTGGCGTTTCCTAGCATCTGCACCTTTCTCGGCAGTCTGGGAAGATACTTTTTCAACAAGCAGAGGGGCTGTAGAAATACAGCCCCTCTGCGTTCCTGATTTTATTATCTTTCTGAATTCCGCCCGGATAGCAACGAATATCTGAGTTCTCAGTTCCGCTGTTTCTTTCTGATCTTGTCCCAGGGCAGCTGCACAAGGATCACCGCGGAAAATACTATAGCGCAGCCTGCTATCTGCCGCGGAGTGAGCGTCTGGTCGGTTTTCAGCAGCCCGGTCGCTCCGGCGATATAGCCGGATATCGCCGCCACGACGGATTCCATTGAGAGAATAAGCGCGGACACGGTGGGGTCTAGCCCCTTCTGCCCGACGATCTGGAGGGTGTATCCCACGCCGCTGGAGAGAACTCCGGCGTACAGTACCGGGACGATTCCGTCCATTATCTGGCTCCAGGCAGGTTCCTCGAAGATGAACGCGGCGATGGTGCTGAGCACTCCGCAGACGAAGAACTGAATGCAGGACAGTACCACGCCGTCCGTCAGCGGTGAATACTTGTCTATAACGAGAATATGCACCGAGAACACCAGCGCGCAGCCGAGGACCAGCAGGTCGCCGGCGGATATCGTGAAGCTGTCGCCGGTGAAGCACAGCAGGTACATTCCGACAACGGCGAGCACAACCGCCACCCAGACTGCGCCGGGCACCTTCTTGTGCAGGAATATCCCCAGAATCGGCGTGAGGATTATGTACAGCGTGGTGATGAATCCGCCCTTGCCCACGGTGGTCATGGACAGCCCGTACTGTTGCAGGGTGGACGCCACGGTCAGCGCCAGTCCGCAGGCGATTCCGCCGATGATGGTGGTTTTGAGGGGGAGAGGCTTCCGTTCCGCTTTCGGCGTGCGGTTCCGGAGTATGAGTATCACGGGGATAAGCACCGCGCCGCCGATAAGGCTGCGCACGCCGTTGAACGTGAGCGGTCCCATGGAATCCATGCCGGCTTTCTGCGACACGAACGCCATTCCCCATATCACCGCCGCCGTCAGAAGCAGCAGGCAGTTCCGTAATTTCTGCGTATTTGTCATGTTTTGAACCTTGCTTTCCTGCGGGATCACGCCGCATTTTTCCAAGGTCGATTATACCACATAAACGTCGTTCTGTCAATAATACAGCAATACCCCCGTGGCCTTTCCGCCATGGGGGTAGTCGTATTTCAGCCCACGATCTTTCTGAGAATTGCCGCTGCGTCAAGGGCGTCTATCCTTCCGTCGCCGTTGAGGTCAGCCATCGGGGTATTCGCCGCCGTGGAAGTGCCTGCCGAGTGCTTTATCACTGCGGCGGCGTCCAGTGCGTTGAACTCGCCGTTGTTGTCCGCGTCGCCGGGAAGGTCGGACAGCGCGTCTATCATCACGATGTAGGTGCCCCGGGTATATGCGTTGTCGAGCAGCGCGTTTCCGTCGCTGTCGATGAGCGCCGCGTCAACGAATTCCGTGCCGTTGGCGGTCACGCGGTAGATGTTCGCGATCTGCCCCGAGAACTCCTTGCGGAATGTCGTGCGGAGCGTGTAGGGAACCGTGCTTCCGGGTACATTGAGCTTCATGCCGACAGTGCCGCGCAGTCCGTTGACGCTGACCGTGCTGTACATAATGCCCAGCTCTATGGTGCCGGAGGTGAACTCACGGTCGGCGTAAACCACGCACGCACGGTAGGAATCCACCACGAATTCGCCGGTGTCCTTCATCTTCTGGAGGGCGTCTGTCACCTTTTTAGGAACGCTGGTCAGTCCGTTGAGGTTCACGGTGATGGTGCTGTTCTGGGGCTGGCTGAGAATGTATTCCACCACCTGGTCCCAGTCGAAAATCCTGCCGTCGATGGAGGGATTCACGTCAGAGGGGTCGGTCGGATTTACCGGACGTCCCGGATTTACCGGCTTTCCGCCGCCACCGCCGCTGGTCTTTTTGAAGGTCACGTCGATGATCGTATCTTCCGTAACCGTGAGGGTGTAGGCGTTCTTGTCAGGCTTGACCTCCGTGCCATTTACCTTGAAGCTGTCCAGGGTGTAGCCGTAATCCGGCTTTGCGGTGAATTTCACCTGGGAATCTGCGTTGTATTTCCCGGTGCCGGGGGTGACGGTTCCGTGCTCACCGCAGTTCACGGTGACATCGAACTGCGCCACCTGGAACTTCACTGCGAACTCATGCTCTTCCCTTATGCTGCTGATGGTGTATTTCCCGTCGGTGAGCGTAACTTCCTCCCCGTCGAGGAATGCCTTTGTGATGTAGCCTTCGAACGGCGTCGCTTCGATAGTGAGGGAATCGCCGTCAACATAGTAGTAGTTTCCTGCCGCCGGGGAAACGGTGCCGCCGTAGTTGGAAGTGATCTTCACCCGGTGTACGTTGCCCGTCGCGCCGAGAATGAAGTCAAATTCGACAGGTTCGCCGGCGAGGTCTGCGTCAGCGTCGGTGACGGTGAACTTGAATATTCTTGTGCTGTGGTCCTCCTCGGGAATAGTGCCGTCGAGGGTGACTTTTCCGTCGGTAAGCTGGAGCCATGTGGGGAAGTCTGCCGGCGCCGTGAAGGTGTACTTTCCGGAACCACCCTCGAAGCAGGCGTTGAGATCAACGCTGATAGTGGAATCCTTGGTCAGCAGGTCGTCGGTCTTTGCGGCCTTGACCTGGGTTATGCTGTAGGTGGAGAGGGTAGCAGGAACGCTGCTGTCCGCGATCCTGATATAGCTTGAGTAGCTGCTGCTGTCGTAGAAGCAGTTCGGATCAAGGATCGCTGCGTTGTAAGCCGCCTCGTCCGCGAAATCCGTGAGGTTCGATATTTTCTTCGCCTGGATGGTCTTGATGGTATGGGGGTAACCGGTGGCGTTGATCAGTAAGTCGCCGTTATGCACCGTAAGGTTAACATTGTCCCTGATAACGGAATTGCTGGCACTGATACCAACTCTTGGACCGCCGTTCAGCGGGGTTCCGCAGGTGATGTCAATGTCGGAGTTCTCGACGATAAGATTCCTTGCGTATATTCCCGTGCTGGCATACATGTTGCCGCTGCTGTTGTATTCTTCATCGCCGCATGTGAATTCCAGATCCACGTCCTTTATTGACAGTGTGCCGTCATAATACATAAATATTATTGCCGTGTTCTTGCAGCTTTCGTTGCTTGCAATGATTTTTGCATTGTCCTCGCCGAGGATCTTCATAGTGCCATCATACATATAGATCGATGTATGCTTTGATGACAGTCTGTTGGTTCCCTTTACGATAATCGTGGCATCATCGGGAACTAATATTGCGTAGTCGTCCGTGGTCTTGAAATCAAGTCCGTCAATCACCAGGGTGTTGGCTTCATAGCCGTCCGCCGCGGAGCCGTACCATGCCCATCCGGAGCCGGAGCAGTTGTCCTCGCAGCCGGTGAAATCACCGCCGTAGTTCCACTGGACTTCCTTACCGTCATATCCGTGTGTGAGAGTGAAATTCAGACTGTAGTCTATATCACTGACCGTCATCTTGAAGGCGGCGGAGCTGTCGCCATATGCCGCGACAACGTCGTATTCGTCACCGATGTTCAAGTCCTTTTTGCTAGATACTGTTACTGTGGCAAGTCTTCCTTCGTCCTCGTAGTCGTTCGCGGTGCGCTTTTCGACCTTGATGTCAAAGTCGCCGGATACGTCCACGCCGTCCTTGAGTACGGTCACTGAAATATCATCAACGGAGTTCTGCCGTGTGACCACCAGGTCCACAAGGAATTCACCGGAGCCTGCCGCCGCATAGATATCGCTGTTCAGTGCGCCGTTGGGGTCCTTGTTGATCATATCGAACAGCGGTTTGCCTAGGTATACGGAGTTTCCAATCGTGTCCCTGAGCTTCGCGTCTGTTATGTATTCAGTGCCGGAAAGCGCGTAGATGGTTCTGTCGTCGAGGTCAGAGAAGCTTATCTCGCTGTCATATGTCCGCTTTATGGGAGAATCGGAGTATTCGGAATAAGCGCCCAGCCTTATTGCCGGCATTATACCCTCGTCCTCCGTGCATAATGCGTAACTCTCGATGGAATATGCAGTAAGCTCCTGTATCTTCTGGCGATTGCTGTTGCGGACGTATGCCCCCCTGCCAGCTCCGCTGGAAACGCCGGTAACGCTGTCAGCCTGGGTGTAATAGATACTTACTCCGTATTCATTGTATAAATCCGGGTTTTTCTGGTATCCGATAACATCTTTCATGGAAGATAATCGCTCCAGATATGCACCGGTGCTGTATCCGTCGCCTACGCCTATTATCGTAGTGGGAGGGGTATAAAGATCAGCCCCATAAACGCCACGGGAAGACGAGCTGAATCCGATGACCGTGGTGTTATCGCCGAAGTCCATTTTGCTGATATTGATGCCTGTATTTCCGTTTGTACCAAAGAGAGTTGCCTTGTCGCCGATAGTTGCACCGTTAGAATAGATTGATTCGCCGTAGCCAGTACCTGCGCAGTACACGGAACCTTCGAAGCCACCGGTCAGATTCAGCTGGGTTTCCTCGCCGTATATGCTGAGATTTCCGTTGGGGACTGTGCTGACCGTGCTCGTGTAAATCAGACCGGCTGCAACCAAGCCGTTTTTTGCGGTGGAACCCATAGACATATTCAGGGCGTTGAGAATTCCGCTGATATCATTATATGAGTAGTTCGGGAACATCGCGATAGCAGCCGGTTCAACGTAGATCATAGTGCAGTCAGGGATCGTGTTAGTGCCGTCGTTCGTGCACTTGTAGATTCCGTGCTGGACGTTCATGAGGTGCGTTTCGCCAAGGAGCATGAATTCCGCGTAACCGCCGTCGATGAACACGTTCGACATGATGCCTGCGTCTATTGCATATGCGTTGACGTAACCGCCGGTCTGCGTGTATATACCCGGTGCGATCTGATCCAGGGAGAACTCTAAGAAAGTGCCCGTTCCCTCGAAATAACCGCCGTTCACCGTAATGTCGTTCATGACGGATATCGTGGCCGGCTCTGATCTGATAAATCCGCCGTTGATCTCAAGGTCCTGTACCATCATTCCGCCAACGGGCGAAGTGCTGGTGATGTCGAGGATTCCGGAGCCGTCGAAGGAAACGCTGTAGGAATAATCTGCAATGAACTTTCCGTTGGCGTCGAGTTCGATCTTGTTGTAGTTGATGAGATCCACCTTGATATCGCAGGTCGGCTCAACTACCGGGCTGGAATCGGAAGCTGAAACCAGATCTGCTCCGAAAAGCGTCAGCGTTTCGATTCCGTCCCAGCTCCAGCCTCTGCCGTGGCGAGGCTCGCCGGCATCGAGCCTGCCTATAGATGTTTCGCTTTTCTCCTCTGCGTAGGCGGAAAGCGATGTCAGCGACTGTGCCGGCACCAGGGATACCGCCATCACTGCCGCAGTAAGCAGGCTGGTCAGCCGCTTTTTCGGGGCAGTAGTTCTGATTGCCATAAATAAATCCTCCTGACTGATATTGCCAAAAAACTTTACAGCATATTATAGCATATCTGTGTCAGGAGGTCAAGAAACTCTTCCTAATTGTCGTTTTTCTCTTCCTATTTGTTGATTTCACGGTCGCCGACGAGTATTTTTTCGACAGGGCGGCGGACAAGCCTGTTCCAGAATTTCACCACGAATCCGGTCAGCAGGGCAGAGATGACTGTACCCTCACGGGTGCCGACAATACGCAGGTCAAAGAATATCAGCGACAGAATCACCGCCGCCACAACGCAGGAGATGTCGAACACCACCTTGACGTTGCCGAATTCCTTGTGTATGGTATCCGATATCGCCTTTACGAACGCCTCTCCGGAATTCATCACGACATTCGCGATGACGGAAAGCGCGATACCGAAGCTGAGTACCACTGTGCCGACCAGCACCATCAGCAGCTGGAACACATAGTTGGAGGGCTTCAGGAACGAGAATATCCACATGCCGAGGTCGGTGAACCAACCGAACAGGAACGACAGTGGTATCTGTATCAGCTGTATCCACTGGAACTTCTTCCGCAGAATGAGTATCTGCCCCAGTATCAGCACGCAGTTCCATATTATCAGCCAGCTGCCGAGGGTCAGGAACGTGAATTTCTCGCTCATCACGTTCGCCACCGATGAGATGGGGGAAACGCCGAGTTCTCCCTTTTTGGTTATTGCAACGCCCATCGCCGAAATAAACAGGCTGATGATGAAGAGTGCGTAGCGCTTTGCAAGTTCCTTTACGGGTATAAGCGGTTTTCTGTCTTCCATTTGTTCTCCTTTTCCGCGCAAAGAAAGCCCGGATTCCGAAAGCGACTGGCTGGAAACCGGGCAGGGTTATTTTTCTGTAGAGCTTCTGTCATGTCTTTTGTTACATATCTATTATAACATTTCTGACAGAACGAATCAATCCCCCGATTGCATGAATCGGGGGACGTGTTTATTCGCGGATTTGTGCTATTTGCGCATTAAAGCACTCTTGAGAGGAATTCGCGCAGTCTGGGATTCTTCGGGGAGGTGAATATCTCCTCCGGAGTGCCCTGTTCCTGGATCTTTCCGTCAGCCATGAACATTACGCGGCTGGCTACTTCCCGGGCGAATCCCATTTCATGGGTAACGACAACCATAGTCATTCCGCCGTCAGCAAGCTTTTTCATCAGTTCAAGTACCTCGCCGACCATCTCCGGGTCCAGTGCGGAAGTCGGCTCGTCGAACAGTATCACGTCCGGATTCATCGCCAGCGTGCGCGCGATGGCGATACGCTGCTTCTGTCCGCCGGACAGCTGTGAGGGATACGCCTCCGCCTTGTCGGATAGCCCCACCATTGCCAGGAGTTCATCGGCGCGCTTATCCGCCTGCGCCTGGGTGAGTATCTTGTTCTTGACCGGGGCGATGGTGATATTTTTGCGGATAGTCAGGTGTGGGAACAGGTTGAAGTGCTGAAACACCATGCCCATTTTCATGCGTATTTCGTTCAGCTGCTTTCCCTTGGCGTGGGTTATGTCCACGCCCTCGAATTCTACGGAGCCGCCGGTGGGCTGCTCAAGCAGATTCAGGCAGCGGAGGAATGTACTCTTACCGGATCCGGAAGGTCCGATCACGACTACCTTTTCGCCCTTTTCAATGTTGGTGCTCACTCCGTCAAGGACAACCAGGTCGCCAAAGCTCTTGCTGAGATCATTTACGCTTATCATTCGACAACTTCCTTTCCAGACGGGATACGAGCGAGGACATTATGATAACCATGATCAGGTAGACCGCCGCAACTGCGATGAGCGGCAGGAATGCTTCGTAGGTATTGGAGCGAATGATATCGCCGCCCTTGGTAAGGTCCTCCAGGGCGATGTAGCCGGAAACGGAGGTTTCCTTCAGCAGCACGATCGCCTCGTTTCCGAGCGCCGGGAGAATATTCCTCAGCGCCTGCGGAAGGATTATCGAGATCATCGTCTTTGTGTAACCGAATCCGAGGGAAGCGCCTGCCTCAAACTGACCGTTATCCACCGACATGATACCGGAGCGGACTATCTCAGCAACGTAAGCTGCGGAGTTGAGACCGAAGGCGATGACGGCAACGAGAACCTTGCTGATGTTGACTGAGCCGAAGATAACGAAGTAGATGATCAGCAGCTGAACTACCATAGGCGTACCGCGGAAAACCGTCAGGTATATGCGGCAGATGAAGTTCGGGACCTTGAGCTTGCCGGTACGCTGATTCGTGGAGCGGATTATCGCCACGATGAATCCGAGTATGATACCGATCACCAGGGCGAACGCCGTGATGAGCAGGGTGGTGCCAAGACCGTTGAGCAGATATGTCCACCGGTTTTCTACAATAAAGGTGTTGTAGAATTTGTTGCCGAATTCCACAAACCAATCCTTGATGGCGGTTAAAAAGTCCATAATTTACCTGTAAACACGGAGCTTCTTCAGCTGTGTTCCCTTTACTTACTTTCTTACGATGACAACCTGGTTTGCTTTGGTGTAGGAGTCGGAGAAGTTAACGTTCTTCAGTCTGTCCTCGGTAACGGTCATGCCTGCAACGCCTACGTCAGCCTTGCCGGTAACAACGGCGGTGATAACGGAATCGAACGCCATATCGTCAACTACGAGCTGATAGCCCAGCTTGTCGCATACTGCGTTCATCATATCAACATCGAAGCCGACAATTTCGTTGTTTTCCTTCAGCTCATAGGGAGGGAACTCGGCGTTTGTCGCCATGGTGAGCGTGCCGGTGTATTCAATGCCCTCGGGGCTTGTGTAGGGGTGCTTGCCATATTCCTCGTCAACCAGCCAGTTCTGCTCGATCTCAGAGAGGGTGCCGTCTTCCTTGAGTTCAGCGAGGGCGGTGTTGATCTTTTCGGTCAGCTCGTCGTTGTCCTTCTTGATAGCCACCGCATATTCCTCAACGGCATACGGCTCGTCAAGGGTGGTGATCTTTTCGCTGTTCTTCTCAACGAAATACTTTGCAGGGGCGGAGTCGATGATAACTGCGTCGATCTTGCCCTGGATAAGCGCCTGGATAGCGTCTGCGCCCTTGTTGTACTTCTCAACGGTGGTGCCCTCGATGGACTCGGCAAGCGTCATGCCGGTGGTGCCCAGCTGAACGCCGATGGTCTTTCCTACCA
>OMCM01000820.1_pt1 | contig 18505 bp, 9 predicted proteins | sample 1645021 | NCBI WGS metagenome assembly OMCM01 (sample SAMEA103958142, study PRJEB25191) | human gut metagenome | biome: human-associated habitat [ENVO:00009003]; feature: intestine environment [ENVO:2100002]; material: feces | place: Germany | collected 2013/2015
TGCCGCACCTCGCTCGCCGTATCGGCACTTAGAATTATGCGGTATTGCCTTTACAACTTCACAAGTATCTCCCCCGTACCGGAATCCGATTGCCCTTCTCCCCTATCCCCCAACCGCGCGTACCGTTCATCTTCATCCGCTCCCCCACCCCAAAACAAAAGGCATGTGCCCCCTTATCTCTATCATAAGGTGGGCACATGCCGTTACATTATCATGATTTTATCACGCCAAAGTCATCAGGCAATGCAGCCATCGGCAAAGCTGTTGCGCTTGGCTTTCTCTTTCTGCTGGTTGCGCTTGGCGATGATTTCTTTGCTCAGGCCAATACGGTTGGTCTTGAAGTGGAAGAACGGGCGTTCCGGTACGGTGAAAATCTCCACCGGACGCATGTAACGTTCCGGCAGGCAGGCATTGATCTTATCGCGCACATCGTCCAAGGTGTAGCCATCTTTGAGCTGGACGTACAGGTACGGCAGGAAGCAGCCCTCGTGCTCATCATCCGGCACGATAACAAAGAACTCGTCCTTGATGCCCTTGATGTCGGCATCGGCCACGATGTTCTCCAGCGGCTGCACCATCAGGTCGCCGCCGCCAAAGCGCGGGGATGCGCCGCGGGTCATCGTGTAGAGCACACCGTCCTCGGACATATAGCCAATATCGCCGGTGTGCAGCCAGGTCTTGCCGTCTGCGTGGACCTGCAGTGCCTTGGCGGTTGCTTCGGGGCGGTCATAGCCCAGCATCACGCCGGGGCCCGTCATGCAGATCTCACCGGGGGTATTGTAGGTCAGCTCTTCCTGGGTGCCGGGCTTGAAGATGCTGATGACGCTGTGGATCATCGGCACACCAACGTTGCCGTCACGCACCGGGAACGGAGCCATGGGCAGAGTGGCGTTGGAGCCGGCCTCGCTGCTGCCGTAGCCGGCAGTAAAGCGCAGGTTGCAGTTATGCTGCTTGAGGAACTCCTCAACATTGCGCAGCTGCTTGTTGTTGAATGCCTCGCAGCCGGCGCCGATGGCCAGCATGTGGGACATATCATAGTCAGCCGGAAGACGCTTGCTGCGGCGGATAACCTCCACAAACATGGGGATCAGGGGCCAGTTGTTGGGGCGGTAGCGCATCATTTCCAGGTCAACATCGTACACATCCACAAACGGATCCAGAATGAGCAGCATACCGCCGGCCAGGGGCAGCAGCATCATGGAAACCACAACAGCGATCAGAGCCGGGGGCAGGATGGTCAGCAGCCAGGTGGGGCGGAATTTATCCGAAGAGCCATAAAAGTTCATCTGGGCCAGCACGCCGATGATGCTGTGTGCAGAATGGATGACCTGCTTGGAAGGGCCGGTGGAACCGCTGGTGTAGGCGCGCAGCAGCGGGCGGTCAATGTTGACAGGAGCGGGCACAAAGCCGCGAAAACGCTGGCCCATGTTACAGAAATCAGCCCACATCATGGTATCAGAGCCACGGGCGGGAACATCCGGATACAGGGCATCCAGGGAATGCTGCAGGTAAACCGGCATAGCGGCGCGGTCGCCGCTTTCCAGAGCGGGAACGATAACATAGGTATTCACGTTGGTCTGCTCACGGTAGGCTTCGATTTCGGCCTTGGAGAAGAAGTCGTGAACAAAAATCACCTTGGCATTGGCTTTCTGAACAGCTTCAATGTTTTCTTCCAGGGTGTTGTCACGGCACAGCAGCGAAGCGCCGATGCGCTCGGCTGCCAGCAGCAGATAAATGAATTCCGGCACAGAACGCAGGAACACGGGGATCTGGTCCCCCTGCTTGATGCCAAGCACCTGCAGAGCGCGGGCGGTGACGTCTACCTTACGGAACACGGTACCCCAGGTGATATCCACGCCATAGTAGTGCATGGCAATCACGTTAGGGTCTGCAGCGCGCACGGAGAGGTACTGCTCCACGGTGCAGGCCGGAACCTGGATACCGCGCAGAACTTCTGGATAGAACTTCATCCAGGGGCGGTCAATGCTGGGCTTGCCAGTCAACATCGCGTTTTCATTCATTGCAATTTCCTCCAAATGTCTTTCCCTTATAGTTGCAGGGAATTAAATTATCCAAATCAAATCACGCCAAACCTTTATGGCGCTTTCCCCTGCTGTGCACATCGTTGCACAGCGTCACCGAACCATAACGCTACAATTATCTTCGGTGCTGAATATAGTATACCATTCCTGTTTACGGAAAGCACGAGAATCCCATGGCACAAATTTCCAGAAATTGATTCCGCATGATTCACTTTTTTCACATGGATTTTCACGCTTTGGCATGGAGTTTTCTTGCAATTTCATTTTCCTTGGTGCAACAAAAGCCCCAGCTACCGCAGCAGCCAGGGCTTTATGTTTATGCGTATGTATGTTGTATTTTTAGATTTTGTTCATCCAGCTCTCTTGCAGTTCTTCCATTTCATCACTTTTGGCGCGGGTAATCAGATGGATTCCCTGCAGGACATGATGGATGTGCTCCGCAATGGCGTTGCGCTCTTTTGTCACGTTCTGGTCATCCAAATTCCAGACCTGATCAAAATATTCACTCAGGCGGTCTTCCATCACACTGTTGTTGACCATTGCAATCCGGTTGATGGGGCAGTTGTTATCCAGCCGAAGATACGATGCAGCGCCAGAAAGAAACATATTGGGGTCCGCCACATACTGGAAATCGTTCACAATGCGGCCGCTGATCAAGCGGAATTCAAGTTTTTCACGCTGCTTGCAAAGCTGCAGCACATAGCTGATGCACCGGCTGCGCTGATCCGGGGTAAGGCTGACCTTGTAACTGAAAAAGTCCAGCTCGCCGGAAACCGCCATGGAGGAAAATGCAGCTTCATAAATCAGGATGCGGATGTTTGTTTCCTCCACCACACCTTTGGCAAGGTTGTGTACGCTACGCAGCTCTGCAGGGGTAGCACCCAAAAAATCTTTCAGCTCGGCCTCGTGGGCGGTCAGGATCTCTTCAAACAAGTCATCCGGCAGCAGAAGCTCATTCAGGTGGCCGAACATCCACCGCAGATTGGAGGCCAGCAGCGTGTGCATATAGTCGTACTGGCTGATCAGCTGGCGCATGCTGGTATCGCGGAAAAGCTGGTCATCCCGCACGCAGAGCTTGGAGAAGTTATCATACAGGCTTTCGCAGTTCTGCGGGTCCTCGGTGGCGGTAACGGCAGCGCAGCGGCTGTGGCTGACCAGCAGGCCGGTAATGGCAAAATCGCCCTTGACCACAAACACCGCGCGCCCGGCAGCCGCGGTGCTGCCAAACAGCTTGAAATGAATATGGCTGAAGTTGGTCAACACGTTGATAATGAGCGCGGCATCATAGATGGGGTCCCATTTTTCGCGGCTGATATCGATCATCAGCTTGAAATAGACGTTATCATAGCTGCGCTGGTCCACCAGCTGGCCGTTTTGCAGGTTGGCAACTTTCAGGCGGTATTCGCGCGCCATTTCCATCAGGTCCATCACAGCCACAATGTCCAGCTGGCTGACGCGGCGCAGCACGGGGTGCGCCATTTTGGTCAGGTATTGCAGCATGTTCAGCTCCTCTTGCAAATAATCATATTCAGCAATCAGGTTATCATAAATGGCGGCTTTCAGGTCACTGGGGATGCTAACGCTGTATTCCCGCAGCAGCAGGTCACGGCCATCATCGGTGGCTTCATCCACCACGCAGGCACTGATGCCCTCCATCACGCGCTTTTCAGTCTTTTTGGCAGGCAGCATGCGGCCGCTGACCCATTTGCTGATATAGGAAACATCGTATTGCAGGCGCTTGGCCAGGGTATAGTTCTTGACTTCCGCAACTTCCAGCAAATGCTCCAGCAGAATGCTGAATCTATTTTTATCTTCCATTGCACCAAATCCTCTTCACCCATTTAGTTTGCACTTTTCTTTTATTCTATTATACAAGTTCCATATTTCGATTGCAAATTCAAATGATAACAGGTATGGAGAAAACGAAGAAAATATATTAAAATCTTTCACAATTCGCGGCCGCATTCTTTGGCATCCATGCCAGTTTGTTGCTTTTTTGTTGTTTGAACTGACAAAGTTTGTTTGTTCTGCTTGTGATATCCTCCAAAAATTATACTTCGCGCGCCATATTTGCCAAATTTAGCCGCAGCTTTTTAGTAGGTTTTGCCCTTGCACCGGCCTGATGTGTTCGCCATGTTTTTGTGTGTTGCCTTTATTATGCGGGTAAGGCAAATTGCGATTTTTTAATCGTGTACTATTTCTAGCTTTCGGCGGGGTGGGGTCCCCCGCCCTACTGATTGTTTAAGGGTGTGCTGCCCATTATAATTTGTTCTGTAGGGAACGGTCTTGACCGTTCCGAGGCCTTGTCCGATTGGTCGTGATGGGATTTGTGGCAGGGCAAGGTGCCTGCGGGCGCAGTGACTGTTCCAAGGCGTTGGATTCGATTGCTTTAGGTTTGCGGCAAGGAACCACCCCTCAGGCCGCTTCGCGTCCAGCTCCCCTCCAGGGGAGCCACCACAATCATGGGGTTCCCTGCCCTACTGGCCCGGCAAATATTTCACTGAACCTATGCCCCAAAATACAAAAATGCCGCAGCAGACTATTACATCTGCTGCGGCATTTTTATTTAGAGGTTAATGGGCTGGTTACAGCTCATTGTTCGGCTGTGGGATTACTGCAGAACGCCGGTGTTCTTATCAAAGTGATAAGTACGGCCGTCGATGACTGCATCGCCCTTAGCCATGGTGCCATAGATCGGGTCGAAATAGTAACGCTTGTCAGCGCTCCAGCCCTTGATCATGTGGCCCTGTGCATCGTAACGGACCCACTTGCCGGTACCATCGGGCCTATCAGCCCACTGGCCAGCTTCGGATTCCTGATAGACATCCTTGCTGGTGGCTTTCTTGCCCTGGTCAACGGCGTCCAGCCAGTACCAAGCATCGGAAGCCGGGTCATAGATTTCCTTGCCGCGGCCATCCAGGCCCTGGCGAACGCCCTTTTCGTACCAGAAGTCAGCGCCTTTGATGGTCAGCCACTGGCCGTCCAGAGCGATACCGGTGTACTCGTCAAATGCGCAAGGTACACCGTCAATATCGCCTGCGCCCTTAGCCATAGCGCCGGTGATCAGGTCAAAGTAGTAGGTGCCCTTATCGGTCGTCTGCCAGCCCTTGACCATGTGGCCGTTCTCATCGTAACGGACCCACTTGCCGGTGCCATCGGGCTTATCAGCCCACTGGCCGGCGGCGGATTCCTGGTAAACGTCCTTGCTGACGGTCATTGCGCCGCCCTGGACAGCATCCAGCCAGTACCAAGCGTCGGAATCGGGATCATAGATCTCTTTGCCGCGGCCGGTGGTACCCTGCTTCACGCCCTTTTCGTACCAGTACTTCTTGCCGTTTTCTTCAACCCAGCCGTTCTTCTCGCCGTACTTGGCGGTGTAGTCCTTGCCGTTGAAGTTGACAGCAGCGGTGGTAACGCCGCTGGTCTGCTTTACCGTTGCATCCACGAACTGAGCGCTTGCGCAGTTCTTATCGGTGCAGGTAAAGACAGCCATTGCGGTAATGGTGGTCTTTTCAGCGGCACCGTGAGCGGTGCGCGTTTCGGGTTCAGTAGACGGTGCCTCAGTCGGCTCCGGCACAGCAGTCGGTTCCGGCACAGCAGTCGGCTCCGGCACAGCAGTCGGCTCTGCCGGCTTTGCGGTCGGAGTTGCGGTCGGAGTTGCGGTCGGAGTTGCAGTCGGAGTTGCAGTCGGAGTTGCAGTCGGAGTTGCGGTCGGAGTTGCAGTCGGAGTTGCAGTCAGTGCTTCAAACACAGCGCTAACGGTAACATCAGCGGCTGGCATCTTGAAGGTAGCCTTGCCATCGGTCAGGGTCAGCTTTTCGGTCTTGGTATCTTCGCCGCTCTTATAGCTGTAGGTCAGGCTGTCAGCCTTGAGCTGGTAGTTATCAGCTGCCTTAACGGTAACGGTAACTTCGGCGCCTTCAACAGCTGCGGTTGCGCTCACCTTGGTTTCGCCGTTCTTGTTAGCAGTGTCTGCCACAGTAACCTTGTATTCCTTAACAAACTCTGCGCTGACGTTGACAGGGTACGCAGGCATTGCAAAGGTGTAAACATTGGCGTCTTTTTCGTCAACGGTTGCCTTTACGGTCTGTTCGGTGTTGTCAGCGTCTTTGTAGGTAACCTTCACGCTGCCAGCCTTCAGGGCATAGCCGGTCGCGGGCTTAGCAGTCAGGGTTACGGTTTCCTTCTCAGCTGCTTCTTTAGCGGAAGCAGTGATCTCACCATTGGTCAGGGGAGCAACATTGACCGCATAGGTCTTGGCGTTTTTGGTAACGCTGATGTCCACATCGCCGTTCGGCATGGTGAAGGTGTAAACCGTCTTAGCCTTTTCGGTGGTAGCCTGGGCTGCGGCTTCGTCCTGCGCTGCTTCCTGAACTTCAGTCAGAGCAACATCGGTATCGCCGTTCTTTGCGGTAACGGTAACGATATCGGTGCCTTCCTTTTCTACGGTCAGGGTAACGGTATCGTCCTTGATGTAGGTGTTGCTGGTGGTGCCCAGGGTCAGGGTAACGCCTTCAACTGCATCGGGCAGGGTAACGGTGTGGGGGGTGCTTTCGGTTGCGGTATGGCAATCAGAGCACAGGTACACATTGTTGCCAACGGACTTGGTTTCCAGCTCGTCCAGCTTCCAGGTATGGCCCTTGGGCAGTGCGCCGTCAGCGTACTTCTTTTCACCCTTGGTCAGGCCGTACTTGGTGGTGCGGTCCTGGGTGTAAGCGGGGGTATCGCACCATGCTTCAACGGAAACATTGGTGGTTGCGCCGCTGCTCAGGTCGCTGACCATGTCGGACATCGGCATGGTTTCAACCAGGTTAGCGCACCACATGAACTCTTCGTTCTTGTTCTTCTCGTCAGAGCTGCCCATGTTCTGGTTGTAACTCGGGTTGTAGTTCCAGGACTCGGTCTTGTAGCTCTTACGGTTTGCATAAGAAGTGCCGGAGACATCGGTCTTGACTTCTGCCTTGCCGTCCACCAGTTCCTTATAGGTGTTGGACAGGTTGGTGCCGACAGAAACGACCAGCTGATCCTTGGTGGTGTTGATGCCGGTGATCACAGTCTGGCCCTGCTGGGTGGTGGTAGCAAAGCTGTAGCTGTCACGCAGGGTCAGGCCAGCCAGAGGATGGTTCTTGAAGGTGCCCAGATACTTCACACTGCTGGTATCCTGGGCGCTGTCCATGATAACCATGCTCATGCCGGGAAAGTGGGTATCGGGAACCATGTTGCCGTCCTTATCCTTGGTCAGCTTAATGCCGCCATAGACGGTGTTGTATTCCTTCACTTCTTCCACTGTGCCGGTGGTCGGGTCCATACGGTAGATGGCGTTGTTGACGTTGAAGTACAGCTTGCCATCATACAGTGCGGTAGAGTGTACCAGTGCGGGGTAGATCCGCTTTGCAGCAGCGTCTGCCAGGCACTCGGTGTTCAGGTTGTTTTCAACCTTGGTATGCTTATCTTTTGCACTGGTATCGATCTTATAGATGGTGCCAGCTTCGGCCAGGACCTTGGCATTGCTGTCGTCATCATTGAAGTTGCTGCTGGTTTCCTTCAGATCGTTGTAGTACATCAGGATGATATCAAACGGGTCATCCGTCTTGGTAAAGCTGCTCATGCTGAAGCCGCCGGGTCTGCTGCTGGAATCCTCTTTGCGGATATAGTAGTTCGCATTACGCGGACGTGCTTCCAGAGTATCGGGGCCCTGGTTCTGCATCTTCTTCATGAACTGCTGCATCTGGGAGTTGTTACCAGAGCTGCCGGAACCAGAGCTGCCGCTGTTGCCGTTCTCGGCCTGCTGGCGGCGCATGTTGTTATACAGGTTCTGGTTGGTCGTGGTATCAACGTAATAGAAGTAATTATTGTCGAAGTAGATGGGGCTGCAGATAGAGGTGAACCAGGTATCCTCGTAGCAGGTATCGGTGTAACGGGTCTCGTTCTTGTTATCCGCCTTGGTGTAAGAGTAATGCGGCTTGCCGTTGTTCAACACAACATTGCCGTCATCATCCACATCGGGATTCTTGTTCTTGGTGTAGGTGTAGCCATCGTACAGCGAGTCAATGTAATCATAGTACTTGCTGTAACGGCCTTCCAGACCGGAGGGAGAAACCAGGAAGTTGACATGGCGCAGGTCGCCTGCGTTCTCAACGCGGGTCTGGGCCATGCACTCGGTGTTCACGTCGTCATAGCAGACGTCAACATAGTACCAGTTCTTGTTGGCTTCGCCGGTGGTCATCGTAGCAGAGTTGCTGTCGCCCTGCAGCTTGTTGACCTTGACTGCGTTAAAGTAGTGGACGTTGTTGAACATGCCGCCGCCGAACGCATTACCGGCAACACTGGTATCAGAAGTATCGCAGTAATACAGGATCTGGGCAAAGTCAACAACAGCGTTATCGCCTACTTCATCGGGGGTCTTCCAGCTGCCGTCATCATTCTTATAGATGCTCTTGTTGTCAGGCAAATTCTGGACCATGTAGTTAAATGCAGATGCATAGCCCAGGCAGATGCAGCCATACTCAACGCCCTTAGCGCCGATCTCGCCGCCCAGCAGGGCACCGAAAGCAGTCGTCTGGATGGGGTCGTTGTTGCCGCCGCCGGTGATATCGCCCATGGAGCCCATATCGAATTCTGCAACCTGGGAGATCCAGTCGTGCAGGATCAGCAGCTTGGTGACATAGTCAGCGCTGTCACCAAGCTTGGCAACCTGTGCCAAGCCTGCATCACGGATGGCTTTCAGAGCTTCGCCATAGTTCATGACGTAAGACATGAACGCCTGCGGCAGCATGTTCAGCATGAATGCCATGGTGGTCGGCGGGACATCATCGTTCGGATCAATGCTGCACAATATCTTGATTGCGCCCATGGTGCCGGTGATGCTGCCATCCTCGCCCTGCTTCTGAACGCCCTTGGAGGTCCAGAACGGGGCAACCACGCCGAAGTACTCTGCTTCGTCCTGGTTGAACTGCGACAGCTGGAAGTAGTAGTAGTTCATCTGCGCAGTCGAGACATCGTAAGTATTGGTGACCTGGTTGCCCTGGTCGTCCACATACACGGCAGTCTTCTGGCTGTCGTACAGCAGCAGGCTGTTCTTGCCCTTGTTGTCGCCGCTCTGATAGGTGAAGTTCACCTTGCTTGCGTCAACCGGGTTGTTCTGCATATCGTACCAGTTGCCGTCCTTCATTGCGGACACCAGGGTAACGCCGGTGCCGCCGGAGGTGGTATCCAGGGTCGGGGTGCCGCCCACGTTGATGTAGACGGAATTGTCATTCTGGTCTACCACAACGCTGACCGGCATGGTCATTACCGGCTGGGTTTTGATTTCTTCGCCGCAGACAGCGCACTTGAAGGTGACGCTGGTGCATTCCCAGTCAATGGTAACGGGAGCGCCGGCAGAAATTTTGCCGGTTTCGCTGTCATAGAACAGCTGGGCGTTGCTGTAGTCAGCTTCCAGCTTGCCCTCGACCTTCTTCATTTCCCAGTTGAAGGTAGCAACAAAGTTGCCATCTGCATCCTTGGGCACGGCATGGTTCTGGCAGGGCAGGGCGGCAATGTCGTCGGTGCGGGTGGTGGGTTCCTTGTATTCCTTCTTAACCGGGCTCTTGTCAGCGGGCACGCTGGCAGAGTAAACGGTCTTGCCGGCAGCGCCGGGCTTTGCCTCGGTGGTATCCTTGGTTACGGTGCCTTCTACCTTCTGGTAGGCATCGTCCTTTTCACAGGTATACACAGCGGTGTAAGCCCAGCCGTCATCGGTCTTGGTCCAGTAACCATCGGGGGTTTCCTTCCAGGTATGGGTGTGGCCATCCTCCGGGTTGGTGTCATTCCAGTACCATTTCGGCTCGCCATAGGTATGGCCGTCTGCAGCGGCGCTGGCCGCAAAGGTATCGGAGTTTTCAGCAACGTAAGCCTGTGCGTAGCTGTCAGCCTGCTGCGCAATCACTTCATCATCGCTGTTGGTCATGGACTCCATCGCAGAGGTCATGCCGGAGCTGCCGGTAAAGGTAACGGCGGTCACAACGCCTGCGGCGTTCGTCTCATAGCCCAGGTCGGTAACGGCGCTGGACAGATGATACGTTTTGATGGTGGCAGCCATCACCGATGCCATCTCGTCCTTGTTCAGGCCATAGGCTTCGGTGTTGATCTTGCCGGCTGCGGCGTTGGCGTACATGGCATCGGCCAGTGCATTTTCCAACGCTGCAAGGCTCATGCCCGCCTTGCTCTGTGCAGTCGCTTCCAGCTTGGCATCGTCCTGCTCCAGTTCATGCACTTCGCCCTGGGCAGCCAGCGTTTGGGCTGTCTACTTGATCAGGTCTGCGGTGCTGGTGAACTTGGGCAGGGACTGCACAGCGCTGGCCGCGCTTGCTGCGCTAGCTGCAACAGACTGCGCTACCGAAGAATCAATCTTGGTAGTTTCGGCTGCTGCGGGAAGCGCCACGCTTTGGGCAACCATGGCTGCTGCCAGCACGGATGCACCAAAACGCTGAAGGTTTTTCTTCATAGTTTTATCCTCCCTTAAGTGTTACTACTTTCCCCTTTTATGTGAAAAGTGGTACGGCAGATGTGCGGCACTTTGCAGGTGTTGATTGCAAAACGCCTGGTTATGCCCCCTCGGTCTGGCGATCCCTTGCCGGGCTGCGGCCTGCTTTTGGGGCTTTTGGCCCCGGCACAGCGGCTGACAAAACGTTGTACCGGCTGCATGCCTTGATCCCGCAAATGATAACCTTTCCGACACATCTAGGTATATACATTATATCACAGTTGCCAGAATTTGCATAGTTAATTAGAGCGGTTTCTATGTAAATTTTTGTCCTTGAATCAACTGAAACCTGTTTTTCGCACATTATTTGCGTTGCGGTGCGGTGACTCTTTGGCGATATTTATTAACATTTTTGAATGGTTTATTCCTGATTTTATCAAATGATTAAACATTTACCCCGATAATGTTCTTTGCAATCTCTTAATACAATCACCCGGTATTGTGATCGCGCATTTTTTGCCATTTCGGTTTGGCTTGTTGTTGAGAGATTTGGCAGAGATTGGAGGAAACTTGAAGGGAAAATTGGAGGTTGAGAATTGCCCATTATAAATTGTACTGTAGAGAGCGTTCCTGACCGTTCCGAAAACTTAGGGATAGATCAACCCTTGCCCCTTAACCGCGACCTGAAATACACCTTCCCAAGGTAGGGCGGTGTGAGTGCCCCCTCCTGCTCCACTTTTTCAAAGTTCCGAATGGTGTCCTCTCCCCTATCTACAATTCCTGATGTTTTCATGATGCCTTCCTTGGTCTTCCACACCCGGCCTTTGCCCCCTCCCCGCCCCATAAGTCGTACACAACAAAAAGGCCCCTGCCTTAACAGCAGGAGCCTTGAAAGCTATATCACAAGCCGAAAATTACTTCTCGATCTTGGAAACAACGCCGGAACCAACAGTGTGGCCGCCTTCGCGGATAGCGAAACGCATGCCTTCTTCCATGGCAACCGGGGTGATCAGCTCAACGTGCATATCAACGTTGTCGCCGGGCATGCACATCTCAGTGCCTTCGGGCAGGGTGATGATGCCGGTAACGTCGGTGGTACGGAAGTAGAACTGAGGACGATAGTTGTTGAAGAACGGGGTATGACGGCCGCCTTCTTCCTTCTTCAGGACGTAAACATGGCCATCGAAAGTGGTGTGGGGATGAACAGAGCCGGGAACAGCCAGAACCTGGCCACGCTCGATCTGGTCACGGTCAATACCACGCAGCAGAGCGCCGATGTTGTCGCCAGCCTGAGCGAACTCGAGGCTCTTGCGGAACATTTCCAGACCAGTGATGGTGGTGGTCAGCTTCTCTTCCTTCAGACCAACGATTTCCATCTGATCGCCGACATGAGCAGTACCACGCTCAACACGACCGGTAGCAACGGTGCCACGGCCGGAGATGGTCATAACGTCCTCAACGGGCATCAGGAACGGCTTATCAGCAGCACGGTCCGGGGTCGGGATGTAGCTGTCAACAGCGTCCATCAGCTCCCAAATGCACTTGTATTCCGGAGCATCGGGATCCTTGGAAGTGCTCTCCAGAGCCTTCAGAGCGGAACCACGGATGATCGGGGTGTTGTCGCCATCGAAATCCTGGCTGTCCAGCAGTTCGCGAACTTCCATTTCGACCAGGTCGAGCAGCTCTTCGTCGTCAACCATATCGCACTTGTTCAGGAACACAACGATCTTGGGCACGCCAACCTGACGAGCCAGCAGGATGTGCTCACGAGTCTGCGGCATCGGGCCATCGGTTGCAGCAACAACCAGGATAGCGCCGTCCATCTGAGCAGCACCGGTGATCATGTTCTTGATGTAGTCAGCATGGCCCGGGCAGTCAACGTGGGCATAGTGACGCTTCGCGGTGTGGTACTCAACGTGAGCGGTATTGATCGTGATACCACGAGCCTTCTCTTCAGGAGCCTTATCGATGCTGGAGTAATCCATGAAATCGGCGTCGCCCTTCAGAGCCAGAACCTTGGTGATAGCAGCAGTCAGAGTGGTCTTGCCGTGGTCAACGTGACCGATGGTACCGATGTTGACATGCTCCAAAGAGCGGTCAAATTTTTCCTTTTCAGCCATTGGAAGTATCCTCCTTTAATTCAAACAGATAAAATAGCCTGTTGTAAGGCTATCATACTAGATTTTTCAAGAAAAATCAAGTATTTTGCGCGAATTTGTGCAGAATCAGCCCTTATTGCGCTCGGTCATGATCTTATCTGCAACACTCTTGGGAACCTGCTGGTAATCAGCCGGCTCCATGGAGTACTGGCCACGGCCCTGGGTCTTGGAACGCAGGTCAGTAGCGTAACCGAACATCTCGGACAGAGGAACCATAGCGGTGACACGGGCAGTGCCATCGGTGGATTCCTGGTTCTGGATCGCGCCGCGGCGGCTGTTCAAGTCGCCAATGACGTTGCCCATATACTCGTCAGGAACAACAACGTCAACCTTCATGATGGGCTCCATAATGACGGGATCAGCCTTCTTCATAGCATCCTTGAATGCCATGGAGCCGGCGATGGAGAACGCCATTTCAGAGGAGTCAACTTCATGATAGGAGCCGTCCCACAGAGTGACCTTGACATCCACGACGGGATAGCCAGCCAGAATGCCGGACTTCATCGCGCCCTGGATACCGTTGTCAACAGCGGGGATGTATTCCTTCGGGATAGCGCCGCCAACAATACCGTTGACAAACTCATAACCCTTACCCGGGTTGGGCTCAATCTTGATCTTAACGTGACCATACTGGCCCTTACCACCGGACTGACGTGCGTACTTGGTTTCCTGGTTAGCATCCTTGCGGATGGTTTCACGGTAGGCAACCTGAGGTGCGCCAACGTTAGCTTCGACCTTAAACTCGCGGAGCAGACGGTCCACGATGATTTCCAGGTGGAGCTCGCCCATGCCGGCGATGATGGTCTGACCGGTTTCTTCATCGGTCCAGGTACGGAAAGTCGGGTCCTCTTCAGCCAGCTTAGACAGGGCAATACCCATCTTCTCGCTGCCAGCCTTGGTCTTGGGCTCGATGGCAACGCGGATAACCGGCTCGGGGAAGTTCATGGACTCGAGGATGATGGGATGCTTCTCATCGCACAGGGTATCACCAGTGGTGGTGTTCTTCAGACCAACAGCAGCGGCGATATCGCCAGCGTAGCAGATGTCGATATCCTTACGGTTGTTTGCATGCATCTGCAGGATACGGCCGATACGCTCGTCCTGATCCTTAACAGAGTTGTAAACAGTGGTGCCAGCCTCAACGGTACCAGAGTACACGCGGAAGAAGCACAGCTTACCGACATACGGGTCAGTCATAATCTTGAATGCCAGTGCAGAGAACGGCTGATCATCGGAAGAAGTGCGATCTTCTTCCTCGCCAGTCTCCGGGTTGGTGCCCTTGATGGCCGCAACGTCGGTCGGAGCAGGCATATAATCAACGATTGCATCCAACAGTTTCTGAACGCCACGGTTCTTGTAAGAAGAGCCGCAGACAACAGGAACGATCTCGTTGGAAATAGTAGCCTTACGCAGAGCAGCCTTGATTTCTCCCTTGGTCAGCTCTTCGCCTTCCAGGTACTTCATCATCAGCTCTTCGTCGGTCTCAGCAACAGCTTCGATCAGCTTGTCATGATATTCCTGAGCCTGTTCTTTCAGGTCTTCAGGAATTTCCTCAACGCGCACATCATTGCCCATATCATCATAGTAGATATCGGCTTTCATGTCGATCAGATCGATGATGCCGCGGAAAGTGTCTTCCTGGCCGACAGGCAGCTGGATAGGCACACCGTTGGCATGCAGACGATCATGCATCATCTGTACGCAGCGGAAGAAGTCAGCACCCATGGTATCCATCTTGTTGACGTAAACCATGCGGGGAACCTTGTACTCGTCAGCCTGGCGCCAAACGGTTTCAGACTGAGGCTCAACGCCACCCTTTGCGGCCAGAACGGTAACAGAACCGTCCAGAACACGCAGAGAACGCTGAACTTCAACAGTAAAGTCAACGTGGCCCGGGGTGTCGATGATGTTGATACGATGACGGTTCTTTTTGAACAGAGCCGGATCGTGCTGGGTCTCGGTGTGGCTCCAGTAGCAGGTGGTTGCAGCGGAAGTGATGGTAATACCACGTTCCTGTTCCTGCTCCATCCAGTCCATCGTAGCAGCGCCGTCATGAACTTCGCCGATCTTATGGTTAATACCGGTGTAGTACAGAATGCGCTCGGTGGTGGTGGTCTTGCCTGCGTCGATGTGGGCCATGATACCGATATTTCGGGTCATTTGCAGGGATACGTCTCTCGGCGTTGCCATGGCTTAAACCTCCTCAGTAAGCAGATCAATAACGGTAATGCGCGAAAGCCTTGTTGGCTTCTGCCATCTTGTGGGTATCTTCGCGCTTCTTGACGGCGCCGCCAACGTTGTTGGTAGCGTCAATGATCTCGGCGGCCAGGCGAGCGGACATGGTCTTTTCACCACGGCTGCGGCTGTACAGAGTCAGCCAGCGCAGGCCGAGGGTCTCGCGGCGGGCGGGGCTGACCTCCAGGGGAACCTGGTAGGTGGAGCCGCCAACACGGCGGGCCTTAACTTCGAGGCTGGGCATGATGTTTTCCATGGCCTTCTCGAACATTTCGAGAGGATCGTTGCCGGTCTTCTCTTTGACAGTCTCAAAAGCTTCGTAAACGATCTTCTGAGCGACGCCCTTCTTGCCATCCAGCATGATGCTGTTGACCAGACGGGTGACGAGCTTGGAATTGTAAATAGGATCAGCCAGAACTTCGCGCTTTGCGATTTTACCTCTTCTGGGCATCTTTCTTCCCTCCTTCACATTAATGATATCATCGGTACTCGAAAGTTAAAGAAAACTCCCGTTATGCCACAAAAGGGTCAGCTGACCATTTTATGGCGAAAAGATGTTTCCTTACTTCTTGGCACCGGCCTTGGGACGCTTTGCGCCGTATTTGCTGCGAGCCTGGTTACGGTTTGCAACACCCTGAGTATCCAGAGTACCACGGATGATGTGGTAACGGACACCGGGCAAGTCCTTAACACGACCGCCACGGATCAGGACAACGCTGTGCTCCTGCAGGTTATGGCCGATACCAGGAATGTAGGAGGTGACCTCGATACCATTCGTCAGGCGGACACGGGCAACTTTACGCAGAGCAGAGTTGGGCTTTTTGGGGGTCATGGTACGAACAGCGGTGCAAACACCACGCTTCTGGGGGCTGTTCATGGTGGTGTACTGCTTCTTCTGGGAGTTGTAGCTCTTCTGAAGGGCAGGAGCAGTGCTCTTGGTTACCAGGACCTCACGGCCTTTGCGTACGAGCTGGTTAAAAGTAGGCATTTCTTTTCTCCTTTCTTGATTATTCCGCGCAGTTTTTGCGGGGGTTGTGCTTCCATTTTGGCCGCACTTGACCCCTTAACTCACGCATTTATTATAATAGCGGATAAACCACGCTCTGTCAAGAGTATTCACAAAAAATATTTCAAATAATCGTGCAAGATGCTGATTTTCTGCACTGGGGGTTCTAAGGGAATACCGCACAATTCCCGCCTAACGGCTCAAGCACCGCTCCGGCGGCTGCGGCACGGCATCTGCGTTGCCAAAATGCTCGATAAGACTCCAGTATTATCTGCGCTTTTGGCTTAGCATCTGCCGCACCTCGCTCGCCGTATCGGCACTTAGAATTATGCGGTATTGCCCTAATTTTGCACTTAAGGTGTATCTGAAAACAAAGAGAACGACGGATATTTCGCAAACGCAAGCAGAATTTAAGGCAAAGAGCCATAGGAATCCTTTGCGGATTCCAAGGCTTTTTAACGCAAAATCCCGCTGTGTTTGCAGAAACAGACTAAATTTTCGAATTTTTCAGATACACCCTAGGACTTTCCCCTGCTTATTTTGCAGCTTCCAGCTGTGCCACGCAGGCTTCGGCTTCGTCCAGAATGCGGCCGAACTTATCCAGGGCAGCATCTACCGGGGCGGGGGTGGTCAGGTCCACACCGGCATGGCGCAGCTCATCCAGCGGGTAAGCGCTGCCGCCCATGTGCAGGAACTCCAGGTACTTCTTAACAGCCGGTTCGCCGTTCTTCAGGATGCCCTCGGACAAAGCCACGGCAGTGGAATAGCCGGTTGCATACTTATAAACATAGAACGGGCGGTAGAAGTGCGGGATGCGTGCCCACTCGTACTGTACTTCGTCATCCACAACCAGCTCCGGTCCAAAGTAGTCCACAATGAGCTTCTTGTACAGATTGTTCAGGGCGGCGGGATTCAGGGCTTCGCCGCGCTCGGCCATGGCGTGGGCATCGCGCTCAAACTCGGCAAACATCGTCTGGCGGTAGACGGTTCCCTTGAAATTTTCGAGGTACTGATTCAGCAGGGCCAGGCGGGTTGCGGGATCCTGGTTCTTTTCCGCCAGCAGGTGCTCAATGAGCAGGTTCTCGTTGACGGTGGAAGCGACCTCTGCGACAAACAGGGTATAGTCGGCATACTGGGCAGGCTGGGTATGCCGGCTGAACCAGCTGTGCATGCTGTGGCCCATCTCATGCGCAATGGTGGAAACGCTGTCCAGCGTACCGGTAAAGTTGCACATGATATAGGGGTTGGAATCATAGCTGCCGCCGGAGTAAGCGCCGCCGCTCTTGCCCTTGTTGGGGAACACATCGATCCAGCGCTCGGCAAAGCCCTTGCGAACGATGGTACCGTACTCTTCGCCCAGCGGTGCAACGGCATCCAGAACCATCTGCTTGGCCTGGTCATAGGTGTAATGGGCGCTGACGCCCTTGGTCAGCGGGGCGTACACATCATAGTAGTGCAGCTCGTCCACACCCAGGATGCGCTTGCGCAGAGCAACATAGCGGTACATATCCGGCAGGTGCTTGCGCACAGTAGCCACCAGGTTATCATAGACCTGGCCGGGCACGTTCTCCCCTGCCATGGACATGGCGCGGGAAGATTCATAATGACGGACGGAGGCTTCGGCGGCAGCGGTCTTGACAGCGCCAGAGTAAGAGGCAGCCAGCGTGTTGATGTGCTGGCGGAAGCTCTTGTAGTAGCTTTCAAAGGCATTCTTGCGCAGCACGCGGTCATTGGAGGTTTGCAGCAGGATGTAGTTGGAAGCGGTCAGCTCCACATCGTTGCCCTCGCCATCCTTGACGGAATCGAACACCATGTCGGCGTCTTCCAGGTTATCGGCAACATTTTTCGGGGTGCCGAATGCCTCACCGAAAGCAGCCAGCAGCTTTTCTTCCGGGGCGGTCAGGGTGTGAGGCTTTGCACGCAGCAGGTCTTCCAGAGCAAAACGATAGGGGGCAACCTGCTCGTCAGCCATGATGGCATCCAGGGTTTCCTGCGGCAGTGCCAGGATTTCCGGCTGAGCATAGGCGATGGTACCGACAGCCTTTACATATTTGGCGGTAGCGCGGGCATCCATGCTCTGGGCGTCATCAGCACGGGTATCCTCGCTCAGACGCAGGCTGGTGTAGACAGCCAGGTTTTCCAGTTCACGGAACACGCCGATTTCTACATCATAAAATTCACGAATGCTGGCAGCGTTGTTCAGCTTGCCCTCCCAGGCAGCCAAAGCTTCAATTTTGGGGTCAATGGCGGCAAAAGCCTTTTCCCATTCCGCATCGCTGGCGTACATTTTGGTCAGGTCCCACTGGTACTGCGAGTCCATCTCTTTGCGTTCTTTCAATGCTTCCGACATGGCGGATTCTCCTTTTCTGTATGGTGTCATTCCGGGCCAGACGCGGGATAGCCTTCCCCGTCCCCTGTGCAGGCACCATTCATCCTGCACAGACAAACCCAGTATAAAAGTATTATACACCAAATGTTAGAAAAAACAAATCCGTTTTTATTTAAGGCAATACCGCATAATTCTAAGTGCCGATACGGCGAGCAAGGTGCGGCAGCTGCTAAGCCAAAAGCGCAGATAATACTGGATGCTGCAAAGGTG
>OMCM01000821.1_pt1 | contig 18448 bp, 19 predicted proteins | sample 1645021 | NCBI WGS metagenome assembly OMCM01 (sample SAMEA103958142, study PRJEB25191) | human gut metagenome | biome: human-associated habitat [ENVO:00009003]; feature: intestine environment [ENVO:2100002]; material: feces | place: Germany | collected 2013/2015
ATTCCCGCTTTTCGCGCCAGCCCAGCATCCCAGAAATAGCATGACTGCACTTCCCACAGCGGTATGCCGATGAGTTTTCCATCCACCATGAGAAGATGGCTCAAATCAATCAGCTGTTCAGGGTATTCCATCAAGCCGATTGTATCCAGTGTTTGGATATAGCCGCGTTCCAGCATTGCGCGTTCCACTGAATATGTGGCAACGGCTAAATCAAAGTCGCACTGTCCATTCATAAGCACGCCGTTAAACTGTTCACTCGAATAAATGCGATATTCAATCGTTGCGTTCGGATGTGCTTTGAAAAACGCTTCTTCAATCGAGAAATTCTGCGCTCCGGTTTCATAATTTATCATTGCAATTACCAACCGTTCCGGCTCATCTTCTGCGAATGCACAAAACGGAATGCTGGCAAGGAGCAGCAAGCAGCTAAGGAATGAAATGAGACGTTTCATCAGCAGTTCCTCCAAAATTGATATTGAAAAAGAAAAAGGATTGGGCGGTTTGCAGTACTTTTAGTTGTAACGGTAGAAATAGATTGTTGTGGTAGACTGCAACGAAGTCGTGGTAGTATTCGTGGAGTAGGTGTATTCACTATATGTTGCTTTTGCATTTTGCTTTGACGCATTCGTATAATGTTTCACCAAGATGGGACAAGAATAATGCAAACTCACTTGCGTCCGCTTGCCATTCTCCATAATCTGCGAGGTAGAAGATTGATACTGTGCAGTCGTAGTACTGCTAATTCCGCCCTTGTAAGGGGAAAAAGTAGCCTTTTGCACACTGGCAGATTCCGGATAGTAGGTTCTGCCATCACTTGTCATATAATAGCAGCGCCCCACAACTGTCCAGCAACCTACCGGAACATTTTCGTATTTCGTTGTTCTCGCATCAGTGTCGTAAACAGGCATGGATACGTATGTGGTTGCATACCCGTTTTTATCCATCGAATTGTTTTCCGCGCTCGCCGTTCCGCAGAACAGCATCATCAAAGAAACGAGTACCAAGAGGTACGCCAGAATCTTCTTCATGTAGCTTCCTTCCTTTCATGTCGGTCGTAAAGTAAACGTTTCCTTCGTTATGCCGCCCAATCCTCCCCTCGTAAGAGGCATAACCTTGATGGTGCTAATGGCATTTTATTGACCACAAGCATCATTTCATTTGTAGTATAGCGTAACGCTTGATATATGTCAAGTGCTTCAGCTTGTAAACTTACGAAAATCATCCAGCGTTTCCGAAAACGGTTTTCGTTTTGGCTGCACACGCAAAAACGCCTGCCCCTCACGCATCGTCAGGAAGCAGGCATTTTCAAGTATTCTTTTGCTTATTCCAGCGGCAGTTCGTAACAGTTCCGGTCGAACACCGTCAGGGATTCGCAGCCGGTTTCGGTAATCAGCACCATGTCCTCCGTGCGCATGAACGCCTCGCCGGGCAGCCACAGCTTCGGCTCAATGCACATCACCATGCCGGGCTGAAAAACCTCCGGCGTTGTATTGTGCAGCCACGGAATTTCGTGCACATCAATGCCGATTTGATGCCCCATCATGCCGATGTTGGCGAAGTTGCGCAGGTTCTCACCGTAGCCGAGGCGGGAAAGCGTCTCGTGCAGCTTCGCGAAGGTGCACGACATGCTGACGCCAGGCTTGATGTGGTCAAGCAGCTCCAGCTGCGCCGTTTGCAGCGCCTTGTATGCGTCCGCAATGTGGCGCGGGGCAGGACCGCAGTAGAACGAACGACCGTAATCGGAGCAGTAGCCGTCCATGACGAAGCCGTTGTCGAAGGCAATCGCCGTGCCGGGGGTTAGGGGTTCGTCCTTGGGAATCGTACCGATTTTGTCTTGGCAGCGTGGGTCGCCGGTCTTGGTGAATGTGCAGGACGGCGAGAACGGCACGTCAGAGCAGCCATGCTCCAGCCCCAGCTGATTCAGACGGTTCTCCACCTCCCACTGTGTCACGCCCGGACGCAGCATATCGCAGATGGTCGCCATGCACTCATCGGTGAAGGCAGCAACGCGGCGCAGGGCGGCAATTTCCTTCGGCTCCTTAATCATCCGAAGCGCCTCCACCAGCCCTTCCGCCGGGACACAGGCGATATCCTCCGCGCCCTCTTCCTTGAGCATGTTCTCAATCGCCGTGAAGGCGCACAGCCCCACGCCCAGCCGCTTGCAGCCGCGCACCACGTCCACCAGATTCGCAGCCAGCATGACATAATAGCAGCTGATGTCCACAGGCGTGTTCGGCATGGTGCGGGCGCGCTCGTAGGTTGCCAGCACGGTCGCCGCCCCCTCGCGCGGCACAAACAGCAGCACATCCGGCTTGGCTTGGAAGTAGCTCCGCTCGGTAGAGTACATCGGCGTACCAGGGAAAACATAGAAGCCCGTTTCCGGCGTGCGCTGCCACGGGTAGGTCGTGTCGTCTAAGAGGTACTGCAAGCTCGCGCTCGTGGCGTACACAGCGCCGTCGAGTTTCTCTTCTCGCAGTTTTTCCTGCAGCTTTTCAATGCGGTGATTGGTCAGCATAATCGTTCAATCCTTTCCTATTATGTGTTAGTCCTTCTGGACTTCCTTCAGGTAGCTGTATACCGTAAAAACACTGATACCCAGCAGCTGTGCCACGCGTTCTACGGAGCCCTTTACCTCAAAAACGCCCTTGCGTTCCAGTTCACTGATGAAAGCAATGCGCTGCGTTTTCGTCATATCCTCCGGCGAAACAGGGGTCTGCCGGAACTGCTCGGTGACGATGGTATCCACCACTTCGGTGATGTTTCGCGTGAAGATTTCCGGGTTCTGCGGTTTCATGGTCGAAACAGCGCGGCTGAGTAAATCAATTGCGGACTGATAGGGCGATATATCCATGTTGATACACAGGCAGCCGCGCAGAATGCCGGATTCGTCGCGCAGGAATACGGTGGAGGACTTGAAATGCCGCCCATCCGGCAGCTCGGAGAGGTAGCCGATCATATCCTGCGCGTCGTCGCCGTGGCGCTTCATTTCCTCAATGACGACGTTGGTCAGCGGGTCGCCGACGGTGCGGTGCGTCAAATCCCCCGCAATAAAGACGATGGAGGCGTTCGGTTCGCTTACGTCATGCAGGATGACCTCGTACATATCACCCAAGTACTGCTGCAGCCCCCGTGCAACGGGGATGAACTGCGATAGGTAAGTACGGTTTCGGATGGACATAAATCTGCCACCTTTCTTATGAATTAGGGAGCCGTTCACCGTTCATCAATTCCTGCACGCCGCGTTCGATGCGGTCAAGCCCTTCCTGCAAAATGGCGTGGCTGGTTGCGTAGCACAGTCGGACATGCCCCGCCGCGCCCGGCCCGAACCACTGCTTGTTGCCGGGCACAAGGTACACGCGGCTGCGCTCCAGAATATAGCGCGCGAAGTCGTCGCTGCTGACGCCCGTCTCCCGCATATCGAAGAAGGTGACGAATGTCGCCTCCTGCTTGTCGGCATGGATGCCGGGCATAGCGTTCAGGCGGTCATACGCCATATCGCGGCAGGTTTGCAGGTGCGCCACGAACGCATCCACCCACGGGAAGCCCTTCTCGAACGCGGCTTTCATCGCTACCTGCGTCAGGCACGGCACGCCGCCAACCGTCACGCCCACACGTCGAATGCGCGGTCAAAGAGCGCTTTTTCCGGACAAATCAGGTATCCGCCGCGGATACCCGCCATCGAGAAGCCTTTGGAGAAGCCGTAGACCGTCATAACGTGCTGCGTGTCCTCTTTCGGGAACTCCATTAGGCTGTGGAAGGGCACTTCCGAATAGATAATGTCCGACCATACCTCGTCGTTGAGGATATACAGCCCATGTGCATTAGCGATATCCAGAATCTTCCGCAACTCCGCAACGGAATACAGCTTGCCCAGCGGATTATGCGGATTGCACAAGCAGAGCATCCGCGTTTTCGGGGTGATGTACCCTTCTAAATCGGAAAAATCCCAATGCCCACCGTGCTTCTGGCAGGGATAGTAGATAGCTTTTCCGCCCGCCATTCCGATGCTGACACCAAACATCAGGTCAACCGGGTCAAAGATGATTGCTTCGTCGCCGGGCGCAAGGACGGCCGCCGCAGCAATCTGCATGGCGCGCGCCGCGCTGTCCGTCGGAATGAACCATTCCGGCTCTGTTTTCTCATGCTTGCGTTTCCAAATGCCTTCCGCCAGCGTCTCGCGCAGCCCAGTGATGCCCAGCGGCGGCACATACGGCATGTAGCCGCCGTTCAAATATTCATGCAGCGTATCGAGTATTTCCTGCGACGGCGGAAAATCCGGATCAGCGCTCGACAGCGGGATGACGTCCTCCGGCAAGCTCGCCCAGCGCATACTGTAACTGCGCTGGCGCAGTATATCCAGCCGAACGGCGTCATCAGAGAAAAGGTTCTGCTTCATGGCTCAAGTTCCTCCATTCTCTTCCGATGCTTTGCAGGCAGCGTCGAAAGGTTTGCTTTCAGGGAAAAAAGGGAAAAATCCGTGTTTTGCATAACTTCAAGATGGAAAATTGATTTTCCATTCGTTTTGATTATACCTTGCCTTTGTTCAAATGTCAAATGTTTTTTGCACGTACGCACAAATTATTGTGTGCTAATTCGCAACTTTCTGGTACTCCGAGTTAAATTCCACTTCTATTTTTGAATAATATCGAGTAAGTGGAGTGGAAAACGCCCAAAAAACACGATAAGTACAAAATCTTTTGCGAATTAGACTTGACTGCGGCACAAAAAATTGTTAGAATACCGTCAACACGCAGGGCAAGTTCATTGCTCCAGCGTGTGAAAGAAAACGAATCCAGCTCGTCAAAAACTTGCAGGATTCAGGAAATGAACGAAGTGGAGGGCTTGAACAATGAAACGAGTTTTTTCTTTTCTGTTGACCCTCTGCCTCCTGCTCACCGCACTGCTTTCGGGCGCGGCGCTGGCGGAAGGCAGTACCCAGATCACGATTGGTCTGGTTGGCGAACCGGATACTATCATTCCGTATATGTATACGGCGGATAAGGATGCCATGGTCATCATGCAGATGATGCCGTATCTGTTCAAGCGGAACGACGAGACCAGCATCCCCGAACCGCTGATGCTGGAAAGCTGCGAATTTGATGCCGACACGCTGACGTACACTTGGAAGCTGCGTGAAGGCTACACCTGGACGGACGGCGAGCCGCTGACCATCGACGATGTGATTTTCACGCTCAACACGCTGGCAAGCGCGGATTACACCGGCGGCGCGAGTACGAACGTGTCCAGCATTGCGGGCTATGCGGAAGCGCACAGCGGCGAAACAGCGGGCATGAGCGGTGTACAGAAAGTGGACGACTACACGATGACTGTGCAGCTGAGCGCATGGGATCCCACATTCCTCGGCTACTACTGCGACCCCGGTGCGATTTTACCGGAGCATGTGCTGTCCGGCGTTTCCTTCAGCGACTGGGCAAAGACCGATTTCGCGGAACATCCCGTGACATACGGCCCGTACAAGCTCGTCACTTGGGAACACGGCGAATACATCAAGCTCGTCAAGAACGAAGCCTGGGCAGGTGAACCGGCGCAGATTGACACCGTGATTTTCCGCTTTGCTGAAAGCGCAACGACGTTCGTCAACGCCTATATGAATGGCGAAATCGACATGTTTAAGGCGCCGATTGAGGACGTAGAAACGCTGGCGTTCATGGACAACACCAAGACGTATGTCTGTTCCGGCAGTAACTATCCGCTCTACCCGAACCTCATCAAGGGTCCGCTTTCTGATGTGGAAGTACGCCGCGCCATCCTGTACTCCTACACGCCTGAGACCATTGCGAAGGCTGTTTTCGGCGATTACGGCGAAGGCTCCTACTCCGTGTTCGTGAACCGAAACTGGGCTGCGGACAAGTCCGCCTATCCCTACACCGAGGATCATGACAAGGCAAAGAGCATTCTGGAAGCTGACGGCTACGTCATGGGCAATGACGGCTACTATCAGAAGGACGGTGTGACCTTGGCGTTCACCTCCCTGTGCACCGGCAGTGAGCAGAACGACCTCCTCACCCTGTGGCAGTCCTCCCTGAAGAAGTCCGGCATTAAGGTCAACATCAAGCTGGTGGACTGGTCGGTCATGGTAGAAACCATCAGCAATCAGGAGACAGCGGATTACGGCACTTACACCTTTGGCGGCGGCGACGGCGATCCGTCCGGGCTGATGGTTCTCTACTGCTCTGACTTTGACGCTGCGAAGGGCGGCTTCAACTTCAACCGCTGCGGCGATGAAACCCTCGATGCCCTCTGGTACGCTGGTCAGGCGGAAACCGATCAGGCCAAGCGCACGGAAATCTACCACGAAATCAACACTTACATGCTGGACAACGCGCTGCTCTTCCCGTTTGTGGAAAAGAACACCGTCTGGGTTGCAAACGGCACAATTGGCGGCGTGGTCATCAACAGCCTGAGCAATCTGGTGAACCTGCCTTCCTTCACGAAGTAATCCCATCGGGGCAGACGCCCCAAGAAACCGCCTGCTGTCCGCGGACATACTTTTGTCCGCGGACAGTGTGGCATCAGACGAGGATGTGACGCAAGTTTGAAAACCCTGAGGAAAGTGCGTGCCTTTGTGGGCCGCCACTATGTGCTCAAACGTCTGCTGCAAATGATTCCAATTCTCTTCGGCATCACGCTGCTGACGTTTCTCATCATGAAAATCGCGCCCGGCTCGCCGCTGCAGACGATGATTAACCCGAAGCTGTCCATGGAGGACATTCAGGCGGCAGAGGATGCGCTGGGACTCAACGACCCCATTTATGTGCAGTATTTCAAGTGGCTGGGGCAGATTCTTCAGGGCAATCTGGGTTACAGCGTTATGAGCGGCCGCAGTGTGACGGACATCATCACCGAGCGCATCGGTCCGACACTCCTTCTCACGCTCACGTCCTACGCCATCAGTCTGCTGTTCGGTCTGATTTTCGGCATTTATTCCGCGACGCATTCCGGCTCTGTCGGTGATTACATTTTGACGGTGCTGGCATTCATCGGCGTGGCTGTGCCGAGTTTCTTCCTTGCGCTTGGCTCTGTGTACGTGTTCAGCCTAAAGTTAGGCTGGTTCCCAACTGGCGCCATGCGCACCATTGGCGTGGAGCTAACCGGTTGGTCAGGCTTTGTGGATGTTGTGCGCCACATGACACTGCCCGCTATCGTCATGGCGCTGCCGCAGACGGCGAGCATTACCCGCTATGCGCGCTCCAGTATGCTGGATGTTATCCATGAGGACTTCATCCGCACAGCGCGCGCCAAGGGCTTAGGCGAAAAGCGCGTGATTTTCGTCCATGCGCTGCGCAATGCCCTCATCCCGATTATCACGCTCTTCGGGCTGTCGCTGCCTGGGCTGCTGGGCGGATCGTACATTGTCGAATCCATTTTCAACTGGCCGGGTTTGGGCACGCTGGGCATCAAGGCCATCACCGCGCGCGAGTATTCCGAGCTGATGGCGCTGAACCTGATTACCGCCGTGCTGGTGCTGCTGGGCAACTTCATTGCCGACATGCTCTACACCGTGGCAGACCCGCGCATTCGCGTATCCAAAGGAAAGGGGGAATGACCATGCGCCAGAATACAGTTCGTGCCGTCAAGGGCGAAAGCACCATGCGGCGCGCGGCGGAGAAATTCTGCCGCAACAAGCTGGCGGTCATCAGCCTCATCATCCTCCTTGTGCTGATTCTGCTGGCAATATTTGCGGACAAAATCTGCACCTACGACCCGTTGGCAGAGAACTACAAGGAAAATGGCATGATTGACAAGTACAGCGCCCCCAGCGCCGAGCACATTTTGGGCACGGACAGCATCGGTCGCGACGTGTTCGCCCGTCTGCTCTACGGCGGCCGCATTTCGCTGAGCGTCGGCTTGATCAGCTGCCTGATTTCCGTCGCCATCGGCATTCTGGCGGGCTGCCTCGCCTGCTTCGGCGGGCGGCTGGCAGACAGCCTCATCATGCGCACGGTGGATGTGGTCATCTGCTTCCCTGTCATGTTCCTGATTATCACCATCTCCTGCTTCATCACGCCAACAATTTACACCATCATGCTGATTATCGGCTTAGTCAGCTGGACGGGCACAGCACGTCTGGTGCGCGGCGAAATTCTCAAAATCCGCGAACTGGAGTATGTGCAGTCCAGCATCGTGCTGGGTGCGGGCAACGTTCGCATCGTCTTCACGCATGTGCTGCCCAACATCATCGCGCCCGTGGTCGTTCAGGCCACGCTGTCCATTGCCAGCGCGATTCTGACAGAGGCATCGCTGTCGTTCCTCGGCGTGGGCGTTGCGCCGCCTACCCCCAGCTGGGGCAACATGATTAACGCCGCCACCAACCTCACCACGCTGCTGAATCGCCCGTGGATTTGGCTTCCGCCGGGACTGTGCATCCTGGTGACGGTGCTGTGCATTAACCTGATTGGCGACGGCCTGCGTGACGCGTTCGACGCGAAAACGCGCTGAGAAAGGAGTGCTTTTATGGGAAACGTGATTCTCGAAGTCAAGGACCTGAAAGTCTCCTTTTACAAGCGCCGCCGCGAGGGGCAGGCCGTCCGTGACGTGAACTTCACCCTGGAGGAAGGGCAGACGCTGGGCATCATCGGCGAAAGCGGCAGCGGCAAGAGTGTCAGCGGCATGAGCGTAATGGGGCTTGTGCCAAGCATCGGCGGCAAAATCCGCAGCGGCGAAATTATCTATGAGGGCACAGATTTACTCAAGCTCTCCCCCAAGGAAATGCGCAAGATTCAGGGCAACAAAATCGCTATGATTTTTCAGGAGCCGATGACGAGCCTGAACCCCGTCTTTACGGTCGGCTATCAGCTGTGTGAACCGCTGCGCTTCCACCTGCACATGCACAAGGAGGAAGCCGAAAAGCGCGCCGTGGAGTTGCTGCGGATGGTTGGCCTTTCCAGCCCGGAAAAGCGCGTGCTGCAATATCCGCATCAGCTCTCTGGCGGGATGCGCCAGCGCGTGATGATTGCCATGGCGCTGGCATGTCAGCCGAACATACTGATTGCCGATGAGCCGACCACCGCGCTGGACGTGACCGTACAGGCACAGATTCTGCAATTGCTCCGCCAGCTCAAGCAGGCCCAGCCGCATTCGGCAGTCATCCTTGTGACGCACGATATGGGCGTAATTGCGGAGAACGCAGACCGCGTTGCCGTCATGTACGCCGGGCAGATTGTGGAGGAAGCGGATGTGATTCCGCTGTTTCACCGTCCGTTGCACCCCTACACCGAAGGTCTGATGGCATCCATGCCGAGCCTGACAGAGGAAAAAGAGCATTTGGAAACGATTGAAGGCACAGTGCCAAGCATCTATAACATGCCCATCGGCTGCGCGTTCTGCAACCGCTGCAAATACGCCAAGGACTGCTGCCGCAAGGTGGAGCCGAAGATGATGACCTTGCCTGCTGATGAAAGTGGCATCATCCGGCGCGTCCGCTGCCTGAAATACGATGAAAACTACCGAAAGGAGTGGGAGAATGGCTGATTTGCTGACTGTATCGCACCTGAAGAAGTATTTTTCCGTCAAGGGCGGCGACGAAGGCGAAACCACGCTTAAAGCAGTGGACGACATTTCCTTCTCCATTGCGGAGGGCGAAACGTTGGGGCTGGTGGGCGAAAGCGGCTGCGGAAAATCGACCGTCGGCAAGTGCCTTGTGCGCCTGTATGAGCCAACCGACGGTCAGATCGTCTTTCAGGGCACGGACATCACGCATCTTTCGACGCGGCAGATTCGCCCCCTGCGCCGAAACATCCAAATGATTTTCCAAGACCCGTATTCCAGCTTAGACCCCCGCATGAACGTGAAGGCACAAATCAGCGAGGGTATGAAGATTCAGCACCTGTACAAGACGAAGGCGGAGCGCGAGGAAGCGGTGATAAAGCTGCTGCGTGAAGTCGGTTTGTCCGAGGAACAGATGCTGCGCTATCCACACGAGTTTTCCGGCGGTCAGCGGCAGCGCATTGCCATTGCGCGCGCCATTGCCCTGCGCCCAGCGCTGATTGTGTGTGACGAACCTGTCAGCGCGCTGGATGTCAGCGTACAGGCGCAGGTGGTGAATCTGCTACAAAAAATGAAGGCGGAATACCACATCACCTACCTGTTCATCAGCCACGACCTGCGCGTGGTAAAGCACTTGAGCGACCGGATCGCGGTAATGTATCTGGGCGCAATGATGGAGTATGCTGGCAAGCAGTCGTTGTTTGAGCATCCGCTGCACCCGTATACGCAGATGCTGCTATCCTCCGTGCCGGACACCGACCCTGAGCGCAAGCGCGAGAAAATCATCATGCAGGGCGAAATTCCCGGCATCGACAACATCCCGCAAGGTTGCCGCTTCTGCACGCGCTGCCCCTATGCCACGGAACGCTGCCGCACGGAAAAGCCGACACTGCGCGAGGTGAAGCCAGGGCACAGCGTCGCCTGCTTCCGCTATGAGGAGGGCAAACAGGCATGAACGAGCATATTCTGCTGGCAAACGAGAAAATCGCCCAGCTAAGCGCAGAAATGCAGAGGCAAGATTTTGATGCATTTCTGATTCTTTCCCGGCAGGGCAGCGACGGCTACTTTGAGCTGCTCTTCGACCAGACGACTGAGCATCTCTGTGCAGCGCTGTTCCGCCAAAGCGGCGCTCATGCGCTGCTGGTACATTCGTCGGAAGCGGAGAAGTTTGCCAGGCTTACGGATGTAACCATTCAAACCTACACGGAAGATTTTGCATCCGCTTTCACCGCGCTGATGGATGCACAGCCCATCACCCGCCTGGCACTGGATTACAGCGAGGACGACACGAGCGCCGACGGTCTGACGCTGGGCGCATTCACCTATGTGTTCCGCTATTTCCACCTGCCAATGGAGGAGCTGGAGCAAAAAGTCACGTCCGCCGCGGAAATGATGGACACGGTGCGCGCGCTGAAATCCCCCATTGAGCTTCAGCGCCTGCGGGAATCCATTGCACTGGCAGAGGAGTGCATCGCCGTCTGCCGCGACGAGATTCAGCAGGGCATGACAGAGCTGGAAATCAGCGATTTGTTCGTTCGGGAAATGAAGAAACGCGGACTGGTGAGCAGTGAGGGCGGCGGTCCGGACACCCCGCCGATGCTGCTGAACCTGCGCGGCGGCATGTCGCACCGCGGGCCGATGGCGGTTAAGACGCTGCCCGGCGACGTGCTGATTCTGGATTTCTTCTGCTGGCACAAGGGCTTCAGCAGCGACGTGAGTCGTACCTTCTATGCTCTGCGCAAAGGCGAAACAAAAGCGCCGGAGGAAGTGCAGCGTTATTTCGATTTCGTGAACGGCAACATCGATATGGTGCTTTCCGCCATGAAACCGGGCGTTCACGGCTGGGAAATCAACCTGCTCAATCATCAGCGGCTGATTGATTTCGGCGTGAATGACCCTGGCATTGCAACAGGACATCAGCTTGGCCGTGCGTGTCATGACGGCGGAACGGTGCTTGCGGCAAAAAAACGCGGCCGGCTGACAGAAGGCATCGTGCGTGAAAACGAGGTCTATGCTATTGAACCCAGCTGCATCAACGGACTGGTCGGCGCGCATATCGAGGATGATATCGTCGTAACGAAGAACGGCTGTGAGTTGCTGAGCCATCGGCAGAAAGAATTGTACCTGATTCCGTACAAGGAAGGGGTGGCGGAAGCGTGAAGTACGACAGTAATCGAGAGAACGTGCAGATTGCGGCGGCTTGGCTGCGCGAAATGGGCTATGACGCTTGGCTGACGGCAACGCGCGAACGCTCCGACCCGGCGGTGAAGGCGATTTTCGGCTCGGTCGTCGTCGGCAGCGGCGTGTATCTGGTCACGAAGGAGGGCAAGGCGTACTTAGTCGCCAACGCCATCGATGTGCAGGAAGGGCGCGACAGCGGTGTGTTTGACGAAAGCCGCGTCTATTCCGGCAATTTCGATGAAGTGACGCGCCAGCTTTTCACTGATACGCTTTCCGGCGGCACGGATGAGCATCCGAAACTTATCTGCCTGAATTACTCAGCAGAAAACCCGCTGGCGGACGGCATGAAACTGGGATTGTGGAAGAAGCTGATGAAGCTGCTGCCGAACGGATGCGATTTTCGTCCGTCCACGCCGCTTTACAGTCAACTGAAACTGGATTGATAGGAAGGAAGAGGAACATGGAAAAACAGGTTGTTGCAACGGCAAAGGTGCCGGGTGCGATCGGGCCGTACTCTCAGGGCATCAAGGTGGGCAATTTGGTGTTCGTGTCGGGCTGTCTGCCCATTGATATGGCGACAGGGCAGCTTTCCACGGGCGATATCGCTGAGCAAACGCGGCATTCGCTGCGCAACGTCACCGCGATTCTTGAAGCGGCTGGCAGCAGCCTTGACAAGGTGGTCAAAACGACGATTTTCGTCAAAGACTTAAAGAACTTCCAGACCATCAACGCGGCATATGCGGAGTTCTTCGCGACGGACGCACCCGCGCGCTCCTGCGTGCAGGTGGCGGCGCTACCGAAAAACGCAGAACTGGAAATCGAAGCGATTGCGCTTTGCTGATGCGCGCCGAAAGGAGAAAAACATGCTGACCTTTGAGGAAAAGCTGGCAAAATACGCTGAACTGCTGATTGGCTTGGGCGTGAATCTGCAAAAGGGGCAGTATCTGCTGCTGGACATTGATGCAGAAAACTACCCGCTCGCCCGTGCGCTCAGCCACGAGGCGTTTCAGCGCGGCGCAAAGGACGTTATCATCCACTGGGCAGAGCCGTATGTCGACCGGGAGCGCGCACTTTCCGACACGCAGGAGGATTTTTCCGCCGTTGCGCCGTGGGAAACAGAATCCTACGCGGCATACATCCAACAGGGCGCGTGTTCTCTGCGGATTCTTCCTGCTTATCCGACGTTGTTCGAGGGCGCTGACCCCCAGCGCGTTGCCAACGTGCAGCAGCACGGCAACAACACGCGCAACATTCTCCGCAAGGGGACGGCAGAAAATGGGATGCACTGGTGCATTTCTACCGCGCCGTCGGAAAATTGGGCAAAGTTTCTTTTCCCGGCGCTGAACGTGTCGGATGGCGTGGCAAAATTGTGGGACGTGCTATTCAGCGTCTGCCGCATTGACGAAAACGCCCCCATCCGCAATTGGCTGGACGCTATGGGCGAAAACGGGCAGTTCGCCGACATCCTCAATCGCGAGGACATCGACAGCATCCACTACACCAATGGCATCGGCACGGATATCACCGTCGGCTTTCAGCCGGGCGTGCTGTGGGTCGGCGCCATGGGCGGTGATTATACGCCGGACATGTATCTGCCGAACATCCCGACGGCGGAGGTATCCACCAGCCCGGACAAATTCCGCGTCAACGGCACAGTCAAGGCAAGCCGCCCGCTGATGCTGAATGGCACGGTGGTGGATGGCTTCGGTTTCACCTTCCGCGACGGCCAGGTGGTGGATTTCTATGCCGAAAAGGGGTATGATGCGCTCAAGTCCCTGCTGGACACGGACGAAGGCAGCCGGTATCTGGGCGAAGTGGCATTTGTGCAGTGCGATTCGCCGCTGGCAAAGACAGGGCTGCTGTTCATGGAGACGCTGTTGGATGAAAACGCGGCATGCCACATGGCGCTCGGCCGCGGGTTCAACATTCTGTTCAAAGGCCTTTCCGGCACGGACTTTGCAGCGTGGGATCGCGTGAATCTGAACCACTCGCGCGTGCATGTTGACTTCATGTTTGGCACGGACGACCTCCGCGCGGAAGTGACGCTGCGCGACGGACGCAAGGGTGTGGTGTTCGTGAATGGGAAGTTTAATGCGGATGTACAATTCGCGTAAAAGCGCATCATTGATTGAACCGGCTCAGTCGCCTTTCGAGAAGGAAAGCACTGAACCGGTTTCCGTATTTTGCGAAAGCGACTATGCCGAAGTCGAGGAGGTGCTGTTGTTCGCGGAAGACAAGAAAATCAAAGACCCCAGCATTGGGAACAGATTCAGAGGTGATGCAAAACGTGCCCCTTCCGCCGGATATGACAGGAGGGGCGCGCGTTTTGATGTTTGATTAATATACGATTTCGCCTAAAGGATTGATGATATGCCAGCGTTCCTTGAAAATCCGCCTCAAATTCATCTGCACTAAACGGACAGCAGTGCCTTTTCTGAATGCAGTTTCCAATTTGAGTGCGTAAACGTGGCATGAGCACATAGTCCCCCTCCTTTCAATGATACTTCCATTTTACCCCCCCGAAAAAAGTCAAGTGTTTTCTTGCAGAATTATATTTTTCTGGCATTACTAACAAAATCATGTCGAATTGTTGTGTATCTTCACAAGACCAGCCGCATGTAAGCAGCAAAAAAGACTGCCCGCTCCGCGCAGACAGTCTTTCTTCTATTCGCCGTCAGTTCCCTATCAGTAATGGCACTCCGCCATCTGAATCCTCACATACATCAGCACATTCGCCAGAAACTCGCAGCTCGTCGGGCGCGGCTCTCCGCCCCATCAGCGCGCAGTACACAGGAATGTTCTGCTCCTGCCACGTCTGGTTGACCGCCGTGCGAATCGCCTGATCCACCCCGATGGGCGTGGTGTTGCACTGCTTCGCGACTACCGGGTACACCTCGCCCGTCACCAGTCGCGTCTCAAACGGGCGATTCACCAGCAGCAGCAGCGTTTCCACCAGATAGTTGAACCCCGACAGCCGCGCTGGGACACCCAGACACCGCAGCAGGCTGGCGATATACCACCGCATCGGCGTACCCGGCCTCGGCACAGGCAGCGGCGGCAGTTGATTATCGGGCGGGCGAGGGGCAAGCTGAGCGCCGGCGGACATCTGGACGAGCGGAATCGCCTGCTGTAGGGGAAAGCCCTGTAAATCAGAAGCCACGATGTAGTACGTCGGCGCGACGTTCACGGGCACGCTTGCCTCACTGCGGCTCTTCACGATTCGGTAGGGTTTGGTATCAAAAGCAGGGTATTTCGCATCATCCACAGGAAAAACCTCCTTAGCAAAGCGTCAGTGTCAGAAAATGGTTATTATAATCAATACACGATACCCTTCACGCATACCATGTTTGAAAAACGGCCTTCCAGCGCTGTATCCTGACGCCTAAACTGCACCACTGGAAGTTCTCGTATGCCTATTTTAGCACATTTTGCAGGAAAAGAAAAGTAGCATGTGTTATCTTTCGACACATTTCGCGCAAAAATACAGAGAAAACACAAAAGAAGTTGCAATTTACAAAAACATTACATGGGCAATCGTGTATTGCAAGGGGGTATTACATGCTGGGTGAACTACAGGTGGAATCGGCCGCATCAAAAACTCGACCTTTTTCTTCGGGTTTCCGCACTTCTGTCGCCCGCCCATCGGAATTTCCATTCCTTCCGCCGTGGGGTGCAGACGTATTATAGCGCAAAGACACGAACGGCAGGAAGGAACGCTTGCGCCGCTGCACACGCAAGTTTTTTCCCTTGCCCGTTCTCGCATAGCAAAGCCATGTGAGCTGTTGCCAATCTGTATTTGTGCTCCCCTTTATGTGCCATGAAGAATCCTTCTTCGTTTGCCATTGAAAACGAAGCGGGTGGAAATTTTCCAAAGCAAAGCGGCTCTGTCGACTTTCTTCTTTCCGAAAATCAGCAGAGCCGCGGGGATATGCAATTAATGTTCTTTCCTCATTCCGCCAGCTGCACAATCGCGCCAAGCAACCCCGGCCCGGTGTGAATCGCCAGTGCGGGACTGACCGGGCTGATGAAGCTCGATAGCACGTCGAGCCGCTCCATCAGGCGGTCGCGGAGTTTCACGGCATCGTCATACGCCGCGCCATGCACCACCGCCAGACGCACCTTGTGACCCTGATAGCGGCGGATGATCTCGTCCACCATCGCCGTCAGCGCGTTGGAGAAGCCGCGTGCCTTGCACAGCGTGTTGTAGACGCCTTCGTCGTTCACATAGATGACCGGCTTGATTTGCAGCAGCGAGCCGATTGCGCCCTCAACGCGCCCGATACGCCCGCCCTTGCGCAGGAATTCGAGCGTTCGGATGACGAATGCGCCCAGCTGATGTTCGCGGCGTTTCTCCAGCAGCGCGATGGTATCCTCCACCGACATGCCGTTTTGCAGCGATTCCGCCGCTTCCAGCACCAGCAGCCCCAGACCGCAGGAGAGCGTTTTGGAGTCGAAAACATGAATTTTCATGTCCTCAAAATCCTCCGCAAGCAGGGAGACCATGTTGAACGTTCCGGACAGGCTGCCGCTGATGGACAGGTGCAGGATGCTCGTTGCGCCCTCGTCGTGCAGGGTGCGGTAGAGGTTGCTGACATCCTCCGGCAGCGGCAGGGATGTTTTCGGCACTTCCCGCTGAAGCAAATCATAAAGCTGCTCCTGCGTGATTTCGAGCCGGTCGCGGAACTCTCCCTGACTGGTCGCTACACGCAGCGCAACGGTGCGAATATCATATTGACTGAGCTGTTCATCCGACAGATCGCAGGACGTATCCGTCACCAATGCAACCCGTTCGTTTCCAATCTGGAACACGGAATATCAGCCTCCTTCCGTCTGCCGTTATTATACCACAGCTTTGCGCTTTCATCAAGCGAAGCAATCTTGTTTTTCAATTCGGTAACACTTTATCGTTGCAGGGAGCATCGTCACTTTTGAGGCTTCAAGCAAAATGGCTTACGCTTCCTCAATCGTGCAGCCGCCGATGAACTCACGCAGCAGGCTCAGCGGGGGGATTTCCGCCAGCACGCCCTCGTCAATATCCGGGAAATAGTTCAGCGTCTTAATCAGCCGGCGCGCAGCCAGATAGTTCTCATTCTCCGGCGGAATCGCCTTCAAGAGGTCGTAGGCATAGTGGCGCAGGACGGGCAGCTCGTAGTGCAGGGCGGTGTTGAACATGCGGTCGGCGTTCTCCTGATAGGGGAAAATCCACGTTTCTTCGCCGTGGCGGACACTGGGCCACATCGAAAGCGTGTTGTTCGGCGGCGTCGCGCGGAACTGCATGTCGCGCACGATACGGCGCAGCAGGCGGACATCCGTCGTGCGGATGCGGTTGTGGTCGTCAAGGTTCAGGCATGTCAGGGCGCTGACGAACACGCGGTAGATGGCTTCCGTGTGCAGTCCCTCGGACAGCGCCGGATTCAGCCCGTGGATGCCCTCGATAACCATCACTTGCCCTTCCCGCAGGCGAACTGGCGTGCCGCCCGGATTGCGCTTGCCGAGTTTGAAAGAGAACGTTGGCAGCAGGACCTCGCGCCCATCCAGCAATTCCGCCAAATGCTGGCGGAAGAGCGGCACATCCAGCGTGCTGATGGCTTCGAGGTCGAGCGTGCCGTCCTCTTGCAGCGGGATGCTGTCGCGGTCAAGATAGTAGTTATCCAGCGAAATCACCAGCGGCTGAAGCCCGATGACGTTCAGGTGGAGTGCCAATCGCTGAGCGAACGTCGTCTTGCCGGACGAAGACGGCCCGGCAACCAGCACGATTTTCTTGTGCTGGATGGCAATATCCGCCGCAATGTCGGCAATCGCCTTGTCGTGCAGCGCTTCATTCAGGCGGATGAAGTGGCGGAAGCGGTGCCCCTCCATCATCTCCGCGACGTCGGCGGCGTTGTTGACGCCCAGCAGCGCGCACCACCTCGTCGATTGGTCAAACACTGCCAGATGCCCCGCGCGATGCACATACGGCGCAGCTTTCCCCGGGTGATTGGCTGCCGGCAGACGCAGAACGATGCCGCGGTCGGGCAGCCAAGTGAGTTCAAAGACCTGCGTCATGCCCGTGCGCGTCGCCATTGCGCCGTAGAAATATTCCCACATACCGTCCAGCCCGTACATATGGAAGAACGGCGTTGTTCGACGGGAGAGCAGTGTGACTTTATCCGCCTGCCCCTGCGCGTCGAAGTAGGCAATGGCGTCGTCGAGCGTCCATTCTTTCTTCTCGAATGGCAGATTCTGCGCCGCGAGAGCGTGCATCTGCCGGGCGATGGCGCGCGTCTCCTCCTCCGTGATGGCGTGACCGGGCATTCGCAGCAGCACGCCCCCGCTGACGCTATACTCAATGCGGACGCGCTGACCGGGCAGGACGCGGTTTGTCGCCACAAGCAGGAGGAAGCGCACCGAGCGCTCATAGATGCGCCGACCTTCCTCCGTGTGCATGGTGAGCAGGTAAAGCAGCCCCGGCTGGGTGACGGGCGCGTTCATTTCCAGCACACGTCCGCCCTGCTGGACGGCCAGCACGCCTTCGCGGCTGACACCGAGCTTTATCAGGCACTGTTCAACGGTCATGCCCTGTTCGAGTTCCATCTTCTTATCTTCACAAGCAATCAACATTCTTTAATTCACCTCGTTTCGCCAGAGGCGCTGCCTCTGGACTCCGCCAAAGGGTCTTCGACCCTCTGGACTCCCTTTCGCGCGATTGAGTTGCGCGCATTTTCATACTGCTTTCGCGTGTTGGGCAGGGGTTTCGCGCCTGCGGGCGCGACAAGGGGGC
>OMCM01000858.1_pt1 | contig 17813 bp, 15 predicted proteins | sample 1645021 | NCBI WGS metagenome assembly OMCM01 (sample SAMEA103958142, study PRJEB25191) | human gut metagenome | biome: human-associated habitat [ENVO:00009003]; feature: intestine environment [ENVO:2100002]; material: feces | place: Germany | collected 2013/2015
TTGCCGCTTTGCCGGGATTTAAAATTGATGATCATCCCCACAAGGAAGAACACAGAATGGAGGCAGAACTGCAAATATAGATGATGTTATGTATTATCTTGATAAGAAAAAGATTGAATGCGACACGGCTAAGCTGGCACAGGCAGTCAGGGCAGGGAGCAGTACGAAGACGGAACTTAAGGTTTCAGATGAGAAGGTACATCAGTATTCTGAATTCGGGGATTACAGGATAAGTGCAGATTGCATGAAAGTTGAAGCTGTATTCTATCCACCGTTTGTTGGAGGAGGCGTACTTACTTCAGGAGAGATTATTAAGGATCTTCAGTATCTTGGTGTGAAACATGGTATAGATAATCAGATTATAGAACAGATATTAAGCCATAGAGAATATGGAGAGGCTTATAAGATTGCTGTCGGTACACAGCCAAGAGATGGAAGCGACGGATATATTGAATATAAGTTTAATACAGAACTGAAACCACGCCCTAAGATGAATGACGATGGAACAGTTGATTTTCATACACTTGAGAATATTAATCATGTTAACAAAGGTGATGTTGTTGCTGTACTTCATAAAGAAGACAGGGGAGATGACGGAATAGATGTTCTTGGAAGGAGAGTTCCTCCAAGAAAAGTTAAGCATGTAATATTCAGGTATGGAAGAAATCTGTCACAGTCTGAGGATGGAACAGAGCTTATGTCACAGGTAAGCGGACATGTCATACTTGAGAACGATAAGATATTTGTTTCAAATGTATTGGAACTAGTGAATGTAGATAATTCCACAGGAGATATTGACTATGAAGGTGATGTTGTAGTTAAAGGCAATGTTCTTGCAGGATTTACTGTTAAAGCAACAGGAGATATTACTGTGAGTGGAATTGTGGAAGGGGCTACAGTAATAGCAGGGGGAAATATTACATTTAACAGAGGAATCCAGGGAATGACAAGGGCTGTTGTCAAGGCTGGCGGCAATATTGTATCCAAATTCATAGAGAGTGCGGAAAATGTATCAGCAGGTGGAAGTATCGAAGCGGATTCAATTCTGCACAGCAAAGTTACAGCTAAGAGTACAATTAAGGCTTCAGGGCGTAACGGACTTATAATAGGCGGAGATGTTAAGGCTGTTAATATGATAGAGGCTAAGACAATAGGAAATGCCATGGGAACAAACACATCTGTTGGCGTTGGAGTAGATCCGTCAATGAAACGAAGAGTAGATGAATTAAAGAACAGCCTTGGGAAACTGGGCGATAATAAGATACAGCTTAACCAACTTCTTAATGCGTTAAGAAAGAAACAGGATTCAGAGGGTGGGCTTGATGAAGCAAAGCACGAATTACAGATGAAAACAATGCGCAATGTCATAATGCTTGAACAGGAGATTAATAAACAAAAGAAAGAGCTTGAAGAATTAAGATGTCAGATAGGTGAAGAAAAGCATGCATGCATTAAAGTAAGTGATGCAGCGTATGCTGGTGTTAAACTTACATTTGGTGACCAGTGCATGTTTCTTAAACAGAAATATGATTACTGTCAGTTTGTTAAAGAGGGTGCAGATATAAAAAGTGCGCCAATTTAGACACATTTGATACAGGAGGCAGAATATGGTTATTAAACCGGTGGAATTTGCAATGATACAACAGCAGAACAATGTTGCCAAATCACAGTATAATGCTGAAAACAGGCCTATGACAGAGCAGCAGACTATAACGCAGCAGGTTCAGAAGGACATCAATGTTCACTCACAGCAGGTTAATAAGAAGGATAATGCTGATAATGAAACTGGTAAATATGATGCCAAGGATAAGAGTAATAATGAATATTCCGGCGAAGGAAATTCACGGAAGAAAAAGAAATCTGATGGAAAAGTCTTTGTAAAAGGACAGGGAAGTGCTGATTTTGATGTAAAGATATGAAACAATGAGGTGTGGAGGATATAATGGTCGCAACAGAAATATTTCTTATAGCGGCTGGCGTAATATGTGTTGTTGTCAGCGTTGTTATGAGTTTTGGAGATGATAAAGAGAATGTGGAGAGCAGTGCTAAATCGGAACTGACACAGGCACAGCTTGATATGGTAAAACATCAGGTTGATGAGGTTATTAAGCAGCAGATAAGTGGTCTGTCTGAAAAAACGGAAGCTGCACTTGATAAGATATCTAACACCAAGATTCTTGAAATGAATGAATATGCAGAGAGTGTGCTTGGTGAGATTAACAGAAATCATAATGAAGCTGTTTTTTTGTATGACATGCTTAATGAAAAATCAAAAGAAGTAAAGACAACAGTTAAAGATGTTAATTATGCAAAAAAGCAGGTTGAACAGATTAGTGGAAGAACTTCTGATATGTCTGATAATGCAGTCATGTCAGAAGAACATGAACAGGACCGCACAGATGATGGGAAAGAACCGGCATATGAACAGGCGGTTAAGTCTGGTAAAGATACAAAGGATATAGCAAAGGAAAGGCTTGCAGCATTAGTAAAGAAAAGCAATCAGAAAGCTAAGAATGCTGAAGACAGAATTAATACACAGGCAGACAGTCTTAATAAAGAATATTCGAATAATGAAAGAATTCTCCAGATGAATGCATCCGGTGTATCTGTTAAGGAAATTGCTAAGAAACTTAATATGGGAGTTGGCGAAGTAAGGCTTGTGATTAATCTGTATAAAGGTGGTAAACAACAATGAAGTTCAGATATTATATAAGAGGTTTTGGAGCTGGTCTTATAGTTGCAGCTGCTGTTCTTTTAATTGCAGGTATGATAGAAAAGAATAATAATTACATTGTTTCTGATAATAAAGAGACGCAAAGCAGTGGTTCTGTTATAGCATTTACAACGGAAAGCACGGATAACAAAGAGAAAGAAACGCAGAAAGCTACAGGAAAGTCAGATGAAGAGACGACGCAGGTTAATAAAGAAACTACGACGACTGTGGTGGCAAGAGAAACTGAGTCACAAAGACCTACGGCAAGTATTGTTATCGGTGATGGAAGCGGACTAGTCCAGATTGAATTCAAGGGTGTAGGAACTGCATCTGAGGCAGCAGATATACTGTATAGTGCAGGAATAATCGAAGATAAGCTAGCATTCTATACATATATGGATATATCAGGATATGCTGTCAGAATCAGAGATGGTGAGTATTCTCTTAAGCCTGGAGATTCATATGAGACTATTGCCAGAACAATAACACAGTCAGATTAAAAAAATGCTTGCATTATATTGAATGTATTGTTATAATGCATTTTGTGTGAAAAAACATGCTGGTGGATTTTACGGCTGGTGCCGGTATACGCGCCGGTGGTCGAAAAAGAAGAAGCCCGCAAAAGATTAATTAACCAATGGAGGTATCAAAATGAGCGTAATTTCAATGAAACAGTTACTTGAGGCAGGTGTTCATTTCGGACATCAGACAAGAAGATGGAATCCTAAGATGGCTGAGTACATCTACACAGAGAGAAACGGAATCCATATCATCGATTTACAGAAGTCTGTAGGTAAGGTTGACGAGGCTTATAAGGCAATCTCTGATATCGCTGCTGAAGGTGGTACAATTCTTTTTGTAGGAACAAAGAAGCAGGCTCAGGATGCTATTGCTACAGAGGCAGAGCGTTGCGGAATGTTTTATGTTAATGAGAGATGGTTAGGCGGTATGCTTACTAACTTCAAGACAATCCAGAGCAGAATTGCAAGACTTAAGGAAATCGAGACAATGCAGGAAGATGGAACATTTGATGTTCTTCCTAAGAAGGAAGTTATCAACCTTAAGAAGGAACTTGAGAAGCTTCAGAAGAACCTTGGTGGTATCAAGGAAATGAAGAAACTTCCAGATGCAATCTTCATCGTTGATCCTAAGAAGGAAAGAATCTGTGTTCAGGAAGCACATGCACTTGGTATCAAGTTAATCGGTATTGCAGATACAAACTGTGATCCAGATGAATTAGATTATGTAATCCCTGGTAATGATGATGCTATCAGAGCTGTTAAGTTAATCGTTGCTAAGATGGCAGATGCAGTTATCGAAGCTAATCAGGGTGAAGAAGCAGCTCCAGCTGTAGAGGAAGAAGTAGCTGAGGAAGCTTAATATTTAAGTATTGACTTAAGTTTATGTATGCTTCAGCCTGACATATTATCAGGTTGAAGCATTTTTAAAATTATTTTTATTGGAGGATAATATAATGGCAGCAGTTACAGCAGCAATGGTTAAGGAACTTAGAGAGTCTACTGGCGCAGGTATGATGGAGTGTAAGAAGGCTCTTACAGAGACAGATGGTGATATGGAAGCAGCTGTTGATGTTCTTAGAAAGAGCGGAGCAGCTAAGGTTGAGAAGAAGGCAGGAAGAATTGCAGCAGAAGATCGACAGCGAGACAGCCCGTACAGATGAGATAAGGCAATACAGCAGTTGTAGTAGAAGTTAATTCAGAGACAGATTTCGTGGCTAAGAATGCTACATTCCAGGAATTTGTACAGGCTGTTGCTGACAAGGCACTTAAGGCTTCAGTTGATAAGGCTGGAGATGGCGAAGATGTATGCGCTATCCTTGATATGCAGTCAGAACTTGAAGAGAAGACTCTTACAATCGGTGAGAAGCTTTCTATCAGAAGATTCCAGAAGATTACAGGTGACTGTGTAGCTTCATATATTCACGGTGGCGGAAGAATTGGTGTTCTTGTTGCAGCAGATGGCGCTTCTAATGATGCAATCAAGGAAGCACTTACTAACGTAGCAATGCAGATTGCGGCTATGAACCCACAGTACCTTAGCAGAAACGATATGTCAGCAGATGAACTTGCTAAGTTAAGAGAGATTACAGAGAAGAGTGCATTAAATGATCCAGCTTCTCTTCCAAAGCCAATCTTAAACAAGTTAATTGATAAGGCTATTAACGATAAGGTATGGAGCGATGCTGATATTGCAACATACGAAGAGCATAAGAGCAACATGCAGTACTTATTCAACTTCCTTTCAAAGGAAGCAGCTGCACAGTTAGCAGAGCTTGCATTAGCTGATGAGGCTAATATCGTAGCAGATAAGATCTTTAATGGATTAGTAGAAGGTCGTGTATCTAAGCAGCTTAAGGAAATCTGCCTTATGGATCAGGTTTATGTTAAGGCTGAGGATGGAAAGCAGTCAGTTGCTAAGTACCTTGCAGAAGTTGCTAAGGCTAATGGTGCTTTCACAGTTAAGGGATATGTTCGTTTTGAGACTGGTGAAGGTCTTGAGAAGAAGAACGAAGATTTTGCAGCAGAAGTTGCAGCTCAGTTACAGTAATATTTAATTATAATATACGGTGAGTATTAAAAATCCTCCGGAGTTTATATAAGACTCTGGAGGTTTTTTTAGAATGATATTATAACAAAATGTTGTCATAAGACTTCTAAATTTGTCGTGCGTATGCTATAATCTTATCAAACTGTGATATTGTGTAAAACTGCAGTATACGATATGGAGGATAATTTGATGGGATTATTTTTTAAAGATTTGAAAGATGATTTATCAGAATCAGTCAATAATTTACCAGATGATACTAATAAGGCATCTGATGACTCAGATGATGTAATGGTAAATACATTAGATGATCCTGAACTTGCCAAGATGGCAGAGGCTTTCAAGATGGAAGCACAGGAATATGATATGTCAGAAGATACTTCTTCCCCAGAAACAGATATGGGAAATGTGTCTGATAAAGATGAGACAAAAGAAGATATAAAGAATGCAGCAGAGAATCCTGAATATATAGCTGATGAGACTGCAGTTATTACGGAGGGACTTTCAATAAAGGGAGATCTTGACTCATTAGGTTCTATTGATTTATTTGGTTCAGTAGAAGGTAATGTTACATGCAGAGGAAAACTTACAGTAAGCGGTTCTATTACAGGAAGTTCTAAAGCTAACGAATTTTTTGCGAATGACGCACAGGTTGATGGCGATATAGAGGCAAAAGGTGCTGTAAAGATTGGACAGGGAACTGTAGTTGTAGGTAATATAACTGCTACATCTGCGGTTATTGGTGGAGCTGTTAAGGGCGATATAGATGTACATGGACCTGTGATAATTGATTCATCTGCTATAATTTCTGGAGATATTAAGTCAAAGTCAGTACAGATTAATAATGGAGCAACAATTGACGGACGCTGCTCACAGTGTTATGCGGATGTTAATATGGAAAGTATATTTGACATTAAAGGAAAAAAGAATAAATAACTGGAGGCACGTATGGATAACATTAAAAGAGTAATACTTAAACTTAGTGGTGAGGCTCTTGCTAAGAAAGAGGGCGGCTACAATGATGAGCTTATAGAGAATATTGCTAATCAGGTTAAGACAATAGTTGATAAAGGAACAGATGTTGGTGTAGTTATTGGTGGTGGTAACTACTGGAGAGGCCGTTCTAATGATAATATTGACAGAACTAAGGCTGACCAGATAGGTATGCTTGCAACAATTATGAACTGTATATATGTTTCAGAGATATTCCGTTCACAGGGACTTAAGACTAATATTCTTACACCATTCGAATGTGGAAGCATGACAAAGCTTTTCTCTAAGGACAGAGCTAATAAGTATTTTGAGAAAGGCATGGTTGTATTCTTTGCAGGAGGAACAGGTCATCCATATTTCTCAACAGATACAGGTATTGTATTAAGAGCTATTGAGCTTGATGCAGATGCTATTCTTCTTGCTAAGGCGATTGATGGAATATATGACAGCGATCCTAAGCTTAATCCAGAGGCTAAGAAGTATGATACAATCTCAATCAAAGAAGTTGTTGAGAAGAAGCTTGGAGTTATTGATATGACAGCTTCAGTTATGTGTATGGAGAATAAGATGCCTCTTATGGTATTCGGACTCGAAGAAGAGAACAGCATAGTTAATGCTTTATCAGGAAAGTTTAATGGAACAGTAGTAACTGTTGATTAATATAATATTAATGGAGGATTTTATGGAAAATATTAAAGATATTGAAGGAAGAATGCAGAAGTCAGTTGACAACTTAAAGGAAGAATATGTAACAATAAGAGCCGGAAGAGCGAATCCGCATGTATTAGATAAGATTAAGGTAGACTATTACGGAACACCTACTCCATTACAGCAGGTTGGTAATGTTTCTGTTCCTGAACCAAGAATTATTACGATTCAGCCATGGGAGACTTCTCTTTTAAAGGCAATTGAGAAGGAGATTATGCAGTCTGATATCGGAATTAATCCTACGAATGATGGTAAGGTTATCCGTCTTGTGTTCCCTGAATTGACAGAGGAACGAAGAAAGGAACTTGTAAAGGACGTTAAGAAAAAGGGTGAGGCAGCGAAGGTTGCTATCCGTAATATCAGAAGAGATGCCAACGATGCAATAAAGAAAGAGAACAAGGCAGGAGATATCTCTGATGATGAAGCTAAGAATTCAGAGGATGAAATTCAGAAGATTACTGATAAGTATATTGCTATGATTGATAGTGCTATAGATGATAAGACGAAAGAGATACTTACAGTTTAAGAAAATGTCAGGGCTGTTGGATATTTTACAACAGCCTTTTTGTAATTGAATGAATTGCGAGAGGAATCATAGATATGGATACATTTAACGAGAGTCTCGGATTAAAGATTCCGGGGCATGTTGCCGTTATTCTTGATGGTAATGGAAGATGGGCTAAGAAAAGACATCTCCCAAGAACAATGGGACATGTGCAGGGAAGCAAAGTTGTTGAAGATATGCTTTATGTCGTAGATGAGCTTGGTGTAAAGTATTTTACTGTATATGCTTTTTCAACAGAGAACTGGAAACGTTCAACGGAAGAAGTAAGTACTCTTATGGGAATCTTAAGAACTTATCTTAAGGATTGTGTTAAGAAATCCATGAAGAATAATGTGCGATGCAGGGTTATTGGAAGAAAAGATGAACTCAGCCAGGATATTATAGACAGTATCAATAATCTTGAAGAGAAAACCAAGAATAATACAGGGCTTAATTTTACTATAGCCATTAATTATGGTGGAAGAGATGAGATAACAAGAGCGGTAAGAAAGATTGCCGGCAAGGTATCAGAAGGAAGTCTTAAGCCTGAAGATATAGATGAAGATACAATAAGTAATAATCTTGATACTTGGGAATTGCCAGATCCAGATTTACTTATAAGAACAAGCGGTGAGCAGAGATTATCTAATTATCTGTGCTGGCAGCTTGCTTATACAGAATTTTATTTCACAGATATTTATTGGCCTGATTTTGACAGGGAAGAACTTATTAAAGCATTTGAGAAATATAATAAGACGGAAAGAAGATTCGGCGGAGTTAAGGAGGAGTAGATTATGCGTACAAGAATTATGAGCGGAGCTGTGCTCATAGTCATACTTTTCACATGCCTGTATTTTGGAGGCTGGGTTACATTCGGGTTCAGTCTGTTTATTTCACTTGTTGGAATGTATGAGCTTATTAAAGTTAAGAAGCTTGAGAAGACAGGACTGGCAGTTGTAGGATATATAGCGGCAATTACTTATTATTTTATTCTTTTGCTTAATGATCCGGCATATATTTTACTGCTTCTTGTAGCTTCATGCATACTTATGATGTCAGTATATGTATTTACATTTCCAAAATATAAGACAGAAGATGTTATGTGGGTATTCTTCAGTATAGTGTATGTTGCTGTAACACTTTCTTATATCTATCAGGTAAGAATGCTGCAGGACGGAATATATATCGTATGGCTTATATTCGTGTCTTCATGGGGCAATGATACATGTGCATATTTCACAGGTGTATTTCTTGGAAAGCATAAGATGACTCCAAAGCTTTCACCTAAGAAGACTTACGAAGGTGCAATAGGAGGAGTTGTCGGTGCGACACTTCTTGGCTTTGGATATGGATTTGCCATAAGCTCTAAGATGTCAGATGTACTTGTGCATCCTGTATATACATTTGCAATAGCCAGCTTCATAGGTGCATTCCTGTCTATATTCGGAGACCTGGCTGCATCTGCTATTAAGAGAAATCATGATGTGAAAGACTATGGAAAGTTAATACCGGGACATGGTGGAATTATGGACAGATTCGACAGTGCTATATTCACTGCGCCTGTTGTTTACTGGTCAATAGAGGTTATTAACAAAGTCTTTGGAGGTTGATAATGAAGAACGTTTCGATACTTGGTTCAACTGGTTCAATTGGAACACAGACATTAGATGTTATTAGAAGAAATGCTGATATTAATGTAGTTGCACTTGCAGCGGGTACAAGGGTTTCTGACCTTGCAGAACAGGTCCGTGAGTTCAAGCCACAGCTTGTATGTATAGGTAAAGAAGAACTTGTTCCAGAGTTAAAGACTCTTATCGGTGATATTGATGTTAAGATTGTAAGTGGTGACGAAGGTCTTATTGAGGCTGCAACAATTGAGAGTGCAGAAATTGTTGTCACAGCGGTTGTAGGTATGATGGGAATTACACCTACAGTTGAAGCTATCAAAGCACATAAGGACATTGCACTTGCCAATAAAGAGACACTTGTGTGTGCAGGTCATATTATTATGAGTCTTGCTAAGGAATGTAATGTTAATATATATCCTGTTGACAGTGAACATTCAGCAATATTCCAGTGCCTTAACGGTGAGAACCGTGGTGAGATAGAGAAGATTCTTCTTACAGCTTCTGGTGGTCCATTCAGAGGAAAGAAAAGAGCTGACCTTGAAAATGTACAGTTAGAGGATGCACTTAAGCATCCTAACTGGGCTATGGGACGCAAGATAACAATAGATTCTTCTACTATGGTTAATAAAGGGCTTGAGGTGATGGAGGCACAGTGGCTTTTTGGAGTACCTGCCGAAAAGGTTCAGGTTATAGTCCAGCCACAGAGCATAATTCATTCAATGGTTGAATTCAAGGATGGAGCTGTAATGGCACAGCTTGGAAGTCCTGATATGAGACTTCCTATACAGTATGCTCTTTATTACCCTGAAAGAAGAGAGCTTAACACAGAAAGACTTGATTTCTACGAACTGGCTAATATTACATTTGAAAAGCCGGATATGGAGACTTTCAAGGGACTTAAGCTTGCTTATGAGGCAGCAGCTCGTGGAGGAAATATCCCGACTGCGCTTAATGCGGCCAATGAAGTAGCTGTAGCAAGATTTTTAGACAGAAAGATAAAATATCTGGATATTCCGGATATTATAGAATACGCCATGAATGAAGTGGATTATATTAATAATCCAACTGTAGAGCAGATTCTTTCTACACAGAAGATAGTAACAGACATGATAGAAAGCAGGTGGTAGAAGTTGGTTCTTAATGTATTTCTGGCGATTCTTGTACTCAGTATAATTGTTATTGTCCATGAATTCGGACATTTTATAATAGCTAAGGCTAATGGAATAACGGTAGTTGAATTCTCAATCGGATTCGGACCTAAGCTGATACATTTCAGAAAAGGTGAGACGGAATATTGTATTAAAGCACTTCCTTTTGGCGGTGCATGTACGATGCTTGGTGATGAGTTCCTTGAGATGAGTGTTATACAGTCAGAAGAAGATAATGACGAAGAGCTTACGGATGAAGAAAAAGAAGCTAAGAAAAGAAAGCTTGCTATCGAGAATGGTTATGATATGGAAAAGTCATTTGCAAGCAAATCGGTTTGGGCAAGGATTGCTGTTATAGCAGCAGGACCGGTATTTAATTTTCTTCTTGCTTTCGTGTGTGCAGTAGTTATTGTCGGAAGTCTTGGCTATGATCCATGTGATATTGACGTTATTAAAGATAATTCACCAGCTACAGAAGCAGGGCTTCAGGAAGGCGATGTCATAACTAAGGTTAATGGACATAAGGTGACATTTTACAGGGATTTTTATTTCTATAGGGCTTATAATGCAGATAAGACTCTTAACATAACATTTACAAGAGACGGTGAAAAGATGACAACAACTGTTACTCCGCAGCATATTAAGCAGCAGAAGTATCAGGTTGGAATCATGATGAATGAGAATTGTCTCATAAGTTCAGTTACCAAGGATTCTCCAGCTGAAAAGGCGGGACTTAAAGCTAATGATGTTATCAAAGCAGTTGATGGGACTGCAATGGAGAACAGTTCCAGTGTGACAGAAGCCATTACATCAAGTGGTGGAAGCAGTGTCACATTCACGGTTGCAAGAGATGGAAAAAATGTTGATGTGACAGTTGAGCCTAAGATGGTTGAAGTTGAAAGCTATGATACAGGCTTTGTTGTATATGGAGACAGGGTAAAGACTTCTCCTATTGGTACGCTTAAGTATTCAGTGGAGGAAGTCGGATACAGTGTCAAGACTGTAATTCAGAGTCTTGGAATGTTATTTACAGGAAAGATTGGGTTTGATTCATTGTTAGGACCAGTTGGAACTGTCAGCACAATGAGTGAGATTGTTGAAGAAAGTAAGGCAGATGGTGCATTTTATGTATTCCTTAATCTTATGAATCTTGCAGCACTTATCAGTGCCAACTTAGGAGTAATGAATCTGCTGCCAATTCCGGCACTTGACGGAGGCAGACTTGTATTCCTTATAATAGAGGCATTAAGAGGCAAGCCGGTTAAGAGAGAGCATGAGGGAATTGTTAATTTCATAGGTATGATACTTCTTGTCATACTTATGGTTGTTGTATTGTTTAAAGATATAATGGCATTGTTCTAATACAGAAAGGACACAGGGGTTATGTACAGAGATAATACTAAAGTTGTTAAGATAGGAAAATGTGTTATAGGTGGTGGCAATCCTATTCTTATCCAGTCAATGACTAATACACATACAGAAGATGTTGCTGCAACAGTAGCGCAGATTAAGGAGCTTACCAAAGCTGGTTGTGAAATCATCAGATGCACAGTTCCAACTAAGGAAGCTGCACTTGCAATCAAAGAGATAAAGAAGCAGATAGAGATACCTCTCGTTGCAGATATACATTTTGATTACAAGATGGCTATTATGGCAATGGAGAATGGGGCTGACAAGATTAGAATTAATCCGGGCAATATCGGCGGAACAGACAAGATAAAGGCTGTTGTTGATGTTGCAAGGGAAAGAAATATACCAATCAGGGTTGGTGTCAACAGCGGTTCACTTGAGAAAGACCTTATTGAGAAATATGGTGGAGTAACAGCAGAGGGAATCGTTGAGAGCGCACTTGACAAGGTTAAGATTATTGAAGACTTAGGTTATGATAATCTTGTTGTCAGCATCAAATCTTCTGATGTAATGATGTGTGTTAAAGCACATGAGCTTATTGCAAAACAGACTAATCATCCGCTTCATGTTGGAATTACTGAGTCTGGAACAATATTCTCAGGAAGCATTAAGTCATCAATCGGACTTGGTCTTATACTGAATCAGGGAATTGGCGACACAATAAGAGTTTCTCTTACAGATGATCCTGTAAGGGAAATAGAGGCTGCGAAACTGATACTTAAGACTCTTGGCTTAAGAAAAGGCGGAATAGAGGTTGTTTCATGCCCTACATGCGGAAGAACAAGAATTAATCTTATAGACCTTGCAGGAAAGGTTGAGAAAATGGTTTCAGGGTATGACCTTGACTTGAAGCTTGCTGTAATGGGATGTGTAGTTAACGGACCGGGAGAAGCAAAGGAAGCTGATCTTGGAATTGCAGGCGGTGACGGCTGCGGAGTACTTATTAAACATGGAGAGATTATTAAGAAGGTTCCAGAAGAGGAACTTCTTGATACACTCAGGTATGAACTTGATAATTGGAATGAGTGATACATATGTACAGATTTTTTGAAGTGTTTAAGACGCTGAAGCTGCCAGAGGATCTGGCGGTGTATTTTGAGAATGTTGAAGTAACTAAAGTCTCGAAAACATCGACCAATTCTCTGGCACGCGTTTATATAAAGAGTGACAGGGTAATAGAAAAACCAATAATATTCAAGGTTGAGGATGCATTAAAGAAACAGATATTCCGTATATCCAACATGGACGTGCGGATTATCGACAGATATGTTTTGTCAGCACAGTATACGCCACAGACTGTAATGGATATATATTATGACAGTATCCTTGCAGAGCTGGAGAAATACTGGACACTTGAATATAATCTTTTAAAGAATTCCCAGTGGGAGTTTGAGAAAGAGGATATGCTTGTATTCACGATTGAGGACAGTTTCCTTGCACATCAGTATGCTGATACACTGACAGATTATTTCAAGAAAATATTCCTGAACAGATTCGGGTTTGAGATAGATGTTGAGTATCAGTATGCCAAGAAGAAGGAAAGCCAGTACGAGAGAGAAAATGCATACAGGATTAATCTTCGTGTCAAAGAAATTGAGAATAATATGATGGCGGCAGCAGAAGATAATGCCGACGGCAGGGATGATAAGAAACTTACTTCTGAACAGAAGGCAGCAAAGAAAGCTGAGACAGCAGCCAAGCAGAAGGCGGCTAGAGCAGCATTTTTTGCAAGCGATAACAGAGGCAGGGAAGAGCTTAAGACATACAGCAGAAAGCCTGCTAACGAAGATGTTTTATATGGAAGAGATTTTGACGGTGATGTAACACCGATTGAACAGATAGATACGGCAATCGGAGATGTTATTATCTCTGGTATGGTCCGTAATGTTGAAATGCGTGAAATCCGTAACGAAAGAACTATTATTATGTTCAATGTCACAGATTTTACAGACACAATTACAGTAAAGGTATTTGCAAAAAATGAGCAGGTACCGGAGCTTTCATGTGTTATCAAGAAGGGTAATTTCTTAAAGATTAAGGGTAATGCTACATTTGACAAGTACGACCAGGAAATATCAATTGCCAATGTGTGGGGCATAAGAAAAGGCTCTGATACAAGACAGGTGCGCAATGACCTCGCACTTCATAAAAGAGTTGAGTTGCACTGCCATACCAAGATGAGTGATATGGATGGTGTGTCTTATGTATCTGATATTATCAAACAGGCAATCAGATGGGGACATAAGGCAATTGCAATTACTGACCACGGTGTTGTGCAGGCATTTACAGATGCATTCCATACGATGAGCGACCTCAAAGGCTCTTATGCCAAGAAGGGGGAGAAGCTTGATTTTAAGATAATATATGGAGTCGAGGCTTATCTCGTTGATGATACCAAGCAGATAGTAACGAATCCGAGAGGACAGAGCTTTAACGATACATATGTTGTGTTCGACCTTGAGACAACGGGATTTTCTGCGGAAGTTGACAGAATTATAGAGATAGGTGCAGTCAAGGTGTGCAATGGTGAGATAGTAGACAGATTCTCTACATTTGTTAATCCTGAGATTCCTATTCCATTCAGAATTGAGACGCTTACGCACATTAATGACCAGATGGTTATGAATGCACCTAAGATAGAGGAGATTCTGCCTAAGTTTCTTGAATTCTGCGAGGGTGCTGTTATGGTTGCACATAATGCGGAATTCGATACAAGCTTCATAATCAATAAGGCGGAGAAGATTGGTATAAATGTGGATACTACCATTATAGACACAGTGCTTCTTGCGCAGTTCCTTATGCCAAATCTTCATAATTATAAGCTGGATACGCTTACAAAGCATCTTAATGTTGTACTTGAAAGCCACCACAGGGCGGTTGACGATGCTGCTGCGACTGCAGACATATTTGTCAAGATGATTAAAATGCTTTACGACAGGGATATTCCTGACGTTGATAAGCTTAATGAGGAAGGTAAGATGGATGAGAACGCCATCAAGAAGCTTCATCAGTATCACTGCATAATTCTTGCTTCTAATGAGATGGGAAGGATTAATCTGTACAGACTTGTTTCTGCATCACATTTGCAGTACTTTAACAGATTCCCTAAGATACCGAAGAGTCTTGTTAACCAGTACAGGGAAGGTCTTATTATAGGAAGTGCGTGTGAGGCAGGTGAGCTTTTCAGAAGTCTTGTAAATGGTCGTTCAGAAGCAGAGATAGCGAGAATAGTTAATTTCTATGACTATCTTGAGATACAGCCAATTGGCAATAACAGGTTCATGATTGAGAAAGAGGATTGCTATGTCCAGAATGAGGAGGATTTGCGCAATCTGAACCGCAGAATAGTAGAACTTGGTGACAAATTCGGCAAGCCTGTTGTGGCAACCTGTGATGTGCATTTCTTAAATCCAGAGGATGAAGTGTACCGTAGAATTATCATGGCAGGAAAAGGCTTTGATGATGCGGATAATCAGGCACCGCTGTATCTTCATACTACTGAAGAAATGCTTCATGAATGTGATTATCTCGGAAGTGACAAGGCATACGAGGTTGTTGTAACCAACACTAATAAGATTATGGATATGTGTGAGGAGATTGAGCCTGTAAGACCGGATAAATGTCCTCCGTTCATTGAGAACTCTGACCAGATGCTTCGTACAATCTGTGAAAATAGAGCTCATGAGATATATGGTCCGGAGCTTCCACAGATAGTAACTGAGCGATTAGAGCGAGAGTTGAACTCAATTATCTCTAACGGATATTCCGTTATGTACATAATTGCACAGAAGCTTGTATGGAAATCTAATGATGACGGTTATCTGGTTGGTTCAAGAGGTTCGGTTGGTTCTTCATTAGCAGCAACAATGGCGGGTATCACCGAGGTTAATCCGTTAAGCCCGCATTATCTGTGTCCAAAATGCTACTATAATGATTTCTATTCAGATGAAGTCAAAGCATTTGCCGGAGGCGCAGGCTGCGATATGCCTGATAAGATATGCCCAAAATGCGGAGCAAAGCTTAATAAGATGGGATTTGATATTCCGTTTGAGACTTTCCTTGGTTTCAAGGGAAACAAAGAGCCTGATATTGATCTTAACTTCTCCAATGAATACCAGAGTAAGGCTCATGCCTATACAGAGGTTATCTTTGGAAAAGGGCAGACCTTCAAAGCTGGAACTATCGGTACTGTCGCAGAAAAGACTGCGTATGGTTTCGTTATGAAGTATTTTGAAGAGAAGTCAGCAAAGAATGCACTTGAGGGCAAGCCTCCTATTGTTAAGAGAAAATGTGAGATAGAACGAATAGCAGAAGGCTGTATTGATATTAGAAGAACTACAGGACAGCATCCTGGTGGAATTGTTGTACTTCCAATTGGTGAAGAGATTCATTCATTTACACCGGTACAGCACCCTGCAAATGATATGACGACATCTATAGTAACAACACATTTTGATTACCATAGTATTGACCACAACCTGTTAAAGCTTGATATCTTAGGACATCTTGATCCTACAATGATACGAATGTTACAAGATTTAACGGGAATTGACCCTCTTGAGATTCCACTTGATTCTAAAGAGGTTATGTCGCTGTTCCAGAATACATCTGCACTTGGAATCAAGCCTGAGGATATAGGCGGCACAAAGTTAGGAGCACTTGGAATACCAGAGTTTGGTACTGACTTTGCTATGCAGATGCTTATGGATACTAAGCCACAGTATTTCTCAGACCTTGTCCGTATCGCAGGACTTGCGCATGGTACTGATGTATGGCTTGGCAATGCACAGACTCTTATTAAAGAAGGAAAAGCTACTATTTCAACAGCTATATGTACACGAGACGATATTATGATATATCTTATCCAGAAGGGACTTGATTCAGAGGAATCATTTAAGATAATGGAAATGGTCCGAAAGGGTAAGGTTGCATCCGGCAAATGTAAAGAATGGCCGGAGTGGAAGCAGGATATGATTGACCATGGTGTACCGGACTGGTATATATGGTCATGCGAGCGAATCAAGTACATGTTCCCTAAGGCACATGCTGCAGCGTATGTTATGATGGCATGGCGTGTTGCATACTGTAAGGTATTTTATCCGCTTGCATATTACACAGCTTATTTTAGTATAAGAGCCACAGCATTTGACTATGAGAAAATGGCTATGAGTCCTGTAAGGCTTGAACACTACATTGCTGAGTACAAAGCCAAGAAAGCAGAAGGTACAATCTCTAATACAGAAGAAGATGAACTTGGTGTAATGCGTATTGTTCAGGAAATGCATGCAAGAGGCTATGAATTCACACCTATAGACATATATAAGGCAAAGGCAAGAACATTCCAGATAATTGATGGAAAGATTATGCCATCATTCAAGGTTATATCAAAGGTAGGTGAAGTCGCCGGAGAGTCAATAGAGATAGCCGCCAGAGATGGCGAATTCTTATCAAAGGATGACTTACGCCAGCGAGCCAAGATAGGACAGTCAGCGATAGATAAGCTTTCAGAGCTTGGAATACTTGGAGATATGACAGACAGCAACCAGCTGTCACTGTTTGACCTGTAATGGGGAATTGAGGTGAGTGTGATGATGGCTTGGGCTGAGGAATAATGTTATGGGGATGCGCGATGGCGCTGTGCTATGGTGATGCGTTATTGTGATACATTACGGTGATGCGCTATTGGGCAAACGCCTACTAGAATGTAGCGGATAACAGAATTAGTGGGTGGTTTTTATATAATATTGCAATGGTTTCGGAGCAGAGACCTACAAAAGTATCTAAGTATTGTACTTTTGTAGGTCTTTTTCTTCAAATTTCATAGAATAAAGCGACACATTGCTTGTGATTGACCTACGCAATAAGCTAAATTGGATGTTTGCGTAGGTTTTTCTTATTGAGATATCTCTATTAGCAAGAAAATTCACCTACTAGGATTGAATGTAAGAATATAATAGTAGGTCTTTACTTTCTGATTACAGTGTAAATGTGCAGAAAGCCAGTAAACAAGCGGCTTCGCAGGCATGTCAGTCCTGTTTAAAAGTCAATAATTGAAAAAAATTGAACTTTTTTGAAACTTTTTGAAAAAAGTTGTTGACAATGTG
>OMCM01000875.1_pt1 | contig 17524 bp, 11 predicted proteins | sample 1645021 | NCBI WGS metagenome assembly OMCM01 (sample SAMEA103958142, study PRJEB25191) | human gut metagenome | biome: human-associated habitat [ENVO:00009003]; feature: intestine environment [ENVO:2100002]; material: feces | place: Germany | collected 2013/2015
TACGGCGGACTTCCTTATGGACAGACACCTGAGACAGCACCAGAAGGCGCACATGATGGATTGTATCTCGATTCTAAGAAATACATCCGCGATACAATCCAGTTATTTGAACAGATTCGAGCGAAGATCGGTTACGATATGCAGCTTGTGCATGATGTCCATGAGCGGATTGCTCCGGCTGATGCGGTGGCGCTTGCGAAAGGTCTTGAACCGTTTGATCTTTTCTTTCTGGAAGATCCGGTTCCGTTAGAGCAGCTCTCCTGGCTTAGAAATTTAAGACAGCAGACGAGCATCCCGATCGCGCAGGGGGAACTGTTCAACAATCCGTATGAATGGAGAACCGTGATCGCAGAACAGCTCATCGATTTCATCCGTGTTCATATCAGCCAGGTTGGAGGAATTACACCGGCGAGAAAGCTTCAGATCTTTGCGGAGCAGTTTGGTGTTCGGACAGCATGGCACGGACCGGGGGATATGTCTCCGTTAGCCCATGCAGCAAATATCCACATCGACCTTGCGGCACAGAATTTCGGTGTTCAGGAATGGTCCGGGATAGAACCGCCGAACTTTGTGATTCAGGAATTAAAAGGACCGCACGGCGCGCTTCTTGATGTATTCCCAGGTATGCCGGAGTATCGGAAAGGCTATGTTTACGCGAATGATAAGCCAGGCCTGGGCGTCGATATCGATGAAACTGAGGCGGCAAAGTATCCGTGTGAAAACACCGTGACAACGTGGACACAGACAAGAGGACGTGACGGAGCACTTGTAACTCCGTAGATTTTCGGAAAAGGGAAAGGAGCTTAAAGAGGAATGAGCAAAAAGTCATCAGCTCTCGCAGCTGCAGGAATTCTCGCAGCAGCAGTTGTACTCAGCGGATTCAGCATCTACAAGGACAGTCATCAGAAGAACAGCACAGACGGAACGATCACGCTTCGAATGGCACAGACCTCATCACAGGCAGGAGCCATCGGACAGTCGATGGAAGCATTTGCAGACAGGATTTACGATGAGACCGAAGGAAAATATAAGATCGAGACATACCATAACGGACAGCTCGGAGCTGAGATCGATACGATCGAGGGATGTCAGATGGGAACGATCGATATCGCAGTCGTCAACCAGTCCACGATCGGAAACTTCATCAACGATTTTCAGGCGCTGGACATTCCGTACCTGATCACATCGACCGAGCAGGCCGATGCCGTGTTCCTAGGGGATATCGGAACCCGTTTCCTCGACAAGCTTTCCGGTGTCCAGCTCTACGGACTGGGGATCTGGGAATCCGGTTTCCGCAACCTGACAAACAGCAAGCGGGATGTCAATTCGGTAGATGATGTCGCCGGACTGAAGATCCGTACCATGGAGAATCAGGTACATATCGCATTCTGGAAAGCAATGGGAGCAGATGCGACCCCGATGTCATGGGGCGAAGCTTACACAGCACTCCAGCAGGGTGCACTTGACGGACAGGAGAACCCGGCAACCGTTATCCTGACAAACAACGTCGCTCAGGTCAACAACCACCTTGCAATGACCGAGCATGCGTACTCGACCGTTTTCCTTGTCATGAGTCCTGAGACATGGGCATCCTTTGACGATGAGACAAAAGAAACCTTCAAACGTGTGATGGCTGAGTGCAGCATCGAGGAGAGAGAAATCAGTCGTAAGATGGATTCCGAGGCAGTCGCAGAGCTGGAAAAACAGGGAATGACCGTCACATATCCGGATAAGCAGCAGTTCATCGACAAGGCAGCAGACCTGTATGCGCAGTGGGAAGAACAGTATGGTGATATGATCTCTGAGATTCGGGCACTGTCAGTAAATAAGTAGGAGGTGCGTTATGGAAAAATTCGCGGCAGTCTTTAAAAAAGTACAGAAAATCAATAAAGCGATCATCGGCGCAGTCCTTTTACTGATGATCGGAGTTGTATTCTTACAGACATTTTGCAGATTTGTTATATTTAAGAGCCTGACATGGTCGGAGGAACTTTCCAGATATCTGTTTGTGGCATTGATCGTTCTTGGAATCAACCTCGCGGCGACAGATCACCTGTTTGTCCGCATTGAGCTGATCGACGGATACCTGAAGGGAAAGGCACAGTATGTTATGGATGTGATCCGGAAAGGAATCGCCATTTATGTTAGTTTGATTCTTATGTATAGCGGCTACGGGCTTATTGAGATCGGTGGATATCAGATCAGCCCGGCAATGGGAATTCCAATGAGCCTGCTTTACGGGATCATGTTTATCGGATTTATTATGAATTTCCTCGCATTGATCGTAGATACCTGGGAGGAATTTGGAAAAGAGAAGGAGGTAGGCTGATGCAGACTGCAGCTATTGCTTTGATCGTTGTCCTGCTTGTCGGCATGGCATGCGGACTTGAAATTACATGGGCATTGGGGTTATCATGTATTGCAGCGGTTCTTCTTGACCCGAAGCTTACATTTGTAGTGATCGCACAGAGAATTTTCGCAAACTCCAACAGCTTTTCCATGCTGGCGATCCCGGCATTCATGCTCGCCGGTGACGTTATGTCAAAGGGCGGACTTTCCAAACGTCTCGTTGCCTTTGCAGATTCCCTCGTCGGCTGGATCTCCGGCGGAATCTCCCTGGTATCTATCGTTGCCTGCACATTCTTTGCAGCAATTTCCGGTTCCTCTGTTGCTACAACAGCGGCCATCGGCGGACTGATGTACCCGGAGATGGTAAAGCGCGGCTATCCGGAATCTTATGCGGCAGCCGTTCAGGCGATCGGAGGAACACTTGGAATCGTAATTCCGCCGAGTATCGTGCTCGTTATTTACGGTAATATCACAGGAACAGACGTAGGCGCACTCTTAATGGCCGGCATTCTTCCCGGTGTTGTCTGCAGCGTTTTTCTTTGCCTCTATGCTTACTACAAAGCAAAGAAATGCGGATTCCCGAAATCCGACAAGTTTTCCTTCAAGAGATTTCTTGTTTCCTTTAAAGACGCAGTATGGGCGCTGATCATGCCGGTCATCATTCTCGGAGGTATTTACGCCGGAGTCTTTACACCGACAGAGTCCGCAGTTGTTGCCGTTGTTTATGGTCTGATCGTATGCCTCGCTGTTTATCGCGAGATCAGCATGAAGACGATCTGGGAGATCGTTGAGAATACAGCAGAGGGAACTGCAAACCTGATGATCCTTGTTGTGACAGCGCAGATGTTTGGCTGGCTGATCTCTTATTATCAGATCCCGCAGGCAGTGACGAACTTCATGCTCGCATTTGTCTCTAATAAATATATGTTCTGGGCGATCATCATCATCCTTCTGACGATCTGCGGTATGTTCCTGGAAGTTGGAGCAACAAACCTGATCCTCGGACCGATCCTTGCTCCGATCGCAGCTGCATTCGGCATCGATCCGGTACAGTTCGGACTTGTCTTCGTATTTCTTCTTGCAATGGGACAGGCGACACCGCCTTTCGGAACCTGTATGTTTGTGGCATGCGGAATCAGCAAACAGTCCGTTGGTCAGGTGTCAAAGCATCTGGTTCCGTTCGTTGTAGTAGAGATCCTCTGCGGAATCTTATTTGCACTTGTTCCGGGAATTTCACTGCTGCTCCCGTCGATCATAGGGTAACATGGAATAAACCGGTTATAGATAAAACAAAGCTTTTCAGAAAAAGGAGAATGAATTATGGCTGAAATGATGAAAGAAGTCGTTGTTGTAGAACCGCATAAATATGAGGTGCGTGAGGTTGAGATTCCGGAACTTGCAAACGAGGATGAAGTCCTTATCCAGATGAAATCCGCAGGTGTATGCGGAAGTGACCATCACATCTGGCATGGCTCCAATCCGTGCTCTACATATCCGAGAATTCCGGGACATGAGAACGCCGGTGTGATCGCAAAGATCGGTAAAAACGTAAAAAATGTGAAAGTGGGTGACCATGTTATCGTGGATCTTCTCTCCTCCTGCGGAACCTGTTACCAGTGTACGCATGGAAGAAAGAACGTGTGCGAGCATGTAAAAGTAAGAGGTTCCGGAGCAGATGGCGGCTGGAGACAGTATTTCACAGCGCCGGCGAAGGAAGTATACAAGATTTCTGATTCCGTCAAGTGGGAAGATGCGGCACTTGTTGAGCCGTTTGCAATCGGTTCCCACTGCACAGGACGCGGTCGCGTGGTCGAAGATGATGTCGTATTTATCCTTGGTACAGGAACGATCGGTTCCATTATCTTACAGACATGTAAGGCGAAGGGCTGCAAGACCGTGATTTGCTGTGATATCAGCGATTCTTCCCTTGAGCGCGCAAAAGAATACGGCGCTGACTATGTGATCAATTCCAAGACTCAGGATGTTGTTGCGGAGATCCAGAAGATCACAGACGGACATGGCTGCACCGTAGCGTTTGACTCTGCATGCTTCCCGGGTTCCCTGACGATGTGCCTGCAGCCGGGGATCCTCTGCAACGCGGGCCGTATGGTACCGATGGGATTCTGTACAGAAAAAGAGGGAATCACACAGGCGATGATCAATCAGAGAGAGCTTGACATCATTGGCTCCAGAATGTCTCAGGATGCGTTCGAGCCGACGATCGCAAGAATGGAAAAGGGTGAGTATATCACCGAAGGCATCGCAACAACATTCATCAAATTCAGCGAGATCGACAAGGTCTTCCATCTGATGGATCATCCGGACGAGTCCGCGAAGAAGATGGTAATCCTGTTTGACTAAGAGAAATCTGAGAGGAGAATATGATCATGGAATTATTTAATATTGAAGGAAAAAAAGCGATCGTAACAGGCGGAACAAGAGGACTTGGTTATGGAATGGCAGAAGGTCTGATGGAGGCAGGATGTGAGGTCGTGATCGTCGGAACTTCCGACAAGGTCTATGATGTGGCAAAAGGATTCTGCGACCGCGGCTTCAAGTGCCACGGTGTAAAAGCAGATTTCAGCAAGCGGGAGCAGGTATATCAGGGATTCAATGACTGTGTGGCTGCACTTGGCGGCGATCTTGACATTATTGTAAACGCACATGGTATCCAGAGACGTCATAGTGCGGAAGTATTCCCGATCGAAGAGTGGGATGAAGTTCTCAATGTAAACTTAAATTCTGTATTCATTCTTTGCCAGGAAGCTGCAAAGATCATGTTGAAGAAGGGATATGGAAAGATCATCAACATCGCATCTATGGTATCCTGGTTTGGCGGACAGACTGTTCCGGCTTACACAGCAGCAAAGGGCGGCGTGACACAGCTCACCAAGGAACTCAGCAATGACTGGATTGCAAGAGGCGTCAACGTCAATGCGATCGCGCCGGGTTATATGGCAACAGAGATGAACTCCGCGCTGCTTGATCCGGAGAATCCAAGATATCAGCAGATCACCGAGCGTATTCCGGCAAATCGTTGGGGTACTGGCGATGACATGAAGGGTGCCTGCATCTTCCTCGCATCCCACGCCAGCGACTATCTGGGCGGAGCGATCATCCCGGTAGACGGCGGATATCTTGTAAAATAACATAGGTACAAATGAAAATGCCGTCCGGAAAGTCTCCGGACGGTATTTTTTTGCAGGCACAATCTTATCTATGAATTTGTCTAAAAATTAACGTTAAACAAAAGATTATTAAGCAAAATACATAAAACACTTGATTTATTTAATGAACACATGATAGAATCGACAATATGTTAAGAAACAAATTCAATAAGCCATAGAGTGGAAAGCAGACATGCCTGCGTGAGCAGGTGTGGCCGATGAAAAAAAGATTGCAGAGGAGAGGATCAAATGAGCAGATTGGAAATCATGTCCCCGACCCGCGCGCGGATCGTGATGGAGGGACTTTATAAAGATCTGGAACGAAGAATCGAGTCAAGTCCGCCTGGGCTCTGTCCGGTTGATATGGCCAGAGCATTTCTGGAGCTGTGCCATGCGCAGACCTGCGGAAAGTGTGTGCCGTGCCGGATCGGTCTCGGACAGTTAAACCAGCTGATCCGGGACGTATTAAACGGAAAAGCGACAATGGACACGCTGGATCTTATGGAAAAGACAGCGCTTTCGATCATGGACTCCGCCGACTGCGCCATCGGCTATGAGGCGGCGAATATGGTCTATAAGGGACTCATCGGCTACCGCGATGACTATGTGGAGCATATCAGGAACGGACGCTGTACCTGTACCTACAACCAGCCGGTTCCCTGTGTCGCGATCTGCCCGGCCCATGTGGACATTCCGGGCTATGTAGCGCTTGTGGAAGAAGGAAGATACGCCGACGCGATCCGCCTGATCCGGAAGGACAACCCGTTCCCGACCACCTGCGGCTTTATCTGCGAGCATCCCTGCGAGGCAAGATGCCGCCGGAACATGGTGGACGATGCGGTCAACATCAGAGGCCTCAAGCGGTTTGCGGCGGACTACGCAGGCTTTGTGAATCCGCCGGAATGTGCTCCGTCAACGGGAAAGAAGGTCGCTGTCCTCGGCGGAGGCCCCGGAGGCCTTAGCGCAGCTTACTACTTACAGCTTATGGGACATCAGACTACCGTTTATGAGATGCTTCCGAAGCTTGGCGGCATGCTCCGCTACGGAATCCCGAACTACCGTCTCCCAAAGGATCGGCTGGATGACGATATCAACGCAATCTTAAAGACAGGAGTGGAAGTAAAACAGGGCTTAAAGATCGGCGTGGACATTACGATCCAGGAACTTCGGGAACAGTATGACGCGGTGCTCATCACCATCGGTGCCAGCACGGATAAAAAGCTTGGACTTCCGGGCGAGGATGCGGACGGTGTCCTGTCCGCGGTACAGTTCTTAAGAAGTGTTGGAAAAGACGAGATCATCGATCTGACCGGAAAAGAAGTCGTTGTCATCGGCGGCGGAAACGTGTCCATGGATGCGGTCCGAACGGCGAAGAGACTGGGTGCGAAGAAAGTCAGCATTTTATATAGAAGACGAAGAAACGATATGACAGCGTTGCCGGGAGAGATCGAGGGCGCTGTCGCCGAAGGTATCGAGATCGTGACCTTAAAGGCCCCGGCGTCCCTGGATGTCGGCGAGGATCACAAGATTCACGGCATCTACGCGACCCCGCAGATGATCAGTGCGATCAAGGATGGACGTGCCAGCGTGAAGCCGACAGGCGAGCCGGATGTCTACATCCCATGCGACATCCTCATCAAGGCCATCGGACAGGATATCGAGTCCGGACATTTCGAGAAGGCCGGGATTCCGGTATCCCGCGGCAAGATCGTCACCTTAAAGAGCGGCGCTTTTGAGAACATGCCTGGCGTATTCGCGGGCGGCGACTGCTCCAGCGGTCCGGCTTCCGTCATCAAAGCCATCGCGGCGGCGAAGGTCGTCGCGGCGAACATCGATGAATACCTCGGATACCACCACGAGATCACCAGCGGTGTGGAGATCCCGGAGGCGAGCCTGAAAGACAAGATCCCGTGCGGACGCGTGAACTTAACGGAACGTGATGCCTGCGAGCGCGTCTGTGATTTCAACGCAGTGGAGAACTGCATGACCGAGAAGGAGGCGAAGCAGGAAGCTGGACGGTGTCTGCGCTGCGATCATTTCGGATACGGAATCTTTAAAGGAGGCAGGAGTACATTATGGTAAATATTATCATCGACGGAAAACAGATTTCGGCAGAGGAAAATATCACGATCATGGAAGCTGCTGAGAAAAACGGGATCCCGATTCCGAAGCTCTGTTATCTGAAGGGAATCAATGAGATCGCGGCCTGCAGAGTCTGCGTCGTGGAGCTGGAAGGAAAAGAGAAACTGATCACATCCTGCAACAACATGGTGAAGGACGGCATGGTGATCTACACCAACAGCCCGAAGGTCAGAAACCATAGAAGAAATACGGTACAGTTATTATTATCCCAGCATGATAATCGTTGCGTTGTCTGTCCGAGAAACGGAAACTGCCAGTTACAGCAGGTTGCCTGTGACCTGAACATTCTGGACATTCCGTTCAGGCAGGAACCGGAATATCAGCCGTGGGATAAGGATTTCCCGCTGATCCGCAATTCCGCGAAGTGCATCAAGTGCATGCGCTGCGTGCAGGTCTGCGACAAGATCCAGGGGCTTGGCATCTGGGATGTGGAGGGAACCGGTTCCAGAACGACCGTGAATGTAGCGGGACATAAGACGATCCGGGAAGCTGACTGTGCTCTCTGCGGTCAGTGTATCACCCACTGTCCGGTTGGAGCGCTCTCCGAGAGAGACGATACGGAGAAGGTCTGGGAAGCGATCGAGAATAAGGATAAGATCGTGGTGGCCCAGGTTGCCCCGGCGGTGCGCGCGGCCTGGGGCGAGGAACTCGGACTTACGGACGAGGACGCGCCGGTGGGCAAGATCTTTGATGCTTTAAAACGCATGGGCGTGAACTACGCCTTTGATACAGTATTCTCTGCGGATCTCACGATCATGGAGGAGAGCACAGAGTTTATAAAACGGTTTACGAGCGGCGAGCTGAAGGAGAGACCGATGTTCACGTCCTGCTGCCCCGGCTGGGTGCGTTTTGTGAAGACCCAGTTCCCGTACATGGTGAACTATCTTTCCACGGCGAAATCCCCGCAGCAGATGTTCGGCGCGGTCATGAAGACATATTTCGCGGAAAAGCTTGGTGTTTCTCCGGATCAGATCTTTGCGCTGTCTATCATGCCGTGTGTGGCAAAGAAAGGCGAGCGGGAGATGGATCTCTTCTACGGCGAGTATGCCGGACATGACGTGGATGCGGTTCTCACAACAAGAGAACTTGTGAAGATGATCCGCTCCGCCCACATCCGCCCGGATACCTTAGTGGAGATCCCTGGCGACAGCCCGATGCACGCGGGAACCGGAGCGGGCGTGATCTTCGGAGCGACCGGCGGCGTTATGGAGGCGGCTCTCCGCACCGCGTATTTTACCTTAAAAGGCGAGAATCCTCCAGCAGACGCTTTTAAAGCGGTCCGCAGCGGAGGTTTTCAGGAGAATGCCGGAGTTCAGGAAGCGGAATTTGCCATCGGTGACATCAAACTCCGCACAGCAGCGGTCAGCGGACTCGGAAACACGAGAAGACTTTTACAGCAGATCGAGCGCGGCGAGGTCCACTACGATTTCGTGGAAGTCATGGCCTGCCCGGGCGGCTGTGTCGGCGGAGGCGGACAGCCGATCCACGATGGTGAGGAGCTGGCGTTTGCGAGAGGCAGAAAGCTCTATGCGCTGGACGCAAAAGCTGATATCCGCTACTCTCATGAGAACCCGGATATCAGGGAGATCTACAGTGATTTCTTTGGAAAGCCGATGTCCCATAAGGCGCATATGCTGCTACATACGGAGCATTGGAAAAATAATTAAAGTGTCAGTTAAATTACGGATACAGGAAAAGCACGCAGATGCAGGAATGAAAAAACAATTGATTTTATGTCGAAAATTCAAGTTGAATGTTTGTGAAGGATAGTTACTGTAAACGAAAGTGTATGTGCTTCCTGAAAAGGATTGCATGAATTCTAAAAATATGGTAATCTATGGATAGATACATTCCATGATACGGAATGCACAAGGGAGGAGCGCAAAAGCGTAAATTCCGCACGATTCGGACGGTACATCAGGGGGTATCTGCCGGAGTATGAAAAACGAGTATAGGATATAAAAGAATCTGCCGCTAACGGCTGTGATCATGGACTGAATGGGTGTCATGACGGAGCTGCTGGCGGCAGATTCTTGTCATAACTGCCCCTTGCACTGGACGTTCAAAACTGATAAAATGTAGAAATCAGGGGACTTTGGAAAAAGGCCCCTTAAATGCGTTGCGGTTTTGAAAAATAAGATTTTGCATTGACCGCGGAAGGGAATACTTGGCGGCCAGCGGAAATTCGAAAAGGAGATAAAAATGTTAATTATTGCAGGTCTCGGAAACCCGGGAAAGGAATATGAAAATACAAGACATAATGCGGGCTTTATGGTGATGGATGCCCTCGCGGAGAAGATTGGGGCAGATATCTCTGAGAAGAAGCACAAGGCGCTCTGTGGGAAAGGCGTCATCGGCGGGGAGAAGGTCATTCTCATGAAGCCGCAGACATATATGAATTCCAGCGGGGAGAGCATCCGCGCAGCGGCAGATTATTATAAGGTAGATCCGGAGGATATCCTGATCGTGTATGACGATATCAGCCTTGCACCGGGACAGTTAAGGATCCGCGCCAAGGGAAGCGCGGGCGGACATAACGGGATCAAGAGCATCATCGCTCATCTTGGGACACAGGAGTTTCCGCGGGTGAAGGTCGGAGTCGGTGAGAAGCCGTCCCGAATGGACCTCGCGGACTATGTGCTGGGGCATTTCTCAAAGGAAGAACAGGCGACGATGGATGACGCGGTGAAGGAAGCGGCGGATGCGGTGTGTGAGATCGTGAACGTGGGGATCGCGCAGGCGATGAATGATCATAACCGCAAAAAGGAAGAGAAATAGTATCTTACAGGTAAAATCCTGCATGGATCATTGTTGAGTATGACACCGCAAGGTATTTACTTGATAATTAAAATTATTTCAAAAAAATCTGCAATTCGAAATATTCAGAGCTAACAAAAAACAGGAGGAACCATGGCTGAAGTTTTTGCAAATCCGCTCGTAGATCTGGCGGAGTATACCGATATGAAGCAGGATCTGGACCAGGGGAAAGGCCCGGTCCAGATCAGCGGCGTGACGGATTCCCAGAAAGTCCATGTGATGCATGAACTCTCAAAGGACAATCCGTGGCGGCTCGTTGTGACCTATGACGATACCCGCGCGAAGGAGATCTTCGATGATTTCAGCTATTTTGAGCCGAATACCTGGCTGTATCCGGCAAGGGATCTTCTGTTTTACAGCTCGGATATCCACGGAAATCTTCTGACAAGACAGAGAATGCAGGTTTTTAAGCATCTGTTGGAAGATGAAGGCGGAGTTGTTGTGACAACGGTGGATGGTCTGATGGACCATCTTCTGCCGCTTTCCAGGATCAAAGAAAGCTGCCTGAATATCATGGTGGGGCAGACGCTTGATATGGAGGAGATCAAGCATCTTCTCACCGGCATGGGCTACGAGCGCATGGGACAGGTAGATGGCATGGGACAGTTTTCTGTCCGAGGCGGAATTTTAGATGTGTTCCCACTGACGGAGGAGGTTCCGGTCCGGATCGAGCTCTGGGGCGACGAGGTGGATTCCATCCGTTCCTTTGATGCCGAGAGCCAGCGGTCGATCCAGCAGATGGACGAGGTTACGATCTACCCGGCGGCGGAGCTGATCCTCACGAAGAAAGATATCGAAGAGGGAATTTTGTGCCTGGAAGCCGACGAGAAAAAGCAGGAAAAAGCGTTCCGGGACCAGAAAAAGCCGGAGGAGGCACAGCGGATCCGGCGGGCTGTCGGGGAGCTTGTGGAATCCTTAAAGGAGGGCTTTGATGTTCAGACGCTGGATGCGTATATTCGGTATTTCTGTAGGGATACGGTTTCATTTCTTGACTATATGAAAGAAGTGGGCGCTAAGGTCACTTTGGTGTCTTCTGGGGTAGCCGGAAAAACAGCCGAAAAGAAACAGACATCTGGTCTCGCGTTGATTTTAGATGAGCCCCAGCGCATGAAGGAAAAAGCCGAGACCGTTGAGACGGAGTTCCGTGAGAGCATGTCCCACCGTCTGGAGCAGGGCTATATTCTGCCGGGTCAGGCGGATCTCTTATTTTCCTCAAAGACAGTGCTGGCGGACTGCCATACGCCTCACTCGATCTTTATGACAGGTCTCGACCAGCGTCTTCCGGGAATGACCCCGAAGGCAAAATACAGCCTGACCGGTAAAAATTTAAACTCCTATCAGAACAGCTTCGAGATCCTGATCAAGGATCTGACAAGATGGAAAAAGGACGGCTACCGAGTTATTCTCCTTTCCGCGTCAAGAACCAGGGCGAGCCGCCTTGCTGGGGACTTAAGAGAGTATGACCTTCGCGCCTTCTGCCCGGAGGATGCGGGGCGCCCGGTGGCTCCAGGGGAGATCATGGTCACCTACGGAAAGCTTCACAAGGGCTTTGAGTATCCGTTGATCAAGTTCGTCGTCATCACCGAGGGCGATATGTTTGGCGTGGAAAAACGGAAGAAGAAGCGGAAAAAGTACAATTACGAGGGAAAGAAGATCAGCAGCTTCTCCGAACTTTCCGTCGGCGACTACGTGGTGCATGAGAGCCATGGTCTCGGTATCTATAAGGGAATCGAGAAGATCGAGCAGGACCATGTCATCAAGGACTATATCAAGGTCGAGTACGGTGACGGCGGAAACCTCTATCTTCCGGCGACCCGTCTGGAGGGGATCCAGAAATATGCCGGGGCTGACGCGAAGGTTCCGAAGTTAAATAAGCTTGGCGGGACCGAGTGGACAAAGACGAAGACAAAGGTCCGCACGGCAGTCCGGGAGATCGCGAAGGAGCTCGTGGAGCTCTATGCGGCGCGTCAGGACGCGGAGGGATTCCAGTACGGACCGGATACGGTGTGGCAGAAGGAATTCGAGGAGATGTTCCCCTATGATGAGACGGATGACCAGCTCACCGCCATCGATGATACGAAGCGGGACATGGAGAGCAAGAAGATCATGGACCGCCTGATCTGCGGGGATGTGGGCTACGGAAAGACGGAGATTGCGCTCCGGGCAGCTTTTAAAGCCGTACAGGAAGAAAAGCAGGTGGTCTATCTGGTCCCGACAACGATCCTCGCGCAGCAGATCTACAATACCTTTGTCCAGAGAATGAAGGATTTTCCGGTGCGGGTGGACATGATGTCGCGCTTCCGGACACCGGGAGAGATGAAGAAGACAGTAGAAGGACTGAAAAAGGGGTATGTGGATATTATTGTCGGCACACACAGAGTCCTGTCGAAGGACGTACAGTTTAAGAACCTTGGACTTCTGATCGTCGATGAGGAGCAGCGGTTCGGTGTGACTCATAAGGAAAAGATCAAGCAGATGAAGCAGAACGTGGACGTTCTGACCCTGACAGCGACGCCGATCCCGCGGACTCTGCATATGAGCCTTATCGGGATCCGTGACATGAGCGTTCTAGAGGAGCCGCCGGTGGATCGTGTTCCGATCCAGACCTATGTCATGGAGTACAACGATGAGATGATCCGTGAGGCAATCCACAGAGAATTAGGGCGCGGCGGGCAGGTGTACTATGTATACAACCGTGTCAATAACATCGACGAGGTGGCAAACCATGTGGCGTCTCTCGTGCCCGACGCGAATGTGGCCTTTGCCCATGGTCAGATGAATGAGCATCAGCTGGAGAAGATCATGCTGGATTTCATCAACGGCGATATTGATGTTCTCGTGTCTACAACGATCATCGAGACGGGGCTGGATATTCCGAATGCCAACACGATGATCATTCAGGACGCGGATCGTCTGGGACTTTCCCAGCTCTACCAGATCCGGGGGCGGATTGGCCGTTCGAACCGGACATCCTACGCATTCCTGATGTATAAACGGGATAAGATGTTAAAGGAGGATGCGGAAAAACGTCTTCAGGCGATCCGGGAGTTCACGGAGCTGGGTTCCGGGATCAAGATCGCGATGCGTGACCTTGAGATCCGCGGTGCGGGAAATATTCTCGGAGCGGAACAGCATGGACACATGGAGGCAGTCGGATATGACCTTTACTGCAAAATGCTCAACGAGGCTGTTATTGCCTTAAAGGGCGGACAGGAAGAGGAAGAGACCTTTGAGACCGTGGTGGATTGCGATATCGACGCATTTATTCCGGACGGATATATCAAGAATGAGTATCTGAAGCTTGATGTATACAAGAGAATTTCCGCCATCGAGACGGATGACGAGTATATGGATATGCAGGATGAGCTGATCGACCGCTTCGGCGATATTCCGAAATCTGTGGATAACCTGCTGCGTGTAGCGGAATTAAAAGCTATGGCCCACCGCGCCTACGTGACCGAGGTGGACATCAACACCCAGGAGATCCGGATCGAGCTCTACCCGAAGGCGAAACTCGATGTCACAAAGATCCCGGCACTGATCGCAGAGTACAAGACCGCTCTCCGCTTCGCCCAAGGCGGCGAGAAACCGGTCCTGTTCTACCAGGAAAAAGGAAAGAAGAACAAGAACTGCGAGCCGATGATCGAGAAGGCGAAGGAGATTCTTGGGAAGCTTGGGGGGCTGGCGGAGAGCAGAAAATAAAAGCATATGGTAAAAATAGGGCGTGTGAAAAAATGAGAAATCATTTTTTACACGCTCTTTTAGACTAAAAAATTATAAACGAAGTAGTCTCTAAAAGCGCATTTCCCCCTTACCCCATAAATTTGTTGATTTTCAAATCTATGCAGCTGATTTTATTTTCATCTGTTTGTTGTGGAATTTATAAAGATTGTGTCCCAGTGAAACAAGGTATACTTCAAGTTGAACGGATTTTATCCCTCTTCGCACAATCATTAGTATTGGCAAAACTGTCTGTTTGGGGTTAGAATAAGTGCGTGTTATGTTTTTTCACAGCCCCTTTTGGAGCATTTTCTTTCGGCCTTAACAGCCTACGCCGTAAGGCGTGTTCGACTGGACGCAAAAGCGGCCAGTCCGGGGCTTGGGGTGGCCCCAACGAGCGTATCGGAAAATCCCAAAGAGATATTCCGATACATTGCTCGCCTACGGTATCCTGAATCCGGGATACCCCACACCCTCCGGGCAAAGTACGTCCATTAGGTCTTGTCTATGTTATCTGAGTGCTCCTTAGAAAACAGTTTTTGCATCTGTATTGTAATTCCAACAAGAAAGGATTCCTCACCGGGGACAAGATCGAGATCACCGCCATGGCCTTCAATGATTTTTCGGACAGAGGAAAGCCCGATTCCATGATCGGCGGATGCGCCCTTTCGGGAGAGGAATGTTTTTCCCTCCTGAAAGGCCAGACCGTCATAAGTGTTTTCAATCTTCAAAAAGTACATATTGCCTCTGGTTTCGCCTGCAACGAAAATGCGGCGCACCCCCTGCTTTTGGCGGCTGCACGCCTCAACGGCATTGTCCAAAAGATTGCCTAGCACCGTACATAGTTCCACATCGGTAAGCGGCATCTGATCGGGAAGATCAAGCCGCACCTGAAATTCTGTCCCTTGTGTCTGCGCCATACCGTAGTAGTATTCAATCAGCGCATTTACAACGGGATTTTTGCAGAACTGGGCAGGGGCGTGGCCCGATGATGCCGCAACCTGTTCCTCTACCTGTAACAGGAAGGAGCAGATCTCCGTCTGCCCATGTTCAGAGGCCATGCGGTCTATGGTGCGCAGATGGTGTTTGATGTCGTGAATCAGCCTTCTGTTTTCCGCCGCTGCCTCAGAAACCTGACGGCTGTATTCGGTCTGCATAGAAAGCTGACGGATAACCTGCTTGCGTTCTTCCTGGAAAATCAGGCTGTTTCCATACCCCTCTACCACATCGCGCCAGAGGGAATAACCGATGGCTGCTGCTATGAAGAAGCTGCCCCATTCCACAAACCAACCGCCGATAGCCGGCTCATAAACCGGCAGAAGGCGATCCCATATAAAGGCGCAGGTTGCGGCTGCCGCAGCATAGAAGATCGGCCTGCTCCGTTTTTCTCCTCTGTGAATGGCAAGCACAGCGATGATAAGCAGATAGAGCGCAGATGCCGCCTTATAACAAAAGACCGATGCAGAGAAGAAGCGAATGGCTCCAAGGGAGAGATGGGAAGCCATCATGCCATACAAAAACGCATATACCAGGAAGGCAGCGCCCACCCCATTACTGATGGCCGCAGGCAGGAAGCCCGGCCTGCATATCCGGTTTTGCAGAACTACGATCAGCCAGATAACCAGATAGATACAGAACAGTTCAATCGTGTACCAGGGAAATACGGGAACCGCAGCCAGCATATGAAGCACAGGATAGGATGACAGGCCGCACATGGCAAGGCAGATCAGTCCGAACAGGAATGTATTTTTCTGTTTCATCCGGCGGCTGAAATAAAAGGACAGCAGCGCACAGACAAAGGTAACTGTACAGCTGAACAGGCAGAATGCAAACCGGATTCCTCTGGTTGTATTGACCGCCAGCATCGTTCCGAAAGCAGGCGGATAGACAATCCCACCGTAAAAGTGGTCATAGTTGCTGACCGCTATGGTGAGTGTGACCGGTTTTCCGCCATGAAAAGTGACCATGCGGTTTTGAACCAATGGTGTCCTCTGTGCCGGTTCCCCCATTTGCAGGATCAGGTCATGATCCAGATAAAGGTTGTAAGCAGAAAACACTTCCGGGATTTCTAGCGCATATGTTTCCTTCCGTCCCGGCAGAAAGAATGTCATCTGATAAGTCCCGCAGCCATAGGGAGAAGGGTTTGCAGGGCTGGAGAAATTGGTCTGATCTCCGATGGAAAGGTAGCGCATATAATGGCTTTCATCTTGTATTTCTTCCGGGGTCAAAAGCGCGTCAGGATAAAATGCCCAGCCGGATACCAGAAAGCGCACCGGTGACTTTTGAAGTTCTTCCTCAGAAAGCGCCAGAATCCCATTTGCCGCCTGGATTGTGTTCTGGCTATATTTATTATTGAACTGATACAGGCCAAGAAAAAACAGGGATGAGCACAGGCAGACCATACATAAGGCAGCATATTTTTTTACCGCAGAAGATACCATCTTATTTTCGCCTCCTTATGTATTTCTGTGACAAGGACGGGGGATACTTCTTCCGGCGTTTCCAGGGTCCCGCTCTCCTGCATCCCAGGAGCCTCGCTTTCTAAATCCGGCAGAATCTCCGTGATTCCATCGGCGTTGGCTGGGGTTGCAGTTTCAGCGGCAAATGCGGGGATACTGCCGGTGAAGCAGAGGAGGCAGGCCAGACAGCCCCCCAGAATACGCCTGTGCATTTGCTTCATTCTTATACGATACCCCCCATTCCAGAGAAAACATATTGACGGTAGGCTTCCCGCAGCTGTTTTCCATTGCGGAGAGCAATCGGAAGTTCCTCCCCGTTTATCAAACGGAAGGTCTGACTGTCAACATGGCTGATATAGTCCATGTTGATCAAAACGCCCCGGTAGCAGGGCAAAAAACGCTTGTCCTTCTGCAATGCGGCAGTAACCTCCTGAAAGCCTCCGCTTATCGGTATCACGCGTTCCGCCGTATGAATCCGTGTCATACGGTTTTGATAATCTATGTATAGAATCTTCTCTGTGGGAAGTTCCAGCTTCTGGCGGTCGGCCATCACCGAGAGGGTCATCACTTCATAGGGCGGTTTCAGCTGGCACAGCTCCATCGCTTCTTCAAACTCCGCTGGATGGAGGGAAAGCGGCTTCAGCAGATAATAGCTGGCGGACAGGCTGTACCCCATCCGGGCATAATCCTCTGTAATGGTCAGAAAAACGAGCTTACAGAGCCTGTTTTTCTGGCGCAGCCTTCGGGCGGCCTCCATTCCATCCATGTGCTCCATATAGATGTCCATAAAGACAAGCTGAAAATCGACCTGGGCAGCAGCTTTCAGAAAATTCTCTCCGTCCTCAAATTCTGTCAGCGTATAGTCCAGCT
>OMCM01000880.1_pt1 | contig 17478 bp, 17 predicted proteins | sample 1645021 | NCBI WGS metagenome assembly OMCM01 (sample SAMEA103958142, study PRJEB25191) | human gut metagenome | biome: human-associated habitat [ENVO:00009003]; feature: intestine environment [ENVO:2100002]; material: feces | place: Germany | collected 2013/2015
GCAGCCGTCCACGTCGTAGTCGCCGTAAACCATGATCTTCTCGTGGTCGCGCACGGCGCGCTCGACCCGCTCGACCGCCTTGTCCATGTCCTTCATCAGGAACGGATCGTGGAGGTCCGCGAGGTTGGGTTTAAAGAACTTGTCCGCCTTTTCTACGGTGTCTATGCCTCTCTGTACGAGTAGATTGGCCAGCACGGGCGAAATCCGCAGCGCGGCAGCGAGCATGGCTGCCGTCGCGGGGTCGCCCTGAGGCTTCACTACCCAGCGTTTTTCTGTAGGCATACGAATTGTTATTTATATATTTCAACATTTAATATCTCGCTTAAATGGGTCAAAACCCGTGTTTTGACTTCGTTCATGGGGACCTCGCGTCCCGTTTCCGAGGCGATCGACGCCACGCCGCGGTCCGTGAATCCGCAGGGGTTGATGCGCGAGAACCACCTCAGGTCGGTCGAGACGTTCAGCGCGAACCCGTGCATGGTGACATAACGCGACGAACGGACTCCTATTGCGCATATCTTGCGCGGGCGTCCCTCTCCGTCCGGCGTGGCCCCCTCGCCGATCCAGACGCCCGAAGCGCCTGCGATGCGGTCCGCGGCGATGCCGTAGCGGGCCGTCGTGCGGATCACGGCCTCCTCCAGCGAGGCGATGTATTCCCTCAGGCCGATTCCGAGCCGTTCGAGGTCGAGAATCGGGTAGCAGACCAGCTGCCCCGGGCCGTGGAAGGTGATGTCGCCGCCGCGGTCGATGTGAAAGAACTTCGCGCCCATCGCTTCGAGCGCCGCCTTCGGGATGAGCAGGTTCTCCGCACGGCCGCTCTTGCCGAGCGTATAGACCGGCGGATGCTCCACCAGAAGGATCGTGCCGGCATCCTCCGCCGGGATCGCCGCTCCGTCCGTTTCCCGGGCGGCATCGGCCGCGGAAGCCTCTGTTCCGGTCGCGTTCCGGACGGTATCGGCTGCGGGCCGCTTGCGGGCCGTGAGGCTGTCGAACAGGGTCTGCTGCAAATCCCAGCAGGCTTTGTAATCCATCTGTCCGAGGTCCCGGAAGGAGACTTTCATCGCTGCAACCCTTTCACGCTCCGGAGAGCCTCTTCGGCCATGTACGACGACCGCACCAGCGGCGCGCTCGCACAATAGCTGAAGCCCATCTCCAGCGCTCGGAGTCTGTACCATTCGAATTTTTCGGGAGTGATGTACGCCGCTACGGGGTAGTGCTCCAGAGTGGGCCGAAGGTACTGACCGAGTGTTACAATACGCACGCCCGCTTCGCGCAGGTCGCGCAGTGTTTGCAAAACTTCGTCATCGTTCTCGCCGAGTCCGACCATCAGTCCGCTTTTCGTCACGACACCCTCTTCCGAGAGGTGGCGCAGCGTCTCCAGACTGGTGCGGTACTTCGCCCTGGAGCGCACCACGGGGGTCAGTCGCTCGACGGTTTCGATGTTGTGCCCGATGATGTCGGGCTTCGACGCCGCGACCGCGTCCAAAAGTTCGGGGCGGGCGTCGAGATCGGGAATAAGGAGCTCAATTACGGCGTCGGGATTCTGCGAGCGGATGGCTTCCACCGTGGCGGCCCAATGGCTGGCGCCGCCGTCCGGAAGGTCGTCGCGCGTCACGGATGTTACGACGACATACCGGAGTTTCATCAGTGCGACGCTTTCGGCCACGCGGGCGGGCTCTCCGGCGTCGGGGGCGAGGGGACGTCCCGTTCGGGTCGCGCAGAAGCGGCAGCCCCGCGTGCAGATGTCGCCCAGAATCATGAAGGTCGCGGTCCTCCGGCTCCAGCATTCCGCCTGGTTGGGGCACATGCCGCTGCTACAGATCGTGTGCAGCCTGTGCTTCTCGACGATATGCCGCACCTCGGCCCATTCCGGGGTACGGTGGAGCCGGATCTTCAGCCATCCGGGTTTTTTCAGTGCGTCCGCCCTGTCATAAAACTTCGGCATTTAAGTTCATTATTTCCCAATTGATGCAAAAATAAGAAAAAATATCGGATATTCCTTGTGATCGGCCCTTTTTCTTGCACGGCCGGGAGACGGAAGGGCGCGGCGGTCGGCGGGCCGGTTTCCCGGCACGGCCCGGAAGGGGGCGGGAGCGGTGCGCGGCCGGGAACGGCGGTTTCCCGTTCCCATGCGCTTCCGGGAGGGATTCGGCCGGCGGCGGAGGACGAAAGAAGAGGCCGGATACCGGGCGGTATCGGGCCTCTCTGGTTAGGTTAGTTAGGTTAATGAGAGTGGGAATCCCACATTCGTTGAAACAAAAGTAATCCGAATTTTACGAAAAACCAAATTTTTCGGGAGGTTTTTCCGAAAACGGGGCGTGCTCCGTTTGTAAATCGTAATTAAAAATTTTGAATAACTGCGAATTTATAAGTTTTTGATTAAAGCGCCTCGCGGATCGCCTCGTTCTCCTGCACCTGCCGCATGACCGGCTTCGGTTCGCTGTCCGGTGTCGAGAGGTGGCGGTGGCGGTACGTGGCGGGTGTCATCTGGTACTCCTTCTTGAAGAGCTTGATGAAATGCGACGTATTGGGGAAGGTGCACTCGTTGCCGATCTCCGAGACGGATTTCGACGTCGAGATCAGCAGCAGACGCGAGTGCATCAGCCGCTGGCGGATGTACCACTTGTGGGGAGGCATCTGGAAGTGGCGGCGGAACTCCTTCTTGAACGAGGTCAGCGACCGGTTGGTGAGTTTGGCCAGCTCCTCGATCGAGATGTCCTTGAAGATGTGGTCGTAGATGATCTGTTCGAAGTTCTCCTTCGCCGCGTCGATGTTGCTCAGCAGTTTGCTCTTGATGCAGCAATCCTCGTGCGAGGCGATCAGATAGATCAGTTCGGTCATCTTGATGCTCTCGCCGGTCTCGTCGTGGCGGCACGAAATGTTCAGCCCGTAGGTGATGTTCAGGTGCATGAGGATGCGTTGCAGGTCCCCGGGCGTGTAGTAAAAGAGCACCTCTTCGTAAGGTTGTCCTCCTTCGGGCACGTTTTCGATATAGTGGTGGCCGATGCCCAGATAGAAGACGTCGCCGCGCGAAAGTGTCTGACGTTTATCCCCGTCGTAGATGTATTTGGTGCCGCGTAGGATGTAACCGATTGCGTAACGCGAGAGGATCTGGGATTGGATTCCGTTGTGAAGCGATTCTAAATACTTCACGATCATCGGCTGTTGTGCCGATGAAGTCATTGAATTCTTCATGCTAATTGTAATTTAAGTTTTTTTGAACAGAGCGTTGCGTCACCTTGTTCAACTTCAAATATACAATTAAAACTTTTTAATCTACCATAGCGTATAGCACAAAAAGGCAAATTTAACTAAATGCGCCCGTTTTGACTATCATGCAGACTAAATAGATTATTGTAAAATGGATGAGATCAGGGTAAAGGCGAGTAAAATCAGGTAGAGCGGCCAGACGATGGCCCGGTGAATCCGGACGAAAAGGAACGGCAGCAGGATGGCGGCCGGCACGGCGATCAGCGTCGTGTCGGTCCGTACGGCGCCGGGGCCGCAGAGGACGGCGGCGGTCAGCGCCAGCAGAACGATGTTGTAGATGAGAATGAACCGGGGCTTCGTGCCGACGGCGTAGAGGTCCGAAAGGACGAACAGCGCGGCGAGCAGCCCGAGCGCTCCGATCGTGGCCGTCGGCAGCAGGTTCGGCAGGGGCAGCGCGGAGAAGAGCGCGAGCGGTCTGCCGGCGAGGAAAGCGGTTCCGAGATACGAAAGCGGAGCGGAGAACTCCCCGCCCGCTCCCCAGTTGATGTAGCAGAGCGCGGCGGCGGGCAGCAGCAGCCCGGCGCAGGCCACGGCCGCTTCGCGCAGCGTCCGCCGGAAGATCAGCACGGCCAGCGGCAGAGCGGCCGCCAGCGGCAGGGCCGCGGGCAGCAGCAGCGGCAGCGTTCCGAGATAGAGCGAAGCCCGGAACACGGCGTCGAAGGCGTATCCGTTGCGGAACGAGCGGCAGTAGTTCTTGGTGGCGAAGGCCAGCAGGGCCGCGCCCGCGAGTGCGGTCAGGAAGTCTCCTCCGAATCCCGGAGCGCAGGCGGCGATGGCATAGAGCGGGATGGCGAGGCAGGTTCCGACCGAGTAGAGGTTGTTGCGCACGGTGAGTCTCCCCGTGCACATGCCGCCGAAGATCAGGAGCAGTCCGCCGATCCAGCGGGCCCATCCCGGGTGGTTGTGCTGGAATTGCGACGACCATACCGCCGGCATCCGCACGGCGAGTCCCGGGCGGACGTTTTCCGTCTCCGCAGGTTCCGTCCCGGGGGCATCGTTCCGCTCCCGGAGCGCGGCCGGGGGCGTTTCCGTTCCGCTTGCCGCCGCACAGTCCGTCGTCGGTGGGATGATCCGGTCCGGCAGGGCGTGCGGATCCGCTCCCCGCATTGCGACGACGGCAATCAGGAGGAGGGTCAGAAAAGCCGGAACGAGCGGCTGTCGGGCGATGTCGAATCTCATGACGGTATGGACGTATCGTGGCAAATGTAGCTAAAAATGCCGGAATATTGTGTATTTTTGCATCGCTATGTTGGAGAATCAATTTCAGTACGAGCTGACGGAGGCGGGATGCGACGAGGCCGGGCGAGGTTGTCTGGCCGGACCCGTGTTCGCCGCTGCGGTGATTCTGCCGCCCGATTTCCACGATCCGCAGCTCAACGATTCGAAACAGATGACCGAGCGGAACCGGGACCGGTTGCGGGCCGTCATCGAACGGGAGGCGGTCGCCTGGGCGGTCGAGGCCGTGTCGGCCGCACGCATCGACGAGATCAATATTCTGAACGCTTCGTTCGAGGGAATGTCGCTGGCCGTGGCGCGGCTCGATCCTGCGCCGGCGTTTCTGGCCATCGACGGCAACCGGTTCCGCACACGGCTCGAAATTCCTTTCCGCTGCATCGTGAAGGGCGACGGCAAATACGCCGACATCGCGGCGGCTTCGGTGCTCGCCAAGACGCACCGCGACGAATATATGTACCGGCTTGCCGAGGAGTTTCCCCAATACGGCTGGGCGCGGAACAAAGGGTATCCCACCCGGCAGCACCGGCTGGCGATCCGCGAGTTCGGGCTTACGCCGCACCATCGCCTGACCTTCAACCACGAAATCGACCAACTGGAGTTCGGTTTCTGACGCCCTCCGGCATCGTGCGAAGAAGAAGACGGACGGTCCCTTCCGGAAAGCCGTTTGCCGTCCGGGAGCTTTCGCCGCCGGGGCCCCGCCGAACGGTTTTCTGTCGGCGGATTTTCTGCCGGATGGCTTTTCGGACAGCGGATTCTGCCGTCCGTATCTTTGTTGTGAGCCGGAACCTTCCGGTAGCGGGGCGCTTGTGTTTTTCGGGGTTTGTTTGCCGGGTGTCTGCATGTTGCGGCTGTTGGAGGAGTGTTTCGACCTTCGCCGCGTTGCTCCGATTGGATCGTATGGGGCCTTGGGGGCCTGTTCCCGGGTTTGGATGGACGCCTTCCGTGCCGGATTGTGCCGGATTGTGCCGGACCGTCGTCCTGTCCTCCGTGTCCGGACGGTGGCAGGAACGGGGCGAGGCGCCTTTCGGGTAAAAGAAAAGAGCAGACCGAAACGGCCTGCTCTTTCCGTTGAGAGTTCTTCCGGTCTCCGGATCAATAACCCAGCGACTTGGCAGCCGCATAGGAAATCTTCAGGGCGTTGGCACGACGCAGCTCCTGCTTGACGTCGGTCACGATACCCATCTTCGTGGACTGGTCGGCCTTGAGGCACACCGTCATCGAAGCGCGGTCGGCTTCGCTGAGCTTGTCGCGCTCGGCGGCCACGAAGTCCAGAATGTCCCGGGTCGTTTTGTACGAATCGTTCAACTGGATGCGCGGAGCGGTTCCGAACTGCGCCTGCATGGCCAGCGTCGGCTGACCGATGTGGATGTAGCTGACGAGCGATTTCTTTTCCAGCTTCTGCACTTCGGTCGCTTCGGGAAGTTTGTATCTCACCAGCAGCTCCTGATCGCGCATGGTCGTCGAGACCATAAAGAAGAAGAGGATCATGAAGATCACGTCGGGAAGCGATGCGGTCGAGATAGGGGGCAGACTCTTGTCGCCCTTCTTTTTCATTACTGCCATAGCTTACTTCTTTATGTTACGCGGTTCGGCCTCCGAAATCTTCAGGGGCACTGCTTTGGACACTGCATTGCGCTGATCCTCGTTGAGCTCCGAGAACTTTGCGCCGAATTTGCGTTGGGCCACGTCGTCACGCACCTCGTTGAACGCGCGCGTGAGCTCGTTCTGCACCATGATATAGGCCTGATAGCCCGTATCGCGGGTGGTCTGCAGGGAAACGACGCCTTCGCTTACCGGATAGGTCCATTTGCTGCCGTCGGCCATGTCGATCTCGCGATCGACCTTCTCGGGCAGGTTCTCGTCGTCCATCGGGTTGGTGATGAACTCCTTGGCCATATCCTTCAACTGGCCGAGCACGATCTGCTCCTGCTTGCCCGGAACTCCCGCCATGATGTTGCCGCTGCCCGAAATGAGCACCAGGAACAGGTTGCGCTCCTTGACCTTGATCTCCTCCTGCTGTTGGTTCTCGGGAGGCATCGGCGGAAGCATACGCATCAGACCCGTATCGGTGTTCATGGTAGTGGCCACCAGGAAGAAGATAAGCAGCAGGAAGGAGATGTCGGCCATCGAACCGGCATTGATTTCCTGTACCTTTCTTTTATTAATAGCCATCGTTCACTCCATTATTTGAAGGCGCCCCAGATCTCCGTCACCACGGCGGTCAGGAACGCTGCGACCACGGCGACATAGGCCACCAGGACGCTCGTTTCGGTAATTACGGTTTCACTGCGCGGGAAGAAATCGTTGTTCTGCAGGTCGACGATGTTCACCGTGTGGCCGGCGGCGATGAAGTACGACACGCCGACTACGACGATGATAAGCGCCAGGGAGAGGATCGTCCCCTTGATGCCCGCAGGGTTCTGGATCATTCCGAAGACGGCGCAGAAGATGGCGGCCGCAATGCCGAACACCAGGAGGAAGTAGCTCCACATGAGGTTCGCGCTGATGGCCGCATCCGAGCCGCCGGTGGCGATCGCGTAGACCAGAAGGACCGCCGTGATCACCATCAGAATGCCCAGCATTATGTTAAGTATCTTTTTCATAATTGCTTTCGAATCTTTAGCGTTGGATTATTTCTTGTTGTAAGCCGTCAGAATATCCATCAGCGTGATGGACGAATCCTCCATATCGTTCACGAGCGAATCGATCTTCGAAACGATATAGTTGTAGAACAACTGAAGAATAACCGCAGCGATAAGACCGAAGAGCGTCGTCAGAAGGGCGACCTTGATACCGCCGGCAACGAGCGTCGGGCTGATATCGCCGGCAGCCTGGATCTGGTCGAATGCCTGGATCATGCCGACTACGGTACCCATGAATCCCAACATGGGCGACAGGGCGATGAACAGACCGATCCACGAAAGACCCGACTCCATCTGGCCGGTCTGAACCGAACCGTAGGAAACGACAGCCTTCTCGACCGAATCCAGACCCTGATCGTAGCGGTCGAGACCCTGATAGTAGATCGAAGCGATAGGACCGCGGGTGTTGCGGCAAACTTCTTTGGCAGCTTCGATGCCGCCGTTCTTCAGTGCGTCCTCAACGGCAGCGATGAGCTTCTTCGAGTTGATCGTTGCCAGCGACAGGTAGAGGATACGCTCGATAGCGACAGCCAGACCGATCACCAAGCAGAGAAGAACCGGGAGCATCCATTCCCAACCGCCTTCGAGGAATTTCTGCATCATGATGTGGTGCATGCTGTCACCTGCGAGTGCGGTTTCGGCAGCGACTGCAGTCTCTTCGGCAGCGGCAGCGGCTTCCTGCGCGAAAGCGTTAACAGTACCCAGTGCGAACAGGGCCACTGACAGAATCAAAAAAAGTTTTTTCATAGTTGTGTTGGATAAAATTAAATTTGATTAGTTGTTTATTTGTTTGTGTCTTTTTTGGTTTATTCCATATCTCGGTTTCCCGACTTCTTCAATTTCTTATTTTTCCCTAAAAAAATCCTAAAAAAATCTTTTTTTTCACGCTTCCGGAATTCATACGGTGCTTTTTGGTCGCTGTCCGCATACTTTCCATACCGGTTTCACGCAGGCAGCCGAATCCCGAATCTTTCATTCTGAACTCATGCAATTTCCTGCCGATCAACTTGTTGCGATGTTCGCATCTTTCCGTCCGCCGTCACCGGGGGCCTTCTAAGGATACATTAGCAGTGCGAAATATAGAAAAAAAAATCGTTCCGTGCAATGGCTTAGGCCGTAAATTCTCCGCGCAGGGGGCGGCGCAGCAGCGCGCGCGTCCGGTCGTCCGGCAGGTCGAGTCCCAGCACGTACATCAGTTTGGTCACGGCGGCTTCGGTGGTCATGTCGTGGCCGCACAGGACGCCGATTTCCTGCAGGCGAAGCCCCGTTTCGTAAAGTTCCATCGAGACTTTGCCGCCGCCGCACTGCGTGATGTTGAGAATGATGATCCCGCGGCCGATCGCCTCCTTCAGTACCCGGATGAACCACTCGTTGGTCGGGGCGTTGCCCGCGCCGAAGGTTTCGAGCACCACGGCTCTCAGTCCGGGGGCCGAGAGCATGGCCCGGAGGATGTTTTCGCCCAGTCCCGGAAAGAGTTTGACCACCTCGATTCCGTCGGCCAGCCGCGTGGCGATGCGCAGCTGGGGCGAGATCTCCGTCGGATGCAGGATGGCCGGGAGGTTGTAGGCGATGTTGACCCCGACCTCCGCCAGCGGCGGATAATTGTAGGAGCGGAAGGCGCTCAGCGCTTCGGCGCTGCGCTTGGTGGTGCGGTTGGCGCGGAACAGCCGGTTCTGGAAATAGAGCGACACTTCGGGCACTTCGGGGCGTCCGCCGATGTGCGCGCCTGCGATTTCGATGGCCGTGATGAGGTTCTCGCGGCCGTCGGTCCGCAGTACGCCGATCGGAATCTGGCTTCCGGTGAAGACGACCGGCTTTGCGAGGTTTTCGAGCATGAAACTCATGGCCGACGCGGTATACGACATGGTGTCGGTGCCGTGCAGCACGACGAATCCGTCGTAGCGCGCGTAGTTGTCGCGGATCAGTTCGGCAAGTGCGGCCCAGTTGGCGGGCGTGACGTTCGACGAGTCGATCACGGGGTCCATCGTCAGTACGTCGATGTCCACGTTGAGCCGCTTGAGCGACGGGAATTCGTCGTATATGGCGCTGAAGTCGAACGGCACCAAGGCTCCGGTTTCGGCGTCGTTCTTCATGCCGATCGTGCCGCCCGTGTAGATAATCAGGATAGAGGATTTCATCGTGTATGGTCGTATTCTTTATTTTCCGAAAATGCGTTCGGCGTTGGCCGTCGTCGCTTCGGCCGTCTCGCCGGGCGTCAGCCCCTTCAGCTCCGCGACTTTTTCGCAGACGTACCGCACGTAGGCAGATTCGTTGCGTTCGCCGCGGTGGGGTGCGGGCGTCAGGTAGGGGCAGTCGGTTTCGAGGACGATGTCGCGCAGCTGCATCTCCCGCACCGCGTCGGCCAGTTTGCTCTTTTTGAACGTCACCACCCCGCCGATTCCGAAGACGAAGTCGCCGTACTCCTTCAGTTCCCGGTAGGTGTCGGCCGTGTCCGAAAAGGCGTGGAAAACGCCCCGGACGCCTCTGCCCTTGTATTCGCGCATCAGCTCCACGGTTTCGGGCCACGCGTCGCGCGTGTGGACTGCGATCGGAAGGCCGTACTCCAGCGACAGGTCGATCTGGCGGCGGAAGGCTTCGAGCTGTTCGGCCCTGAAATCACGGCTCCAGTAGAGGTCCAGCCCGATTTCGCCCACGGCGCAGAAGCGGATCCCTGCGAGCGGCGTTTCGAGATAACGCTCTACGAGCGCCAGCTCCTCGCGCCAGTGTGGATTGTCGTTCACCGACGTGGGGTGCAGTCCCATCATCGGGACGCATCGCTCCGGGTGGCTGCGGCACAATCCGAACAACCGTTCATGGCTTTCGGAGTCGATCGCCGGGAGCAGCACTTTCTCCACCCCGGCGTCGGCCGCACGTGCGAGGGCCTCCTCGCGGTCCGCGTCGAATTCGGGGGCGTACAGATGCGAATGTGTATCGGTAAGTCTCATATCAGTTTCATGTATCTGTTGCCGGGCAGCTGGCGTACGGCGCCTGCCAGTTCCAGCCCCACGAGCAGCGTCGCCAGCTCGCCGGGATCGAGTCCGCTCAGTTCCGAAAGCGTTTCGTGCGACAGCGGATCGTCCGTGCGGAAACAACCCAGCAGTCCCGCTTCGTCGGGCGTGAGCTGCGGTGTAGCGGGTTTCGGACGGAGCGTCGCCGGCTCCGCGCCGAGGTCCCACATCAATTCGCGGACAATGTCGTCGGCCGTCAGCACCAGCTGCGCTTTACGGTTGCGGATCAGGTGGTTGGTCCCTGCCGACATGCGGTCCGTGGCGCGGCCCGGCACGGCCATCACCGAACGGTCGTAATCGTCGGCACAGTGCGCCGTGACGAGCGATCCGCCGCTGTCAGGCGATTCGACGACGATACATCCGGCGCTAAGCCCGGCGATGATGCGGTTGCGGGCGATATAAGCCGTGCCGTTCTGCCGGGTCTGCGAATGAAGTTCCGTGACCAGTGCGCCGCCGTGATCGAGGATGTCGCGGGCTACGGCCGTATGCTGCGCCGGCGTCACTTCCGGCAGCGGGTTGGCCAGCACGGCGACGGTCGGCACTCCCGCCGCCAATGCCGCGCGGTGCGCCGCGACGTCGATCCCGAAAGCCAGTCCGCTGACGATGCAGAGTCCCGGCACCTGCGCTGCGAGTCCCTCCACGAGCCGGTTGCACATGGTCTGTCCGTAGGGCGTCGCATTGCGCGTGCCGACCATCGACAGACAGCGTGCCGAAAGGGCTGCCGTATCACCTTTTATGTATAGGACATGGGGATAGTCGGGGATTTCCCGCAGGAGCGGCGGGTATTCCGGATCGGTCGAGGCGATGGCCGCGATTCCGTTGCGGCGGCAATGCTCCAGCTCCTTTTCCGCGGCGGCGAATCCTCTGCGGCGGACGATTTCGCGGGCGGTCTCTTCGCGCAGGCCCGCTTCGCCCGCCAGTTCGTCCGGAGCCGCGGCGAAAATGTTCCGTGCGCTGCCGAACACTCCGAGCAGATGCACGGCGCCCTTCACCCCGATACCCGGAGTCATCTGAAGGGCGATATCCTCGATTGTCATAGCCGCAAAAGTCGTTTAACGTGTCGTAAAAGTAAATATTTTTGGGAAATAACGCAAAGTTGAGCCGAAGTTTTGCAGATTTTAGAAATGTTTGTATATTTGCACTCCGATACGCCTGAGCGTAACCCGGAAAACACCTGAGACGGTGGAGCCGGGGGCTGAATGAAATCAGCGGCCGCGGCCCGAACAGCGGTTTGCGCAGGACGGATCGGAAACGAAAAATGGTCTGATGGCCGAGTGGCTAGGCAAAGGTCTGCAAAACCTTGTACAGCGGTTCGAATCCGCTTCAGACCTCACCAAAACACCGTTGTAGATTACTACAACGGTGTTTTATTTTTAGCTTGTCATACATCTTCTGACATTCGCATTATCCGAGTCTTAATTGAAGCCGTCGCGGAGATGCATTCATGTATAAATAACTATCGCAATCTGATTCATTCAATTCTAATTTTGGGCTAGTTCTGATTTTGTATAATTTAATTCATTTATATGCATTTTAACCATTTGGCGCAATAAAGTTGGTTTATCGGCGGAATTCATCCGGGCGTTGGGAAATCATGCACACGCATTGGTCTTTCGTGCCGCCTGAGGAGTGAACGGGATGCTATGTGAAAATCGGCGTTCGGAATTACCCGGACGCCGATTTTGTCAGCCGTTCTTGCGCATCGACAGTGCAATGCGGTTGCGGACCGTGTCGATGCCCGTCACGCGGACCTCGACGTGCTGTCCCAAATGGACGACGTCGGCCGGCGATGCGACGTAGCGGTCGGCCAGCTGCGAGATATGCACCAGCCCGTCCTGCTTGATGCCGATATCGACGAACGCGCCGAAGGCCGTGATGTTGGTGACGATGCCGGGCAGCGTCATGCCTTCGCGCAGGTCGGCGACCGAGTGCACGTCGGGATCGAACGAGAATGCCTGCAGCTGTTCGCGCGGGTCGAGACCCCGCTTGTCGAGCGCTTCGAGAATGTCCGTCACGGTCGGCAGCCCCACCTCGGTGTCCACGTATCTTTCGGGTTTTATGCCTTTGCGCAGCTCCTTGTCCGCCAGCAGTTGCTCGACCGTCACGCCCGCGTCGGCGGCCATCCGCTCCACGATATGATACGACTCCGGGTGCACGGCGCTGTTGTCGAGCGGATTCCTGCCGCCTACCACGCGCAGGAATCCCGCCGCCTGCTCGTAGGCTTTGGCGCCCAGACGCGGCACTTTCAGCAGGCTTTTCCGGTCTTTGAAATCGCCGTTCGCGGCGCGATATGCGACGATGTTTTCGGCCAGCGCAGGTCCCAGACCGGATATGTAGGTCAGAATATGCTTCGATGCGGTGTTGATGTTCACGCCGACCTTGTTCACGCAGCTCTCGACCACCGTGACCAGTCTGGCCCTGAGCTTGGACTGATCGACGCTGTGCTGGTATTGTCCCACGCCGATCGACTTCGGGTCGATCTTCACCAGCTCCGACAGCGGGTCCATCAGCCTGCGGCCGATGCTGACCGCGCCGCGAACGGTCACGTCGTGATCGGGAAACTCTTCGCGGGCCGCGGCCGACGCCGAGTAGACCGATGCGCCGTCCTCGCTCACCATGAACACCCCGACGCCCTCCAGCCCCAGTCCGCGGACCAGCTGTTCGGTCTCGCGCCCTGCCGTGCCGTCGCCTATGGCGAAGGCTTCGGCCTTGTACCGGGCTGCCAGCGACCGCAGCGTTTCGGCGGCTTCGGCGTAACGGTTCTGCGGCGGATGGGGATAGACGGTGGTGTTGTGCAGCAGGTTGCCCTGCGAATCGAGCGCCACGACTTTGCAGCCCGTGCGGAATCCGGGGTCGACGGCGATGATGCGCTTCTGTCCGAGCGGCGCCGAGAGCAGCAGCTGCCGCAGGTTTTCGGCGAATACCCGGATCGCTTCGTCGTCGGCCTTCTCCTTGGCCGCCGCCAGCAGTTCGGTCTCGATCGAGGGCCGGATCAGCCGCTTGAACGAGTCCGCGACGGCAGCTTCCATCCATTCGCGCGTCGCCGAGCCGTGGCGCACGAACTGGCGGCGAAGCCCTTCCGTGATGCGGTCGGCGTCCATCTCCACCGAGATCTTCAGGACCCCTTCGTCCATGCCGCGCCGCATGGCCAGAAAACGGTGCGACGAAACGGTACGCAGCGGCGACGCCGCATCGAAGTAGTCCGAATATTTGACGCCTTCCTGCTCCTTGCCTTTCACGAGCCGGGAGTGAACTGCGCCTTCGCGGGCCGCCGTGCGGCGCACGCTGTTGCGGGCGCGCTCGTCCTCCGACACCCGCTCGGCGATGATGTCGCACGCCCCGGCTATAGCCTCCTCCGGGGTCGGCACGTCGGCCGTGACGAAACGCTGCGCCTGCCGTGCGATGTCGTGCGAATGCTGCGCCATGATGCTGTTTGCCAGCGGCTCCAGTCCGCGTTCGCGCGCTATGGTCGCCCGTGTCCGCCGCTTGGGCTTGTAAGGCAGGTAAATATCCTCCAGCTCTACGGCTTCCCAGCACGCTTCGATGCGTTTGCGAAGTTCGTCGGTCAGTTTGCCCTGCTCCCCGATCGTCGAGAGGACGGTCTGTTTGCGTGCTTCGAGTTCGGTGAGTTTGTCCAGCTGCTCCTTGACGGCCCCGACCTGCAGTTCGTCGAGCGAACCGGTCGCCTCCTTGCGGTAGCGGCTGATAAAGGGGATCGTCGCGCCGTCGCGCAGCAGGCGTACCGTGCCCTGCACCTGCCGGAGGGCGATTCCGAGTCTTTGTGCTATGATTTGTTCGGTCATTGTCGGTGTGTGTCGATCGGCAAAGATAGGAAATTGTCGTGATTTCGGAAGCCGGAACCGCCGCCGGATTCGCTTTTTTGCCCGCTCCTATCCCGGAATGCGGATCAGTACCCGAACTTCGCGGCCGCCAGCCGCATATGTCCGATGATATCGACCCCGAACGGGCAGTTGCTCTGGCAGCGGCCGCAGGCGATGCACTCCGAAGCGTGGTGCGCCAGCAGGCTGTAATGTTCGCGCACGGTTTCGGGCACTTCGTCCTGCGTCAGCGTCAGGTTGTAGTATTTGTTCACGCTTGCGATGTCGATCCCGGCCGTGCAGGGGGCGCAGTGGCCGCAGTACATGCAGTGTCCTTCCCACGAGAACCGGCCGAGTCCGGTCAGCGCCTGCGTGTAGTCGCGTTCGGCGGCTGTTGCCGTACACCATGCGAGCGCCGCCTCGATTTCGGCCCGGCTGCGGCATCCGGCCATCACGGCGGCCACGCCGGGGCGCGTCAGGGCGTATTCGATGCACTGCACCGGTGTCATCGGCTTCCCGAACGGCGAGTTGGTCCCGCTCAGCAGGTCTCCGCCGCCGTACGCCTTCATCACGTCGATCGCCACGCCTTCGCGTTCGCAGAATTCGTAGAGCCGCTGACGTTCGGGGTCGATGTTGTGCAGCTCCTGCGCATAGCTTTCGTCGGCCCAGAGCGTGTCCACGTCGTCGCTCGGCGGCAGCAGGTCGTAACAGGGATTGAGCGAGAACATCAGCACGTCGATCAGCCCGGTTTCCGCGGCCTGCCGCGCCACGGCGGGGTTGTGGCTGCTGATGCCGATATGGCGCAGGCGCCCCTCCGACCGGAGCCGCAGTGCCAGTTGCAGGATCGGCCCGTCCAATACCTTCCGCAGGTCGTCCTCGGCATCGACGTAGTGGATCATGCCTATATCGACGTAATCCGTCCCCAGCCGCGCGAGCAGGTCGTCGAATGCGGCCTGCGCCTTCTCCGGATCGCGCGTGCGGAGATACTGCCCCTCTTCCCACACCGAGCAGAGGTGCCCCTGTATGACGAACCCTTCGCGCCGCCCGGCCAGTGCCGCACCGATGCTGCTGCGCAGTTCGGGGTTCGAAGCGTAGAGGTCGAGGAAGTTGATCCCGTTTTCGATTGCGAAGTCGAAGTCTGCCCGCACCTCTTCCTCCGGCCGGTTCATAAATCCCTCGCACCCCAGCGCCACGGCGCTGACGCGCAGTCCCGTGCGGCCCAGTGTCCTGTACTCCATGCTATTTCAGTTCCACGAGTCGGTACTGCTGCGAACCCAGCCCTATGGCTTCGGCGTGTTCGAGCGTGTGAATGCCGTGGCGCGACTCCATGCGCTCGATCAGGTGCGATTTCCCCGGATCGGGCGATGCGTACACCATGTCGACGCACGCCTTGTCCAGCGCTACGGGGTCGAGCGAGGCGAGGATGCCGATGTCGCCCATCTTCGGCTCTTCGGGATGCGCGTCGCAGTCGCAGTCCACCGAGAGGTTGTTCATCACGCTGATGTAGAGAATCTTGTCGCCGCAGTGGTCGGCGACCGACTTGGCCGACTCGGCCATCGACTCCAGAAAATCGTCCTGCGCCGGGAGGTTGCTCCACATTTCGGCGGCGTTTTTGGTCTTGCCCGCCGAGTGTATCCACGCTTTCCCGGCCGACGACGCGATGCCGATCGAGATGTTCTTGACCGCACCGCCGAAGCCGCCCATCGCATGCCCCTTGAAGTGCGACAGCACCACCGTGAAGTCGTAGCGGGGGTAGTGCGAGCCGACGAAGTTCTCTTTCAGGTGTTTTCCTCCTTTCACCGGCAGGCTCACCTCTCCGTCGGCGTCCATGATGTCCACCGGGGCGATGGCCGTGAAACCGTGGTCGGCAGCGGCCTTCAGGTGATCCTGCGTGCGTGCGCGTCCGCCGCCGTAGGCGGTGTTGCACTCGACGATCGTGCCGCCGACTTTGGTCACGATATCCTTTATCAGCTCCGGCTTGAGGTAATTGTGCCCGCCCGGTTCGCCCGTCGAGAGCTTGACGGCGACCTTACCCGTCGCGGGACGTTCCAGTGCTTCGTAGATGCGCACCATGTTCTGCGGCGTAATCTCGCGGATGAAGTATACTTCGGGGGCTTCGGCCTTTTCGCCGCCCTGAGCCGATCCGCATGCCGTGAAAGGCAGGACCGACAGCAGTGTGATCACATACATTCTATTGATCATGTCGTTTGAATTTATTTGCGTAACAGATAGTTGATAATCAGGTAACCGCCCGCCGCCTGCGCGAGCATGCCGGGAATCCCGATGCGGAAATCCTGCACGGCGGCCGCCGCCGAACCCGTAAAGGCCCATTCGCCCAGCGCACCCGCCGTCTGGTAGAAGAGCACCACGCCCGCCAGCAGCGGCAGCGTAGCGCGCCCGAACCGCCGTGCGGCGAATCCGGCGGCTGCGGCCAGCAGTACGGACTTGAGCAGAATTGCCGGCAATGCCGCGGCGGCGGGCATTCCGAACAGCGCGGAGTTGACCAGCGGCGACAGCACGGCGGTCAGCAGGCCCACGCGCCAGCCGTATTTGTAGGCTCCGACGAGCGTGAAGAAGTAGATCGGCAGCCACCGCAGGCCGCCCTGCGGCACCGAGTGGCAGATTTGGGGCAGGACGATGTTGCCTGCGACGAAGAGTGCCGCCGCGAGGTAGGTTTTCGCATCGCGGTAATCGAGCGAATAGAGTTTTACTGCCGTTGTTTCCATTTTGTCTTTTGTTTGTTCATATTCAAAAACAGTGCTTTTCGTGCGGTTTTTAAAAATCGAGGTTCACACTCCCGAAGAGCGTCGTCCGGGGCATCGGGTTCCGGCGTCGATCCCGTCGCTGCGCCAGCGGAAAATCCCCGTGCCGGGCAGTGGCGAACCCTATCTATTCGTTTCGCTCCTGCATTTTGCGGATGAATCCTTCGATCAGCGGCAGACACTCCTCGGCCGTCTGCGCCTCGGCGCAGAGCTGCTCCACGGGACATATCCCGTCGCCTGCACGGTTGATGATATGGGGCACGGCGACCGTGTAGGCGACCGCTTTTCCCGCGGCGGCGAGCAGGTCGAGGGCCGCACGGCTCACCACGTCGGCGAAAAGCTCCTCCACGCCGCCCAGAATCATCAGCGCCGCCGCGCCTTTGCCGACCACCTTGTCGGCCACGAAAGCCCCGTCGAGCAGCTGCGGCTCCTCGCGCAGCAGCCTGTAGAGGTCCTTCACGCCCCGTTCGCGGAAAATCCGCACCTCGTCCCCGTTGCGGACGACGCACGAACACTTCTCGGCGAACAGCAGTCCGATCGTCTGCTCCTTCTGTTCCTTCGTCATAGCGTATGCCGTTTTTTCGGGTCCGCACCGCTTTTTCCGGTCCGCCCGTAATTCCACATTGCAAAGATATCCGATTTCACGTTATTGCCGGCTACCCCGATTACGGTTCGTCATACCATTTTTACGGAATCGTACGCCGGCGGCCGCAGAAGGGGTGTTTTCTCCGCCCTCTTCTGC
>OMCM01000889.1_pt1 | contig 17397 bp, 13 predicted proteins | sample 1645021 | NCBI WGS metagenome assembly OMCM01 (sample SAMEA103958142, study PRJEB25191) | human gut metagenome | biome: human-associated habitat [ENVO:00009003]; feature: intestine environment [ENVO:2100002]; material: feces | place: Germany | collected 2013/2015
GCGGGCGACGGGAAAACGCCTGCGAGGCTTTTTTTGTCTGCGGATGAGTGAATACTGGCTCCGACGTGATTGCGAGCCATTCCTGCAAACACCCCAAAACTCTCCGGCTGCCGCACCCCTAGCGTCGTCATTCACCCTCGGCGCCGTTGACGCACAGGCAGTTTCACAATTCGCAAATCCCTTTTTTCAATCTATATGATGATGCGGGGAGATTCCCGCAATTTCAGGTATTTCGTACACTTAGCACTACCCAAAGTGGCTGCGGCGTTCTTATACTCCTTCTCGCTTAGTTCTTAAGCGTCGCTCTGTACTCCTTTAAAGAGTCACTCTGTGATGCTTTTGCGCCGGTCGGCCCGCGAACCTTTCACTCGGAAACGCACGGGTCTTGAATCGACACACTGAATTCGAACCGTACAGAACTTTGTACATAAAGGAATAGGACACATCACCATGCTTCGCCGCACTTTCATCGCTTCTGCCGTTCTGTTTGCGACTGCCGCCGCCGCTCCTGCCGCCTTCGCCTTTACGGAAGGCAAGGACGCGGACTACATCACCCTTGAAAAGCCCCTTCCTGGCGGTGAAGACAAGCTCGTGAAGGTTTGGTCCTACGACTGCCCGTTCTGCTTCAAGTTCGACGTGGGCGTTGACCCGAAGATGGTTCCGCTTGCTGAAAAGGCCACCGGCCTTAAGTTCGACATGGTGCACATCGAAACGAAGGGCAAGTACGGCCGTGCCGGTTCTGAACTCTTCGCCTGGTGCCAGCTGCGCGACAAGGCTGCCGGCATCACCGACTGGGAAGATCCCAAGTCGATCTTCAAGAAAGCCAAGGATGCGATCTACAAGGCTTACCACCGTCAGGGCGAACGCTGGGCCTCTGGTGAAGCTGCCTTCCTCAAGACCGGTCTTGATGCGATCGGTGCCACGGCTGAAGAATTCGAAGCCGCCCGCAAGACGCCTGAAGTTCAGCAGCTCGCTGACAGCTGGAAGCCCAGCTACGACGTCGCCAAGATTCAGGGCATTCCGGCCTATGTCGTCAACGGCAAGTACCTCATCATGACGAAGTCCATCCGCTCCGTTCAGGGTCTCGTTGACCTCATCACGGAACTTTCCAAGAAGTAATCCCTCAGGATCTGAGAAATGAATACGCTTCTTGACCGCATCGGTCTGTTCTCCCAGACGCGTTGGCCTTGGCTCGTGATCGCCATCCTGAGTGCTGGCCTCGTGCTGATCGCCCACAACGTGTTTCAGGTGTGGCTCTACATGAAGCCGTGCGAACAGTGCGTGTACATCCGCTTTGCGTTCTTGTGCATGACGTTCGGCTGCCTCTTCACGCTCGCCTGGCCGAAGGCTCTCATCATGCGCATCATCGCCTATGTGTGCGGCGTTTACGGCTGCATCTACGGCATCATGTGCTCGGTGAAGCTTTCCTCGATTCACCACGCCATTCACTCTGAAGACCTTGATGCCCTCTTTGGCATGCAGGGCTGCTCGCTCGAACCGCACTATCCGTTCGGTCTGCCGCTTGAAAAGTGGGCTCCGGACTGGTTCCTGCCGACCGGCGACTGCGGCTATGACAATTCCGATGTCCCCCTCGGAACCGTGCTCTCTCCGCTGCAGGAATCCATCATCCAGATGTATTCCGATGCGGGTGGCTGGTATCTCATCCCGTCCATGAAGTTCATGTCCATGGCTCAGTGCTGCCTGCTCGGCTTCGCTGTTGCGCTCCTTATCTACGTGATTCTCTTCGTGGGCGATATGAAGCATACGTTCGGCAAGCCCGCAGCTTAATGCGAGCCCCGACCGCAAATCTTTAACTCTCTCTTTCCTCCTGTCTCAGGCCGCAGCCGCTCAAGGTTGCGGCCCTTTTTTATCTGCGGCCGAATGAAAGAAAAGGAGACATCCGAAAAAATCGAACATCTCCTTTGGAAGGAACACGTGCTGTCAGACGTTTAGCGGCTTAGCGCTGCTCCGAAAGCGGCACCCCTGAAACGATGGCCCGCAGGCCTTCCGCATCAAAAATACGAACGTGCTTTTGGTTGACCTCAATGAGCCCGTCGTGCGAGAAGCGCGACAGAACGCGGCTCACGGTCTCGAGCTTCAAGCCCAAATAGGAGCCGATTTCCGCTCGTGTCATGCGAAGCACAAATTCACTGCGCGAGTAGCCGCGCTGTTCAAAGCGCTGAGAAAGCGAAAGCAGGAACGCCGCCAAACGCTCTTCTGCGTGCATCGAGCCCAAAAGCAGCATCACGCCGTGCTGACGCACGATTTCGCGCGAGAGCATCTTGAGCACATGAGCGCCCATGGAGCGCATGGAGGTCGCAGCCTCTTCAAACTTGTCGTAATTGATGACGCAGACTTCCGTATCTTCAAGCGCGGTGACGTCACAGGAATGCACGCCGCTCGAAATGCCGTCAAAGCCGATCATCTCACCGGCCATAAAGAAGTTGGTCACCTGCTCGCGGCCGTCGCTGCTCATCACCGTGCTCTTCAAAAATCCAAGACGGACGGCGTAGAGCGTGTCAAAACGGTCACCGGCACGAAAGAGCGACTCTCCGCGCTTGATGCGCCGGCGATTGCCGGTCACCAGTTCTTCAAGCCGCTCGATCTCCTTCAGGGTCAGTCCCGTCGGGAGGCAGGATTCACGCAGGTTGCAGTTCGAGCACGTTGACCGCAGGAGCATTGCCGGATTATTAAGTGCCACCACTTCTTCCTCATCTTGGTGTGTCGTCCGGTCCTGAGGGGTCATGGGCCGGCAGCTGTTCATAGTTCCGAAGCAGAGGACGAGAATGCAGCAGTCGTAGGCTAAGAAGCCTCACCGCAGACGTATCGTCTGACGGCAGCGCTTTATTGGCGACAATCCACATACAGGGAGCGGAGCTTCGAAAAGCTAATTTTTGAATAATCTTGACTGCCTAGAATCAAGGCGTTGGCTCTCATAAAGATGAATTCGCAGGGAAAATCCCTTCGATCCAATCGACCTTGATCCTCACGTTGATAATCATCAAGAAAGACACTCAAGCTTCCAAAATAATAGCAGGAAGTTTAACCCAAGTCATAATTAAACATAGGCCCCCACAAAATGACGAATTCGGAAACCAGCGGCGTCGAGCTGCCTGACATGGACCTCCTCAAGAAGTTCGACGTGCCTGCTCCGCGCTACACCTCGTATCCGACAGCAGACCGGTTCAATGCCGAATTCACTGCCGAAGACTATGCCCGCGCTTTAGCGGGCCGCGGCACAGCCAAAGAACCGGCTCCGCTTTCACTTTATGTGCATGTGCCGTTCTGCAACGATGTGTGCTTTTACTGCGGCTGCAACAAGATTGTGACGCGCGACCATAGCCGCAGCGCGGCATACATCGATTTAATCGGTCAGGAAGCTGATCTGGTGAAGGCGCATCTGACGGGGTCGCAGGAGCTCGAACAGCTGCACTTCGGCGGCGGTACCCCCACGTTCCTCACCGAGGATGAGCTCGAACTCATGATGGACACGCTCACGAAGCGCTTCCCGCTCGCTAAAACCGGCGGCGAATTCTCCATTGAGGTGGATCCGCGTACCTGCGGTCCCTCGAAGGTGAAAAAGCTCCGTGAAATTGGTTTGAACCGCATGTCGCTGGGCGTCCAGGACTTCAATCCCGATGTGCAGAAGGCGGTCAACCGCATTCAGCCCTTTGAAATGACGAAGGAAACGATGGATGCAGCCCGCGCCGAGGGGTTCCACTCCATCAACATGGATCTGATCTACGGTCTGCCGAAGCAGACCCGCGAAACCTTTGCGCAGACGATCGACCAGGTGCTTGAACTCTCGCCCGACCGCATTGCGCTCTACCACTACGCGCATCTGCCCAACCACTTCAAGCCCCAGCGCCGAATTCTGCCCGCCGATCTGCCCGATACAGTGACGAAGGTGCACATCATGTTTGATGCCATCAAGCGCCTCACCGCCAACGGCTACCGCTACATCGGCATGGATCACTTCGCCAAGATCGACGATGAGCTCTCGCGTGCGCAGATCGAAGGTACGCTGCAGCGCAACTTCCAAGGCTACTCGACCAAAGCAGAATGCGACATGGTCGCTTTGGGCGTCTCCTCCATCTCGAAGATCGGCAGCGCCTATGCCTGCAATCCCCGCGAACTCGACGATTGGGCCGCCGCCATTAAAGAAGGACGGCTGGCCACGAACCGCGGCTATCACCTCAACGAAGACGATGAGCTGCGCCGTTATGTGATCATGAAGATCATGTGCAACTTCGAGCTGAAAAAGAAGGATGTGGAAGACAAATTCGGCATCCATTTCGACGAAGTTTTCGCCTACGAGCTTGGAAAGATGAAGCCCTACGTTCATCACGATCTGGTTGAGCTTTACCCCGACCGCCTGGTGGTGCTCCCCAAGGGCAAGATCTTCGTTCGTGCCGTCGCTATGCAGTTTGACCGCTACCTGCGCGAGTCCAATCGCGCCGGCGGCTATTCGCGCATTGCCTGATACACCGTTCGAAAACGTCTGATATGAATCATTGGGCGTTCGGCATCAAGCCGAACGCCCAATCTTTTACGCACAGACCCGTCCGGAGAAAGATTCTGTCGGGCCAATAGGTCTAAAATTATTAGTTTCGGATCCATCATCCCTGCCGGAGAGCGGCGGATGACGCATCTCTCCATTTATCCGCGCCGGCGGCAGAGCAGACCCTTTGGTACACGCACCGACGCAGCAGATCAACTAAAACCGATTTCCAATGAAAGTCGCAGACATTCGACGGACCTTTCTAAAGTTCTACGAAAGCAAAGGTCACACCATTGTGGCGTCCAGCCCCGTCGTTCCCGGCAACGACCCGACGCTTCTCTTTACCAATGCCGGCATGAATCAGTTCAAGGACGTCTACCTCGGATTCGATCATCGCCCCTATAAGCGCGCCACAACGTCGCAGAAGTGCATCCGCGCCGGCGGCAAGCACAATGACCTCGACAACGTCGGCTACACCGCCCGTCATCACACCTTCTTCGAAATGCTCGGGAACTTCTCGTTCGGCGACTATTTCAAGAAGGATGCCATTCATTTCGCCTGGGAGCTCCTCACCGAACACTTCCACCTGCCGCCGGAAAAGCTCTGGGTGACGGTCTACGCCGAAGATCAGGAGGCCTATGACATCTGGCATAAAGAAGTGGGCATCCCCGCCGACCGCATCGTGCGCATCGGCGACAACAAGGGCGCCCGCTACATGTCAGACAATTTCTGGATGATGGGCGATACAGGCCCCTGCGGCCCGTGCTCAGAAATCTTCTATGACCACGGTCCTTCCGTCCAGGGCGGCCCTCCGGGGAGCCCCGAGGAAGACGGCGACCGCTACATGGAGATTTGGAACCTCGTCTTCATGCAGTTCTATCGTGACGAAAAGGGCGAAATGCATAAGCTGCCGCGCCCCTCTATCGACACGGGCATGGGTCTCGAACGTATTGCTACGGTGCTTCAGGGCGTCCACAGCAACTACGACATTGACCTTTTTAAGAACCTGCTCGCTGCCGCCAAGGCCGCGGTCGAAAGCGTGTCGACGGTTCCTGCCGACATCAATTCGCCGTCCCTCAAGGTCATCGCTGACCACATCCGCGCCTGCGCCTTCTGCGTCGCTGACGGTGTGGTGCCGGGCAACGAAGGCCGCGCCTACGTGCTGCGCCGCATCTGCCGCCGCGCTCTGCGCCACGGCTACAAACTGGGCGCCCGCGGCCCCTTCTTCTATAAGCTCGTCGACGCCGTCCGCAAGGAAATGGGCGAAGCCTATCCCGAACTCATGAACCATGAGATCGAAAAGGTGATTGAGGCCGAAGAACGCCGCTTCCTGCAGACGCTCAGCAAGGGCATGGATATTCTCGATGCCGCTATTGCCGAAAACAAGACGGGCGTCCTGCCGGGTGATGTGGTCTTCAAGCTGCACGACACCTATGGCTTCCCGGCTGACCTGACGGCCGACGTCTGCCGTGAACGCGGTATTTCGGTCAACACGGCTGAATTTGACGCCGCGATGGAACGCCAGCGCGCCGCCGCGCGCGCATCGGCCAAATTCAAGATGGCTCAGGGTCTGGATTACACCGGTGCTGACACGGTCTTCACGGGCTACGAAACCCTCACCGAAAAAGACGCTGAAGTCGTGGCGCTCTACGCCAACGGCGAACCGGTTGACCGGGTTGAAGCCGGCAGCGAATGCGTGGTGGTCTTCAACCGCACGCCGTTCTATGCGGAATCGGGCGGTCAGGTGGGTGATCAGGGCGAAGCCAAGAACGCCACGGCTATTCTGAAGGTGCTCGACACCTTCCGCGTGAAGGCCGCCGTGACAGGTCTGCAGTGCCACGTTGCTGAAGGTCATGTCGCCGTGGGCGACAAGTTCGATCTGGCGGTCGACGAAGCCCGCCGCGAAGCCACTGCCCGCAACCACTCCGTGACGCACCTCATGCACTTTGCACTGCGCACGGTGCTCGGCGACAAAGTTGCCCAGAAGGGTTCGCTGGTGACGCCCGAATCCACGCGCTTTGACTTCTCTTACGGCAAACCCGTGACAGCCGAACAGATCGCCGAGGTCGAACGCATCGTCAATGCGCAGATTCTCAAGAACACACCGGTTCAGACGCGCGTGCTTCCGATTGAAGAAGCCAAAAAGACTGGTGCAGTGATGCTCTTTGGCGAACGCTACGGCGAAGTCGTGCGCGTGCTCGACATCGGCAAGTCCACCGAATTCTGCGGCGGCACGCATGTCAAGGCCACTGGCGACATCGGGTTCTTCAAAGTCGTGTCTGAGTCGGGCATCGCTGCCGGCGTGCGCCGCATCGAGGCCGTCACCGGCATGAATGCGCTCAGCTGGGTGCAGAACACGGAAAGCCTCCTTGCTGCAACTGCCCGCGAATTCAAGGCCCCGGTGAGCGAAGTCCCCGTCAAGGCTGCCGATGCTATCGCGACGATCCGCACGCTCGAAAAAGGCATTGATCAGCTCAAGAGCCAGATGGCCGCCAAGGCCGGTGATGCGCTCATCGCTGAGGCTCGCGACGTCAAAGGCGTGAAAGTTCTGCTGGCTCGTCTTGACGGCGCAGACGCCAAAGCGCTTCGCGAAACGATGGACAAAGTCAAGGACAAGCTCGGCAGCGCCGTAGCGGTTCTCGCCTCTGTCACCGGCGAAGACCGCGTCCAGCTCGCCGCCGGCGTTACCAAGGATCTCACTGGCCGGGTGAAGGCCGGCGAGCTTGCCGGCTTCGTAGCCGGTCTCCTCGGCGGCAAGGGCGGCGGCAAGCCTGACCTCGCCATGGCCGGCGGTTCTGACGTAAAGAAGCTCCCGGAAGCCCTCGAAGCAGCCCGCGCCTGGATCGAAGGAAAGCTCTGATGACGAACGTGCACAACGAACCTCAAAGCGTGGAGACGCTGCGGCTTCCCGGCCTTTCGTGCCCGATGCCTGTTCTCCGTGCCAAAAAGGCTCTTGCAAAGATGACGCCCGGAGCCGTGCTGGCGGTTTGGAGTACCGATCCGCACAGCACGCCTGACCTTTCCGATTTCTGCCGACAGACCGGTCACGGTCTTCTTAAGCAGGAAGAAGTGGATGATGACGGCCGTCATTGGTTCGTAAGCGAGATTCAGCGCCGTGCGGATTGATCTGTGATCGCTTCCGCCCAAACGTGAATCTTTCTTCAAAATGCCCGGACAGTTCAGACTGCCCGGGCATTTTCGTTTCCTCAGCAGCAGCCGCTTCGTTTGCGGCGGTATACCTGCATTCGATCAGGGAATATTTTCTCGCAACTCTTGCTTTTTCACTTTCGAGTATGTATAGTTCTCCTTCTGCGAAATTTGTGCGCCAGTAGCTCAGTTGGATAGAGTATCTGGCTACGAACCAGAGGGTCGTGGGTTCGAATCCTGCCTGGCGCACCATATTTCTCAGATCCGTCTTTGATGAGCAAAATTTTCAAAGACACGCAAATGCGAAGCACGTGCGCCAGTAGCTCAGTTGGATAGAGTATCTGGCTACGAACCAGAGGGTCGTGGGTTCGAATCCTGCCTGGCGCACCATTCGTTTTTGAGGCAGATAAGTTAGGAGCGGTTGAAGAAATTCAACGGCTCTTTTTTGTTGTCTGTTGATTGTGAATTCGCCAATAAACCTTTTTATATCAAATAGATGAGTAATTTACAGATGCTTAATTTTTAAGCATCTCCTTAAGCATCTGATTTTGAGGGGAAGGCGAATCTTCTCCCCCGAACGTTCTTAACTTATGCACAGAATCTGTGGACAAAAACCGCATTGCCCCTGTGGAAAAGTTTGAGCATCGAAGACTTATGCTGGTCGAAGAGCCGTGCGCCGCCGCCAACGGCGGACGGTCACAATGACTCAGCAAAAAGCCCGGAAACGCATTTGCACTGCCGGGCTCGCTGTGGACATCTTTTTTGAGAAGGCGTTAAGCGCCTGAACGTTTCGTCCAGCACTCAAAATCCACCCGCCAAGGACGCTTCGCAGAGGGCAAGAGCGTACGGAAACATTCCCCTCTGAATCGTCCGCGAGGAATGGTCGGGAAATAGGTATCCCCCTCAAAGTCGTGATCGATCTTGGTGAGCCACACTCGATCGGCAATGGCGATCGTCCGGCGGTAGATTTCACCGCCGCCGATCACAAAAACACGCCCTGTACGAGAGCGCGCCTGAGCGAGCGAGAGTGCTTCATTGAGCGACTTCACGACCACGACGTTCTTCACCGAGATGTCCGCAGGCTGCAGGCGTCGCGACACAATCACGTTGAGCCGCCCAGGGAGCGCCCGTCCGATTGAAGCCCAAGTACGGCTTCCCATCACCACGGGCGAACCCATCGTTGTCTTTTTGAAGAAGGCAAAATCCTCTGGGATGCGCCAGAGCAGCTTGTTTTCGGCGCCGATGACGCCGGTGCGCGCAGCAGCGGCAATAAGTTCAATCATGGTTGAAGGTTCCGCGAGAAACTTGGGGGTTAATCGGATTTAAACAGCTACCGGCGCCTTGATGCCCGGCCATGGATCGTAGCCCTCGAATTCAAAGTCCTCATACTCATATTCAAAAAGAGACGCCGGACGACGCTTGATCACGAGCTTCGGATAGGGACGCGGTTCGCGGGAGAGCTGCAACGCCGTCTGCTCAAGATGATTGTCGTAAATATGGCAGTCGCCGCCCGTCCAGACGAAATCGCCCGGTTCGAGATCACACTGCTGCGCGACCATATGCGTTAAAAGCGCATAGCTTGCAATATTGAACGGCACGCCGAGAAACATGTCGCAGCTGCGCTGATAAAGCTGGCAGGAAAGCCGCCCGTCGGCGACATAAAACTGAAAGAGGCAGTGACAAGGCGGCAGCGCCATCTTGTCCACTTCAGCCGGATTCCAGGCCGTTACCAACAGACGCCGAGAATCGGGGTTCTTCTTGATGCGCTCGAGCACCTCTGAGATCTGGTCAATCGTGCGGCCGTCCAAAGTAGGCCAAGCACGCCACTGCCGGCCGTAGACCGGCCCGAGTTCGCCGTTTTCGTCGGCCCACTCGTCCCAAATATGGCAGCCAAATAGCGAGCGCGTGCCCGTGCCGGTACGGTCCGATTTGTGCGCTCCCCGTTCATAAATATCCTTGAGGAGTGTTTCGTATTGATTGCTGGACATGATGCTCCCGTGGGCCTCCTCAAAGAAAAAACTGAACGCTTTCTGCCGCTAAAGGCAGGTCTGAAGGCCGGATTATAGGCGGGCATTGCAGCAAGCATCGCAGCGTACATCGTCTACGATACAGGTCATTCCAACATGAGAAAAGCACTCGGCAGCGCAAACCGCACGAGTGCTTGAAGAGAGTCCGGATCGTCGGAGCCGACGGTTTTTAATGACGACCGTGCGGCTCCAGCAATCCTTGCCGATAGTTATTCCTCGACGATGGTCTTCACTTCCACGCCGTACTTATCTTTGACGGTGGTGTGGATGTTGAGAAGTACCATCCAGCGGCGAAGGACGCCCACGATCACGAAGAGCATGAGGCACATCACGAGCGCCGAGAGGAAGGCCAGCAGATACTGACCAGACGGCAGATACTGATTGATGATCAGCCAAATACCGGCCCAGAAAGTGATGAAAGTCATCAGAATGCCGGGCGCACCAGTCGTCCACGCATACTTGACATGATTCATGCGGATGATGACGGTCGTACCGATCAGAAGCGTCACAGAGGCAAGCAGCTGATTGCAGATACCGAAGAGCGGCCAGATCGAACCGATGTCTCCCGAGTAGACGAGGTAGCCCCATGCGCCGGTAAAGACCGCAGAGGTGATGATGATGCCGGGCCACCAATCCTTATCGGCGAAGCGCGGCCAAACCTTGCCCACCATTTCCTGCAGGAAGAAGCGGCCCACACGGGTGCCGGCATCCACTGCAGTCAGAATGAACACGGCTTCAAACATGATGGCGAAGTGATACCAATAGGCCATCAGGCTTTCCATGGCCGGGATCTTCGAGAAGATGTGAGCCATGCCTACGGCGAGCGACACAGAGCCGCCCGGACGGTGCATCAGGTTTTCCTGAACCTCTGCTTCAAGCGTCGGGAGTTCAACAACATCCATGCCGAGCTTGGCAAACTTTTCTGCCGGAGCATTGATGGCAAAGTAGTCAGCCGGAACGAGCACGCAGGCAGCAACGAGCGCCATGACGGCCACGAAGCCCTCCATCAGCATTGCGCCGTACCCGACAAACAGAACATCCTTTTCATTGTTGATCATCTTCGGCGTCGTGCCCGTGCCGATAGTGGCATGGAAGCCCGAAAGCGCACCGCAGGCGATGGTAATGAAGAGGAACGGAATAACCGGACCGCCGATGATCGGGCCGCCGCCGTGGATGAATTCCGTAATGGCCGGCATGTGGAACGTAGGCATCACGAAGGCGATGCCGATGGCCAGCGCGCCGATCGTGCCGATCTTCAGGAAGGTGGAGAGGTAATCGCGCGGAAGGAGCAGGAGCCACACCGGCAGAACCGAAGCGAGGAAACCGTAAGCCGGGATGATGAGGCTCATCTCAGGCTTATCGATGTCGAGCCATCCGAAGTACTCGGGGTGCGAGGCAACCCACGGGCCCGAAAGGATGCAGAGGAAGAGCAGTACGACGCCCATGATGGTCGCGCCGCGCACGTCGCCCTTACGCCAAACCTGCATGTAAAGCCCCATCAAAACGGCGATAGGAATCGTGCAGAAGACGGTGTAGGTCGACCAGAGCGAATTGTGCATCGCGTTCACGACAGCAATCGAAAGACCTGCCAGCGTGAGCAGCAAAATGGCCAGCACAGCCCACGCAGCAACGCGGCCCGTAGTGGTGTCAATTTCCTGCGAAGCGATGTAGGCCAGAGACTTCCCGCGGTGGCGAACCGAGCAGAAAAGCACGACCATGTCGTGCACGCCGCCGGCCAGCACGCAGCCGATCAAGATCCAAAGCAGACCAGGCAGATAGCCGAACTGCGCTGCTAGCACCGGACCGAGCAGCGGACCGGCAGCCGCAATGGCGGCAAAGTGATGCCCGAAGAGCACGTATTTATTAGTGGGGACGTAGTCTTTGCCGTCCTCAAAGCGGTTTGCAGGGGTTTCGCGCGCCGCATTGATGTTGAGCACCTTTTGCGCCACCCACAAACCGTAGAAACGGTATGCGATGGCAAAGATGCACAGCGCCGCAAATACGATGGTGATTGCATTCACCCCGTTTAGCGATTCCATGACGATCTTCCTTAAGTGGGTTGATGATGCGTTGGAATTGCCTTGGATCTTGATGTCCCTTAAAACCTAAGTCGAGCCATCCTTTGCGGGTGTTCGTGCCTCTGCTTACTCAGAGCTTGATTGTGTTTGCTCAGGTCTTCGGTGATTTCCAACTTCTAACGAGTGTATCGATAGAATCCGGCATAGGGAAACCGACTTTTACAAAGTCAACATCAACATTTGATCAGACGCTGATATCTAAGGGTTATCGAGCATTTAGGACAAATGACTAGTTCATTTGACCTAAATTTCTACTCAGAAGGTGGGTCTATAAGGCGCGGAGAGCTCCAAAGACTTACGGGAACCCGAGAAGACGCCGGACCAGGCGATCATCAGTGTGATGTATTCCGCCGGACTCATCTTTGTGCCGCTGCGCGCAAGTTCCTCCTGCTGCTGAGTGAGCAGTTTGAGCGATGTGAGATACGCATCCAACGTACGGCGCACTACCGCTTCATCATCGACGTTCTCGAAAACGTCATGTCCGGCATAGGCACAAACCGCTTCTCGAAGATTTTTCGTCAGTGCACTCCCCGCCCAGCCGTTCGGCGCAACACGATCATCGCCGCCCTGTCCGAGGAAGAGGTTCGCGATGTCGTCGAAAAACTCTTCAGCCTGCTCGGCCGCATCTTTGCAGTCATCCGACTCCGGTGCATTGGCTTCAAGCCAATCACGCTGCATGGAAGCGATGCCGAGTTCTTCGAGCATCAGAAAGACGGTGCTCTGGTCGGTCAAATCAGCGGGACCATGCGGTTGGGTTTCTTTGGCAGCGGGAAATTGTTCCATCGCACAGCTCTCTAAGATTTATTGGCGGACTTTTTGGAATACCGGACCGACTTCCAGCCTATCGTCCGGCAAGGCTTTTTCTGGAAGAGGCGAGGCAAGATTTTAGCCTCGAGCCGTTTGCAAGGACCTTAAGAAAAGGCTTTTCTCAGTTCATTGGTTCAAACCAATCTTTTGGAAGCGCCAGCACGTCAATGCCTTCGGCGCGCAGTTCCGCTTCCTCTCGCGGCGTGCATTTCCCGCGTACGGATTCGCATGCAGCAGCTCCGCTCGCCATTGCACGCACCGTTTCCGGAAAATCCTCGCCGACATCGCGGGCCTTCATGGCGGCATGACGCAGTGCCGTCAGCAGATCAGAGAGGGACGCAGCAGGAGCCGCGGATTGGGAAGAAGCGGAGGCTTCTGCCGCTCTCACTGCAGGAGCACTCGGCAATCTTGAGAGAACCAATGAGCCGCAGACTGGGCATGCGCTTGGGCCGGCATCCACTTCCGAACGCAGCCATGCCTCAAACACGTGATGGTTTTCACAGCGATAATCAAAGATCTTCAATGACATGCTGATCAGCTCCGAAAACACAAGACGGGAAATTTCAACTTTCGCCGTCTTTTTTATTCAGTCACTCGTGACAAACCTTTCGTTCTTTGGTATATTCCTGCTTCTCGGTTTCGGGTACCTGCCCAACCTGCAGAAAAGCCTTCACCACGGCGCTGCAGCTCACAGCCGAGCACATTATGGAAGGATGGCAGAGTGGTTGATTGTACCGCCCTGGAAAGGCGGCATACGGAAATTCCGTATCGAGGGTTCGAATCCCTCTCCTTCCGCCAAGATTTCTTGTACCGCAGACGTTTCAAAGCTGCTGTGCTGCACGGCCATAAGATAGGCCATCAGAAGCCAAAAAAGCCCCCCGATCTGGATAGTTCTGGTTCGGGGTTTTTTGTCAATTCGAAATTTGCAAATGTGCGCCAGTCTCTGGCGGCCTCGCGCTGCGTTTCGCTCGCAGCTTCAGCCTATTCGAGCGGGCTTCGGCAAAAAGTCTTGTTTGCCCCAAGACGTGCATATTTCGCGTGAGATTTGGAACCTAGTCACCCGCTTCTTCTCTCCTGCCGGCCGCCAATCGCAGGTTTACTTCAAGCTCCTCGATGGGTTCATAACGGTCAGCAAAGTCAAAATCTTTAATAAGCTCTTCCACTATTAAAGATTTATCGCATAAACTTTAATAATGAATCCCCTTATTAAAGGTTTCGCAATGATTTGTCGATCCGCACGCTCAGGCCGGTTGCGTCCAAACCTGTCCGGGGCTCAAACGTTCTTTTCTTTCCAACCTACGCCTCTTCCTCCTGAACCTCCGGTTGTAATCGACAGGGAGATGACCGCTCTTCTATGCAAAATTTACGCTGACATTGGTCTCCTACACGGTCTAGCGTCCTCCATTCCCGACTTATCCTTATTCCTCGCAATGTACGTTCGCAGGGAGGCGCTCTTTTCATCACAAATTGAAGGGACACAGGCCACCCTTGATGACATTCTCGATCCAACGATTGATAGGAACGCGAACCGTGATGTCACTGAAGTGATTGACAATGTTGAGGCTATATTCTTTGCTGTTGAGCAAATGAAGGACTCAAACCCCAAAGGGCTCCCGCTGTGCATGAGACTCTTGCGCGAAACGCATCAGGTGCTACTTACCCATAGCCGTGGCCGAGACAAAAATCCGGGGGAATTTAGATCGTCTCAAAATTGGATCGGTCCAACAGGCTGCTCCTTAACCTCAGCTAGCTATGTACCTCCGAATCTTGAGGACATGCATCAAGCTTTATCTGATTTGGAAAAGTTTTTCCATCAGGAACCACCGAGACTCGATCCATTCATCAACGCCGCATTGATTCACTATCAATTCGAAACGATTCATCCTTTCCTGGACGGCAATGGACGTATTGGACGATTACTGATTCTTCTGTATCTCATCCACGCCAAAGTACTCACTTCTCCCCTCTTGTACATCTCCTATTTTTTGAAGCTCCATCGAGGAGATTATTACGCTCACATGATGGCTGTACGACAAGACGGAAACTACGAAGCATGGATCAAATTTTTCTTGATTGCCGCCAGTGCAGCGCTCACGGATACGATCAGCTCCATTCAAAAATTGCGTGACTTGCATGACAACGACTCTCAAACGGTTGTCAATGCAACAACCAGAAAATCCACCCAGCAGCGCTTGCTGAATTTCTTGGAATATCTCGAACACAAACCAATAATCGAAATTAAAACAACTGCACAACAACTTAAACTGTCATTTCCAACAGCATCCAAATTGATCTTGAGGTTTGTTGAACTCGGCATCTTGCAAGAAACCACAGGCAAACACCGCAGTCGAGTATTTGCTTATGAGAACTATCTTGCAATTCTTCGCAAAGATGGTGAGCCGCTTTAACCCAAATTAGCGGGAGCCAGTGCTTTCTCCTTTCCAAGTCCTTTTCATCGGAATCATCTCAAACAGCGCGAAATCCTCGCGCTGTTTTCGTGTCAGCATGCCGATTAGCCAACTGTCCGCGGCCCCCTGTGCAGCAGGACGCCGCCGCGCTGACTCTCAAAGACTCAGGGCAAAGCGCTGCCGAAGATTTTGAGATCGAATGCTTTTACCAGTGCCTTGGGCTTTGCCCCGCACCAGGCTGCAAACACTCTTCGCAAGTGTGAAGACCAAAAATTTGCCTCGAGAGCATGCCGGAACCATCGTCCCAGACCGCACAGAGATGCTGGAGCTGAAAAACATCCGCTTCAACGCTGCCTTAGGCGAGATGACTGCAGTCGAATTTGCAGATCATCTTCGAATCGCTTTTGGTGCAATAGCGCACTGACCTCCTTCGTCATTTTTTATCTGCCGAAGCCCCCAAACTGTCAGAGATGTCATTATTTTCATAAACTGCTTGGCGTCATGATCTTTTGTCGCCGCTCGCCACGCTGTCGCCCAAAGATCTGATCGGCCTCGGATGGAAGCAATGCTGGCAATTGGCAAAATTGACCTCTTTGGGGCATAATTCCTCCCTCACAGGAAGAGGAGTGAGCAGACTTCCTTCAAAATCCTGTAAAACGCGGGCGTCGTATAACGGCTATTACCTCAGCTTCCCAAGCTGATGACGAGGGTTCGACTCCCTTCGCCCGCTCCAGCACGCTAGCCCGGCAAAAAAATTGTGCCGGGCTTTTTCGTACTCGGCTTCAGCATTTGGTTCAGGAGGAGATCTCCCATGGCTTCACCCAACCGCCTTATCACGCTCGATACGGAAACGACGGGCCTGGACGCCCAAAACGGCGACCGCATCATTGAAATCGGCTGCGTTGCCATTGAAGGCCGCATGATGCGAAGCACTGATGAACATCATCTGCAGATTTTCGTCAATCCGGAACGCGAGGTACCTGAAGAGGCCGTCGCCATTCACGGCATTACGACGGAATACCTGCAGGACAAGCCGAAGTTTGCCGAAATCGCCGATAAGTTCATTGATTTTGTGAAGGGCTCCACACTCGTCATTCACAACGCAGCATTCGACACCGGCTTTCTCGATATGGAACTTGGCCGCTGCGGCCGCGGAAAGATTTCTGACTATTGTCAGGTCATTGATACGGTGAAGCTCGCCAAAAAGCTTTTGCCTGGCCGTGCGGTTAGTCTTGACAGTCTCTGCCGTTATTATGAAATCGACAACTCCAACCGTACGCTCCACGGCGCTCTGCTCGACGCGGAGCTGCTCGCTGAGGTCTATCTGTCGCTTTCACGCGGACAGGACACGCTTACGCTCGTCAACGAAGACATTGACAACCTTCCCCCGATGCCTGCCTTCGATGCCAGCATCGTCATTAAGGCCTCGCCCGAAGAGCTCGCTGAACACGAACGCATTCTGGATATTGCAGAAAAGAAGGCCAAGGCAACGCCTGCCTGGCGCAAAACGGCTGAACCCGCAGAAAAGAGCGACGCAGCAGCGAGCGCATAAAAAATCAATCGAAGTCAAGCCGCAAATCAAGGCGCAGGTTTCGTGAAAGCCCGCGCTTTTTTTCAGGCCTTTTTTGTCGACATATTGATATTTGCTGTCGACGCGCCCCGCGCATTCTTTCAACGAATCTTCACGCAAACAACCCGCTACAAGGGTTTCGGCAAATGCGCGTGTTTTTTTATGCCCCGCAGAGATCTGCAAGGCGTTCAAAGTTCTTCGAGCTGATTAAGATGCAAAGCATTGAACCTCACATTTAAGTGACGACGCTCGGACTCCGCATACCGGAAATTTCCGCAATTGAACGCCGCAGCGCCCTTAATCCTTCAACTCAAAAAAGAAGACATTCATCATGCAGTTCAAGAAAATCGTCCTCTGCGCATGCGCTGCCGCCACTCTTGCAATCGGGTCCGCCGCGGCTCAGGCCCGCGACCTGCTTCGCGTCGGCACGGAACCCACCTTTGCGCCGTTTGAATTCCTCGACACGCAGACGAAGGACTACACGGGCTTTGACATGGACCTCATCCGTGCAGTGGGTCAGAAAGCCGGCTTTGACGTGCAGATTCTCAACATGGGCTTTGACGCACTGATCCCGGCTTTGATGACGGGCAATGTTGATGTGGTTGCTGCCGGCGTTTCCATCACGCCGGAACGTCAGAAGCGCGTTGACTTTACGACGCCCTACTACACGTCCGGTCTCTCGATGCTGATCCATCGCACGGACGCAGAAAAGTTCAAGACGTTCGACGACCTGAAGAACCAGCGCCTTGCCGTCCAGATCGGCACGACCGGCGCAGATAAGGCCAAGGACATTCAGGGCGCCAAGGTTTCGAGCTTCAATACGACGAGCGAAGCCTTCATGGATCTGCTCTCGCACAAC
>OMCM01000895.1_pt1 | contig 17306 bp, 10 predicted proteins | sample 1645021 | NCBI WGS metagenome assembly OMCM01 (sample SAMEA103958142, study PRJEB25191) | human gut metagenome | biome: human-associated habitat [ENVO:00009003]; feature: intestine environment [ENVO:2100002]; material: feces | place: Germany | collected 2013/2015
ATTTATTGAGAAATAATATTATCATTTCAAGCAGGTATGTTCCGGCCATATTGAGTCTCTGTCTTGCATCTTGAATCCCTTGATTTTTGTCAATAGCCCACTATTGGCTGCATATCTCGGACTCCAATCTGCTTCAACATAGGTCTCAATCTGTATCGGAATAAATTAAAACAGCTTCTAAGATTTTTGTCGAGACGCATACCATATTCCATAAAAAACAGAGAGAACAAAGGTTACATTCGGCACTACCGTTTCTTCCCTATCGTATTGCGAATCCCCGTAAAGCATGGGACACGGCAAGGGAGAAGTGTAAAATATATCCTTACACCCCAAAAGGAGAATAATCCTTTAAGCGCCTCTCCTATACCTGCGGCATTGCGGGGTATTCACACACTCCTCCACTGCCGTGTCCCGTAGCCTTACGGGGTGTTTTGCACAGCAAAATATAGGGGAGGTGGCACGCAGTGACGGAGGGGTTAATACATACAATCAAAATTTTATCCTATCTTTCCAACCCCTCTCCTCAGAAACTACTGTTCCTTTGGTCTCTCCCCTATTGTCCGCAACAGGGGAGAAAGTTGAATAGTTCCCGCTCACTACAAAAACACCAAACCATAAAGAAAAAAGTTCACCCTCTCCTCCGCCGTACCCCATAACATTACGGGACACGGCAGAGGAGAGGGTGAAATGCAATCCCATCGCATTCGCTAAAATTTAGGTCTATCCCCTCGAATTTTTTACTGAACCGAAAAAACCTCTATGTCCATAGAGGAAAGGAGTTCAAGAAAATAAAAAAACGGAGTTCGCTTATGGTGAACTCCGTTTCATACATCTTATTTAGATTCAATCTTATTTCGCACGTTCGATATAAGAACCGTCGCGAGTATCTACAACAATCATCTCTCCCGTTTCTATAAAAAGAGGAACACGCACCGTAGCCCCGGTTTCCACCGTAGCCGGTTTAGTCGTATTGGTCGCTGTATCGCCCTTCAAACCGGGTTCGGTATAGGTAACTTCCAGCTGCACCTTTACGGGAAGCTCGGCAAACAAAACAGTTTCGGTAGAAGCATCGGAAACGACTTCGACAACCATGCCTTCTTTCAAAAAGTCTACCCCCGTAATCAAGTCCTTATTGATGATAAGATCGTCCCACGTTTCTTGATTCAAAAAATGATAATGTTCTCCTTCATTATAAGAGAATTGATACGGACGACGTTCTACACGAACATCTTCCAGTTTTTCGCCTATATTGAAACGGCGTTCGAGCACTCGACCCGATACCACATCTTTCAATTTGGTACGCATAATCGTATTGCCCTTACCCGGTTTTACATGTAAAAATTCTACACAGAAATAGAGTTTTCCGTCCAAACGAATACAAGTTCCGTTTTTAATGTCTTGCGAGTTAATCATACTTGTCTTTATTACTTTATTTTGGATTTATATTATTCTTTGTTTCTGACGATTCCAAATGCAAAAGTAAATTAAATCGGTAAAATCTCAAAAAGAAAACCCCAAAAATAGATTATCTCTTGGTTTATTAAAAAAAAGTATCTATTTTTGCAGTCTGAAAAAAGAATAATAACGATAAAATATAACGGCAATGAAAAGAACATTTCAACCTTCAAACAGAAAGAGAATAAACAAACACGGATTCCGCCTGAGAATGTCGACTGCCAATGGTCGTCGTGTATTAGCCAGCCGTCGCGCCAAAGGTCGTGCTAAATTGACGGTATCGGACGAAAGACATCCTTTCTAAAATTTTTTATTCGACATAATAAAGAAAGCCGTATCGATTGATACGGCTTTCTTTGCATCTATACTTATGCAATTCTACACTTCCTTAGAACAGAATATTCGCCGTCGCTCCCCATGTGAGAGAATGAATCGTACGATTTTTCGACGAAATATCCATGATACCCAGTTCGGTAGAGGGAGACAAGCCCAACGAAGTCGAGGTAGACGAGTAGTCGCAAAACAGCCTTGCCCCGAAATTGCGCTTCAACACATAACCAACCGACACACCTGCACTCCAAGCAAACCCGTTATTTCCCAATTTTATCTCGTCACGACCGATCGAGCGATCCAATATATAACTATATCCAGCCAACGCCTTACAACCCAAGCTCCAACGTCTTGTAAAAGGATATGAAAAATAAGCCCCAGCCATAACCCGGCTCTCATCTATCGCCTCTAACGAGACATCGGGACGATTATTCAGCGATACGGGGATATTGGACACCGTCGCCAATCCGCCGCAACCTATGTATTTATTGAAAAAATAAGCTCCTTCGACACCCATACGGCTACCTATATTCGTGTTTATTCGAAGTCCGTTACCTAAATCTATACTTCCCAACCCGGATACAAAGCCCATATAAAGCCCCACAAACGAGGGATTTTCCAACAAAGGATAATACCGGGGAGATTCGAAATTAAGACCTTTATCCTTAAAAATCAAATCGGCCAAATAATAGCCTAATTCTGTCGAAAGAATACCTATACCGGCTCCCGCCAACACATCGGACAACCAATGCCTATTATTCAATATCCGACTAATTCCCGTAGCCGTTGCGACTGTAAAAGCCGAAATGCTATACCACGGACTACGATCGCCATACTCCTTATGCATCATCATGGCCGCCATAAACGCAGTAGCCGTATGTCCCGAGGGAAAGGATTTATAATTGCTTTTATCTGGTCGACGCACATGAGCCGTATATTTAATGGTATTGACAACCGAAGCCATTATAGCCACGGAAAAAGCATCGGAGACCAACATACGTCCCCACGAACTGCGACTTTCCACACCGAATCCTTTCAATCCTAACATAACTACGGCCGGAGCATATTGCAGATAATCGTCATATCCGTAATGAAAATTCGGAACAAAATCTTCTCTAAGTTGACGAAAATGCTCGCTGCCATGTTTCACCGACAAACCGGCAATAACCAACGGAACTCCCACGTAGGTCATCTGGAACCACTTCGCATCAGTAATTTTATCGGCTTTCCTCTGAAACGGTTGTTCGTAAACGAGCGGTCTTAAATCGACAATCGTATCGTTAACCTCTGATTTAGGAGCGACTGCTCCTACTTTAAATACCGAAGAAGACAGCAACCCGGTCACCAACAATCCTGTAATGAATCTCATCTTATCGAGCGATTAGAATAATATAATAAAAACGGAACAAATTTCTATTATTTATCCCGTTTATCCAAAATAAATTAAATATTTTAAACCCGTTCTAATTTTCCAAGAGACACATACCAAATAAATCCCGACACTCGGTCATATCCCATCTTTTCAATCAAGGAAGTATAAGTATTTACTTGTCTTTTGTATGAGGCACGTTCCACATTCCCGAATTTATAATCGACAACGATAACCTCATTGTCCGTTTCGACAACCCGGTCGGGGCGATAAAACGAACCATCGGGCTGTAAAATTTCCCTTTCCGTCCACACGTTCACCCCCGGCGAAAACCACGAACTCACTCGTTCGTCGGCAAGCCAACGATTTATATCCTCACGAATCGATTTCGACTCCGACTCGGAAAGCTCTCCCGAACGGACGAACGCAGCAATCGTATCGTCGATGCGATCGAGGGTTTCGATCTGGCTCAAAATGCGATGCATGAGCGTACCGTATGTACGATCCTTCCCCTCACCGAAAACGCCCTTCCCTTGTAATCGCAAGTGCAACCGATTTCCCGGTTCGATAGAGCGATATATACCGGCAGGAAAAGACGGTACGACAGAAACGTTTTTCTTTTTTTTCTCGGCTCGCCAATCGATTCCAGCCTCATAATGAAGGTCTCCGCCGTCGTTCCCCTCCGGGAACAACACTTCACCCAGCATTGCCGAGATACTGCCGAAACGCCCTTTGTCGCTTTTATTTTTAACAGCCGGAGCAAAAATATGCAATTCTTCTTCCGCCCGGGTAAAAGCAACATAAGCGATATTCAGATTATCGATACAAGCATACATCTTTTCATCGAAATACTCGGTTGCGTAGTAGGTCTGGGCCAAACTGCTACCATATCGTAACGGTAGCACCGGAATACGAGAAAAAGGCTCTTCATGAGTATGACACCAGACAAAATTGGTTTGATTGGACTGATGATCCAAACTCCAATTACAAAAAGGAATGATTACGACTTTAAATTCAAGGCCTTTGGATTTATGTATAGTCATTACCCGCATGGCATCTTGCTCCTGCGGAGTCGTCACCGACAACTTATCCTCATTATCGTCCCACCACGACAAGAACGAACCCAAGTCGGCCGTATGTGTCCGACAATAATCCAAGACATAATCTTGAAAAGCCTGTATATATACCCGTTCACCTTCGTCAGCCCCCTCATCTGAAAAATAAGAAACAATCCGCTCGCACATCTCGAACAAAGGCTCTTTGCGAATACTCTCGACAAAGGAGAAAAAATCATTATCGAGATGCCTCCCGATGTTCTCTCTATCTTCGAAATAGGAAAAAATAACCGCATCATCAGATGCCTTGAATTTTCGGCTATTATATTCATAGACAGCCAACAGTCGGTTCAATTCGATCGAAGGATCTTGAATATATCTCAAAATTCCTATCAACAAATTGATTATAGGAGAGTTTCTTATCAACAACGACTCACTCGATATAACATCGTAGCGATAACGCCCATCGGTATTCTCGGAATTCAGACGCAACAACAAATCGACAAGCATGGTCCCTTCTCTGGCAGTTCTCGTCAAAAACGTTATGTCGCCGGGGGTGTACCCCCTATCCTGTAAATCCCTCAACAAATCGGGAATACGAGCTAAGGACTCGTTATAAAAATCCTCCTTTTTATCCGATTCCCACATCGTTACAGAAACATGACCGCTGCGCAAAAGATTCGAATCGGCGACTCTCTGCCCGATATCGGCATAAGCCTTTTCTATCTTGACATCGAAGCTCCCTTCGACCAAAGCAGACTCCTCGATCTCTCGCTCTAACTTCTGCTGTAACAAACGAGCAGCCTCGCCAAAGATTCTATTATTAAACTCTACTATACAGGCACAACTGCGATAGTTCATATTCATAGACCTTTCGCTATACTGCGACGGTCTGAACAACGACTGAACGCCTTCATTCAACAAAGACCAATCGGAGTTACGCCACCGATAAATGCTCTGTTTCACATCACCCACGATCAAATCGGTGTGGTCATGGCTCAAACTCTCTCCTATGAGAGGTGCGAAGTTTTGCCATTGCAGTTTGGAGGTGTCTTGAAACTCGTCGATCATAAAATGGTTGACCCTCGTCCCTATTTTTTCATAAATGAACGGGGCATCGTTCTCGTTGATAACCGCATTGAGTATACCGGCCGTATCGGACAGGAGAAGTACATTATGTTCCTTTTCGTACTCCTCGATACGGCGGTCTATATCGACCAATATCCCCAAAGCATAAATATACTTCGAACTTTGTACCGCTGTGTTGTAACGCACGTAGGGTTCTCCGAAACAATTTACCATTTCCTGCAACACCGGATTAAGTTCCTCATAGAGACTATCTATACAAGCCGGTATTTCTTTTTTCAAAAACCAACCGTCCCGATTGCCCACATTTGCCCGAAAAGTCTGTGTCGGAGGTTCCACTTTTCCATCGACAATTTTTTTAAGATACTGAATCCAAGAACGCCCCTTCCCCTTAAAATCATCGGGCGACAATCCATAACGTTCGAGTACAGCCATAGCCGCCTCTCCCAATTTCCGTAAAAGGGACTCGAACTCGACACGGATACGGCGCATCTCTTTCAGATAATCGTCAAGAACCGACTTATCCTTGATTTGCGAAAGTATCTCGTTACGAAACAATTTATAAGTTTCTTTCGATAACTCCCCGGCCAGTTCTCTCAAATCGTCTTTCCGTTCGGATCGATTTCCCAAGCTCCACCAATTCCCCGACTCTATACGCTCCTCGGCATAATGTATCAGCCAGTTGAGAAGACCTTTTTGGTCGACATCGGACAATTCGGAATACATGCGGTCTATGGCAGAAGCCGTAACGAAATCGTTATCCATCTCTATCTCAAAACTGCCCTGCAATCCAATTTCGCGGGTAAAATTCCGAAGCACTTGTTGAAAGAAACGGTCGATCGTACTGATATTGAAATAAGAAAAATCGTGTAACAAAACATACAGCGTCTCCGAAGCTATACCCCGAATCTGTTCAACCGTACAACCGAACAGTTGCATCAAGCCATCGACATAAGGCGACTTCTCCGTATCGTGTGCCAATATATCGAGCTGGAAAACGATACGATGCTTCATCTCTTCGGTCGCCTTATTGGTAAATGTAACCGCTAAAATACGTCGATGCTGTGCATCGCTCTTCCGATATAACCGGTAACGCCCCTGTTCGTCCCTATATCCCAACAGCAATTTAATATACTCCAATGTCAGGGTATAAGTCTTGCCCGAACCGGCCGATGCTTTGTATATATGTAACATAAAATCAGATAATGCGAGCTCGATACCCTTCCGACAATAAAATCTCCAACACTTTTTGACGGAAATCTCCCTGAATCAATATATCGCCTTCTTTATCAGACCCTCCTACCCCGCACTTGGTTTTCAACTTTTTCGCCAAAGCCTTCAAATCCTCGGCAGTACCGACAAATCCGGTCACGAGCGTAACCGATTTTCCATTTCTGTTGCGTTTATCCAACGATATGCGCAACTGTTGTTTCCCCGGTTCCAAAGTTTCGGGTTCATCTTCCTCGCCATTATCGAATTTGAAATCGGGATTCGTAGAATAAACTACATTCAATCTGTCTTTCCAATCATTATTTTTTTTCATTTCGGTAATTTTATCTCTTCTATTAATTTAGGATATAAAAGGCAATCTCGCATAGTTAAATTCAAAAACCGTTTTCATTTGCCTCTACTCCCGCCTTTCGCTATATTTGTAGAATATAGGATGCGTTTCGGCATAGCCAACCCCGAAATACAATTTCCGTTTGTCTCTGCTCTCACCTTTCGCTATATTTGTCCTCAAAAATAATAAAGATAGCGATACGAAACAACCCGCATCGCTTTTTATTCAGCAATAAACCGAGCGATTTCCCGTTATATAAAATACGATGAAAGATATTACGAGACATCACGATATATTCTTTGCAAACCGTTTGTCCTTATTGCGTATATGGCTGTGCATAAGCACGCTCTTTTTTACCATAGAGACATCGTTTGCACTCAACCCCAGCCGTTATGCGACCCAATCGCAACTCGCCGACGGATATTGGGTGAAAGTGGCTGTTTACGAATCCGGTATTCACCAAATCACCTATCGGGAACTCCGTAGATGGGGATTTTCCGATCCCTCGGCCGTGACCGTTTTCGGATACGGAGGCGCCATGCTACCCGAAACATTTTCTGAGAACGATATAGACGACCTGAATCAGTTACCCGTCATACGCACCGACAGTAAAATATTGTTCTACGCACAAGGTCCCACTTCATGGTCGTATAACGAAAAAACCAAAGAATACGACCATGAACAAAACACATATTCTACCGCAGGATATTATTTCCTGACCGACAGTAAAAATCAATCGGCGACCATCGCCGAGCGGGAAGGGGGACAAACGACCGAATTACAGGACATAACTTCATTCGACGAACACGCCGTGTACGAACAGGAATTATATTCTCCCGGTTCGACAGGACGATTATTTTTAGGCGACGATTTCCGCTATACGACAGCTAAGAGTTTTACATTCGAACTTCCCGGCGTAGACAATTCCTCTCCTGTAAAATTAAGAACTTCTTTCGGAGCGAAAATATTAGGTGGAACTGCCACACTTGTCTTTACCCGCAATGGACAAACTCTTCCATCGAGCAACACCGACAATATAGGAGCAGGATCGAGCAGTTCTTATGACTTCGTAAGAATGACCTCGACGCTCAAAGAAATCGACCTCGACAGCGAGGAACTGGCTTTTACGCTCCTTTTCCGACAAAACGGAGGTTCTCTCTCTATGGCCCGTCTCAATTATTTTCGGTTCAACTATAAAAGAAAATTGCAATTATACAACGGAAGTATCCAATTCCGGCTGGGTCAGCTCCCTGCGAACAGTTGCTATAACCTGCAAGGTTACTCGACGACGACTCATATCTGGGATATATCGGATCCTCTGAATCCCGTTTCTATCAAACCCAACGTCAACAACGGTAATGCACGTTTCGTGCCTACGAAAGGAAATGAAGAATACATTGCATTCGACGAACAAGCTACCGTTGCCTCGGTAGAGTTTATTGAAAAAGTACCTAACCAAAATTTACACGGTTTGACAACCCCCGACATGGTTATTCTCACGCCCAAAGAATATATCTCCTACGCCCAAAGCATCGCTCGATTGCATAATGAGAACGACGGTATGGAGGTAGCTGTCATTGACCATGAAACCGTATTCAACGAATTCTCCTCGGGAACACCCGATGCGACAGCCTATCGACGACTGATGAAAATGTTTTTCGATCGAAAAGGCGGCCTCAATGGAGAGCCTTTATACCTGTTGCTTTTTGGAAAAGGATTATACGATAACCGAAAAATAGGAGAAACCGGTAAATATGTGAAATACCCCACACTCCTCACATACCAGCACGGCAGCGGAACAGACGAACGTCAATCCTATACGACAGACGATTACTTCGGATTCCTCGACGACGATTCCGGGAATAGAATAGCGTCGGATAAACTCCGTGTCAATATAGGCCGTTTGCCCATAAAAAGCGAACAAGAAGCCAAAGATGTGGTATCCAAATTATACAATTATATAGAGAATAACGATAAGGGCTCTTGGAAAAATCAGGTTCTTGTCGTCGCCGACGATGAAAATTATGCCATTCACATGGAACAGGCCGAAGAGATTTGTAGCATTATGGAGAATAGCGATGCCCACTGTTTCATCAACAAAGTCTACACGGATGCTTACACGGCAGAAATAGGCTCCACGGGACGAACATACCCTTCGGCCAAGAAAAAATTATTACAAATTTTAGATGACGGCGTTCTCGTAGTAGATTATATAGGTCACGGCAGTACCGTGGCATGGACACATGAAGATTTATTGAATATAGGCGACATTCAATCCATGTATTTAAAAAGGTTGCCACTGTTTATCACAGCGACTTGTGACTTCGGACGTTACGATCACGAAGAAACATCGGGTGGAGAAATCCTTTGCCTGAATCCGAACGGAGGAGGTATAGCCCTCATCACCACGACCCGAGTCGTTTATATCAGCGACAATCACTATCTCAACAGTGGTGTAGCGCAACAAATATTCAAAAAAAATGAAAATCACGAGTATCCACGACTCGGCGACATATTGCGTGAAGCGAAATGCAACATTGCACAAACAGACAGCAACAAATTGAACTACACCCTATTGGGAGATCCGGCTCTAAAATTATTATACCCCGATTACCAAATTAAGGTAACCGAAATAAACGGGCATGACATCACTCAAACCACACCGACCATACAAGCGAGAGACTCCGTTTCTATAAAGGGAGAGATATATACCCCCGGCGGAGAAAAAGCGACCGATTATAACGGTATCATCTGTCCGACGGTCTATGATTCCGAAGTAACCGTAGTAACCCACGGCTATGGAGAGGAAGGCAAAGCCATAGAATTTAAAGAAAGGAGCAACCGCCTTTATGTGGGAAAAGACTCTATCGTCAACGGCATTTTTGAAATTTCATTCAAAGTCCCGAGAGAAATCAATTTTGCCGATGACAAGGGATTGATAAATCTATATTGCTACAACGATGAAGGGCAGGAGGGAAACGGCAATGAATCCAACTTTATCGTAGGAGGATTTAACGACGACTCGAACGAAGATTTTGAAGGTCCGCAGATATACTCTGCCTACCTCAACTCCGAAGAGTTCAAATACGGTGATACGGTCAATGAATCGCCTCTGTTTATGGCCGAGGTGTATGATGAATCGGGAATAAACATATCCGATGCCGGTATCGGGCATCAGATGACTATTACCTTAGACGATAAAACCGTATATACTGACGTATCTTCTTACTTCCAACCGGCATTGGGCGAGTTCGGCAGAGGGTTTATCGCATACCCTTTGAGCGGACTGAGCGAAGGGGAACACTCTTTACGATTAAAAGTATGGGACACCGAAAACAATTCGTCGGAAACCGAAATAGGCTTTACGGTAAAGGCCGGATTAAAACCTGTTATTTATGACTTGTATGCCGATCGTAACCCGGCCAGCACTTCGACAAATTTCTATTTGAGACACAACAGACCGGATGCTGTGATAAACGTAACCATATCGGTATATAATCTGATGGGAGTAGAAGTATGGCGTTATACAGGGAAAGGTCTCTCCGACATGTACAAGTCCTACCCGATTACATGGGATTTGACCGACGGTAGCGGAACTCGGGTTCCCGGTGGTATCTACTTGTACAAAGCGATTATATCGACCGATAACGAACACGAAACCACTCGTTCGAAAAAACTCTGTGTGACCGGCAGAGAATAGCCTGTTTCTCCGACAAGGATATACATCGCCGATCCCTTTTAAGGGATCGAGTAAAAAATATTTGAACCAAATTTCAGTATTTTGTTATATCTTTGTATATCAAACAGTCAAAAAGATGTATAATTCGGAATCGAAATCTACAATTAAATTACCGGAGCCTTCGCTTCGCAGGCTTCCGTGGTATTTGGCTTATATAAAATTGCTACAAACAAAAGGAGAAGAATATGTTTCTTCCACACAAATAGCAAAGGAAATAGGCGTAGATTCGTCGAAAATAGCCAAAGACCTCTCTTTTATCAATATTTCGGGGAAAACACGTGTCGGTTATGAAATAAATTCGTTAGTCGCAGTACTGGAAGAATTTCTCGGATTCACGTCTATGCACAAAGCATTCATTTTCGGAGTTGGAAGTTTGGGGGCCGCGCTCATGCAAGATTCGGGATTGTCGCAATACGGTCTCGAAGTCGTTGCCGGGTTCGATGTCAAACCCGAGTTGGCAGGAACCTTCATTAATCATATTCCGGTATATCCCCTGTCTCAATTCACTCAAAAGCAAAAAGAGTTGGGTGTCCAAATAGGAATATTGACCGTCCCGATAGACAAAGCTCAAAGTGCGACAGAAGAGATGATAGCCGGAGGTATCAAAGCGATTTGGAACTTTACCCCTTACCGGATTCGAGTTCCCAAACATATAGTTATTCAAAACACATCTATTTATGCTCATTTAGCCGTTATGTTCAATCGGTTAAATAATATCAAGTAAATCTCATGAAAATAATTGCCGTCGGTTGGAATTATAGAGGACACAATGCAGAGATGAACCAAAAAGAAACTCCTCAAAATCCCATCATTTTTTTTAAACCCGAAACGGCTTTACTAAAAGACGGGAAGCCATTTTTTTTACCTCAATTCTCCGACCGTATCGAATACGAAACCGAATTGGTTTTCCACATTTCCCGATTAGGGAAAAACATAGCCGGTAAATTTGCACATCGATACTACGACTCTGTAACGGTAGGCATCGACCTCACGGCCAGGGACAAGCAAGCCGAAGCAAGGGCGAACGGAAATCCGTGGGACATTGCAAAAGGATTCGACAACTCGGCTCCCATCGGAAAATTCATTCCATTACCCGAACAAACACCCAAAGCCGACAATATAAATTTCTCTTTGTTTATAAACGGAGTAAAAGTACAACAAGGCAATAGTCAAGATATGATTTTCCACATCGATGAACTCATCGCTTATATCAGCCAATTCTATACCTTGAAAATAGGAGACCTCATCTTTACCGGAACACCGGCAGGAGTAGGACCCGTAAAAATAGGAGACCATCTCGAAGGGTATTTGGAAGAAACAAAAGTTCTTGATTTTTTTGTTAAATAGCCATTAGTTTATACCAATGCCTCATACGATTAAGCGAACACAAAAACAAAGAATATTATCCATTATAGCTTGTTTTTATATTTTACTCCAACCTACATACGGAAGAGATCGACAAGACTATGCGGAAAACTCCATATTAGCGGAAGGCAATTGGGTAAAGATATCGACAACCGATGCAGGAATTTACCAAATAACAGAAGACTCTTTGAGGGCTTGGGGTTTTACAGACCCTTCAAAAATAAAACTGTTCGGATATGGAGGAACCGTCATCGATGAACTATTTGCAAACAGCGATAACTACATAGACGACCTACCGCAAATTCCACTTTGGCGACATAACAACAAACTATATTTTTATTCGCAAGGCACTACCAAATGGTCTTTCGATTCTGCCAGTCAAGAATTTGTACATCGGCTTCACCCCTATTCTACATATGCCTGCTATTTCCTGACAGATAGAAACATCGAATCTACCGACTTTCCTACCATATCATCTTCCTTACCGACCGAAATCGATACCCCGATTACCGTATTCGACGACTATGCCCTACACGAAAAAGAATTAATATCGGTAGGCAAAACGGGACAAAATTTCTTCGGTGAAGATTTTCTATCGAATTCGAATCAAGACTTCACGTTTCACCTATCGGGAGCACAACCCTCTCCGATAAAAATAAGAGTATCTTTCGGAGCAAAAATCAGTGGAAGCGAAGGGTATATACACATTTCTTACAATGGGACCGAATTACCGACCAATACCTCGAACAAAATCACAAAATATTACGATAGCCATGAATTTCTTCGAGTAGCTTCCCCACTTAAAACAGTGAACCGAGCCGAGGAAGAATCAACGATAAGCCTTCGCTACGCCAGTACTGGAACAACCCTATCGGCATATCTCGATTACATCAGACTCAATTATAAACGTAAGTTACAATTATACAACGGGCAAGTCTGCTTTCGTTTTATCAACCGGCAAACCGACAATTATTACCAAATAGAAAACAGTACAGCCACAACATTGGTTTGGGACGTCACTACGCCCCATAGACCGAAAAACATTACAACCTCATTCGATAACAACACAACCTCATTTACACCAGAAGATGCTCAACTCAGAGAGTTCATTGCGTTCGACCCGGAACAAAATTTTCCTTCTCCGTCCTTCGTACGGCAAATCGAAAACCAAAACTTACACGCATTGAATATCCCCGAACTAACGATCATCACCCCAGCAGCATTACAGACAGAAGCCGAACGCGTAGCTCAGCTGCACAGAGAAGAAGGACTAACCGTCGCAGTTATTGAACAAGAAAAAATTTTCAACGAATTTTCATCGGGAACACCCGATGCCTCGGCCTATCGAAGATTAATGAAAATGTTTTACGACAGAGCCGAAGGTAATGAAAACGTTCGTCCGCGTTATCTGCTTCTTTTCGGAGACGGTTCTTACAACAACCGCAAATCTATGGAAAAGTTACATTCACCCGAATGCAACATGTTACTTACCTACCAATCGAAAACAAGTATCGACGAACGAGAATCATTCGTTATAGAAGATTATTTCGGTTTCTTGGAAGACAATTCGGGCGAAGAAATAAAGGTCGATAAAGTATGTTTAGGAATCGGTCGTTTTCCCATTTCCTCGATTAAAAACGCACGATTGGTAGTAGATAAACTATATCGATATGTACACGACAAAGACTTCTCCTCATGGAAAAACAATATCTGCATAGCTGCCGACGATGGAGACGAAGCGATACACGCCGAACAAGCCGATAGAGGAAGTGACACCCTTTTACTCAAAAATACTTCTCAACCGAGATTGGGATTCAGAGTGAATAAAATATACATCGACTCCTATTACATGGATCCCCAAACAAAAAAATACCCCGAAGCCAATCGGGAGTTGATGAAACAATTCAATGAAGGTATGCTCGTCTTCAATTATATAGGGCACAACGACCCCGAAGTAGGATTTACCGGAGAAGGATTATTTTCCCGATATGAAATGGACCATCTTACCAATACGCGGTTACCCCTATTTATCACCATCACATGCGACTACTGCCAATTCGATGCCGAAGACGTTTCAGCCGGAGAGAACGTATTCCTCAACCCCTCTGCCGGAGCCATAGCCTTAATAACGACTACCCGTGTGGTTTATACCGATGGAAACGATAAGATCAATCAACGATTAATGAAGCGACTCTTAGAACGGGATTCCAATGGTTCTCCTTTACGAATCGGAGATGTTTTAAAACTGGCTAAACAAGATTTCAACACCGAAATCGACAAGAACAAACTCAACTACGTTCTTATCGGAGATCCGGCTTTAAAACTTGCTTACCCCGAACATTCCATACAAGTTACCCGCATAAACGGAAATAGCGGCGAAAAAAATATCGAAATGATTCCGGGCAAAAATTATACGGTGGAGGGTGAAATACGATCTCACCAAAACGAGCTACTTTCCGATTTCAACGGTTATATATACTATAACCTATATGACAAAGAAAAACAGTTCACCACATTGGCACATCAAGACAAAAAAACATGGACTTATACGCATCGCCCCGATTTATTGACTACCGGTAAAGGCACGATACAAAACGGGACATTCCGAATCACCGTCACACTCCCGATTGACAATTCACATTCCGGAAAATCCGGGCTGCTAAATTTGTACGCCTATGACGAATCGGGCAGAGAAGCCAACGGATATACCGATAAATTAATCGTCAGCACGGCTGTCGAACCGATAACAGAAGATATACAAGGCCCCGACATCAAGTTCGCCGGAATTAACGACGATTCCTTCACCGAAGGAATATTAGTAAACAATCCGGCCACGTTCGTTTGTAAATTCTCGGACCCTTCCGGTATATGGAACGGAAACAGCTTAGGCAAACAAATGACCTTATCGCTCGATGGCGCATGTATCGAAGAAAACGTCGCTCGCTATTACAAGCCTATCGCAGAAAGCGAGATTCCCGAAGGAGAATTCATATACCCCCTCCCTCGACTGAGTAACGGATTGCACACACTTACATTCAAAGTATTCGACACCTTAGGAAATTCATCGGAAGTAACCATAGCTTTCGAAGTCAAAGAGAACAGCGAAACATATACTATCTCCCTTGAAGAAGAACCGGCGACCGAAAGAGCGACAATCTCGTGTCAGGACCAAAACGGGAACGACGTCACAGAATCGAAACATACCCGAATCTCTGTTACTAACACCTTAGGCGAAGAAATCTGGTCGTATGAAACGACCGAGAATAACCCGTTCCCCTTGACCTGGAATCTCCAAGACAACAACGGAAAAAGAGTATCCGCCGGTCAATACTATTGCAAGGGTTATTTCGAAACATCTGCCGGGACAATCGTTACACCCGCTAAAAAAATCGTGGTTATCACGCAATAATCCCCACGATTCTCTGTTTATTATATACATGTAATTCGTAACGTCAGCAAAGATGAAAAGACTGTCTTTTTATATTATAACAATTATTCTTGTATCGTTATTCTTGCCAGTATATGCCCTTGCAGCCAACGGAAATTCGACCAAGAATGAATTCAACCCTATCAATACAGGAGTCACTTCGCTAAGTATAACCCCCGATTCTCGTGGAGCATCGATGGGTGACTTAGGTGTTGCCACCGACCCCGATGCAAACTCTCAATTCTGGAACCCTTCCAAATATGCTTTCGCTTACAGCCAAGCAGGTGTATCTCTATCGTACACGCCGTGGTTACGCAAACTGGTAAACGACATCTATTTGGCCTATTTAGCGGGGTATTGGAAATTGGGAAGCAGCGATTTACAGGCATTAAGTGCCTCTTTACGCTATTTTTCATTGGGAGAAATCGTACTCACCGATCAAGAAGGAAACGCACAAAATAGCATAACCCCTTATGAAATGGCTTTCGATGTAGGATATTCCCGCAAATTGTCCGATAAATTTTCTATGGGTGTCGTATTCCGTTACATTTATTCCGACTTAGGGTTTCATTACGACGAATCGAGTGTTTCCGATGCATCGGGTGCATCGGCATTCGCCGCCGATATATCGGGATACTACACGACTTACCCCATCATAGGTCGTAACGAATGCCAATGGTCTTTGGGTTTCAATATCTCCAACATCGGAACCAAAGTATCTTATGACGGAGGTAATGAAAACGCATTCCTACCTACTAATTTGAAAATAGGCACATCGTTTCTTTTTCCATTAGCCGAATATAACACACTATCGTTGAACCTCGATCTCAACAAGTTATTAGTTCCTTCTACCCCTCAAGTTTCCAATTACGAAACAGAAGAAGAGTATGAAGAAGCCAAAGAGAAATTAAATAGTTTAAAAGAAGCAGTCAACAGATCAGAAGCAGAAATTGGACGCCTTCAATCCCAAAAGAGACAAATTCAAAATGAAATATCTCATGTAAAAGCAGATTTTAGGTCTCAGAATTTGACAACATTTTCTGAAGTTCAAAAGAGAATTAATGAATTACAGGCAAACAAAGAACAAATAGAATTTAGTAATATTAATCAAAAAATTACAGCACCTTGTGACGGTTATATTGATAAGTTGCTTATACATACAATTGGAGGCATTGTAACACCTGCCCAAGAACTTATAGCTCTTACACCTGTAGAAACTCCAATGTTAATAAAAGCTCAAGTATTAAATAAAGACATAGGTTTTATACGTGTAGGAATGCCAGTATCAATAAAAGTAGATACATATGATTTTCAGAAATACGGCATTCTTGATGGAACAGTAAAAAGCATATCCCAAAATAGTATAGAAGATGAAAAGTTAGGTCCTATTTATGAAATATATATCATTCCGAAAAAAGATACTTTTATAATAGATGGTAATGAAAAGAAAATATCAGCAGGTATGACTTTAAACGCTGAAATTGAAATAGGAAAGCGTCGAATCATTGAATTCTTTATATATCCTTTGATAAAATATATGGATGAAGGTATTAGTGTAAGATAAATTTATTTTAAGTAACTCTTAGTTACATCTAAAATTTCATCAAAATCATCATCTGTAAGTTTCAAATAAGGTCTTGCCGGAATTTCAACAGCTTTATTTCTTCCTGCATCGCCACCAACTTGATGAATAGCCGCATAATCAAGGTTTGAACCAATAATTGCGGACTCGTTGTCATAATAAGTATTAACAGAAGAAGCAAGCTGACCTGTAACTTGCAAAATCATTCCCGGCCACTGTTTTTTCTTAGTACGTTGCTTTATAGTTGAATCTTTTAGGTTTTCCCATTTTGGACGTCCTTCTTCCTTGAAGTTTTCTTCAGTTGAATAAGCGAAAATACCTGCGATATTTTTCATTA
>OMCM01000903.1_pt1 | contig 17201 bp, 10 predicted proteins | sample 1645021 | NCBI WGS metagenome assembly OMCM01 (sample SAMEA103958142, study PRJEB25191) | human gut metagenome | biome: human-associated habitat [ENVO:00009003]; feature: intestine environment [ENVO:2100002]; material: feces | place: Germany | collected 2013/2015
TACTTCGGGGTCGAACATGTCCGTATACTTGAACATCGGCGAGTGCGTGAAGAGGTTTTCGCCCGACACGTAGATCTTCAGCCCCTCGATGCGCAGTTTCTTGCAGATGTGCTTGGGGAAGGTGTAATCGACCGTGATGTTTTTCAGACGGATGTACGAGGCGTCCTGCAGGTAGTGGTCGTTCTCCCACGTCAGCGGACCGTCGTTGCGGTTGGCGGCGAGCGACACCATGCGCGTCCAGTAGGGATTCTTGTCCATGTTCGTCACGCGCCAGTTGTCGGTGCTCTTGTCGATCTTCACTACCCTGTCACCCGTCTGCGTCTTCATCAGCGAGTTGTAGGCGCGGTTCCACTTGCCCCAGAAGAAGCCCGATTCGGTCCACGGATACCAGTCGCGCTTGCCCACGCCCTGCCAGAGCATCGAAAGGCCGATGCCGTTCCAGTTCAGCGACATGTTGATGCTGTACTGGTAGCGGGGCGACTGGTTGCCGATGATCTCCATGTCGCCGTGGTTCGACAGCGTGCGGTTGCCTTTGGTCATGATGCCGTCGCCGTCCACGTCGACGAACCGCAGGTCACCGGCGTAGGCGCGGAACATCTCGCCGTTCTTGAAGAAGTTGTAGGCCGGGCCGTTGAGCGCCTCGGCGTTGCTGGCGTAGATGCCCGCGGTGCGGAAGCCCCAGATCTCGCCGATCTCCATGCCCTTGTAGTAGGTGGTCAGGTCGCCGGTCTCGTTGTAGTAGTCCGTAATCCAGCTGCGGCTGTCCCAGAGCATGGCCCGGAGACTGTAGTTGAAGGGCTTGCCGCCCAGCTTGAACGAATCGCGCCAGCCGAGGCTGACCTCCCAGCCCTTGGTCTTCAGGCTGGCGTAGTTGCCGTAGGGCGCCGCGCTGCCCAGCACCTGCGGGAGGTTGGGACCGACGGTGTAGAGGTCGGTGGTGTTGCGGCGGTAGTAGTCGCCCGTGAACGAGAGCCGGTTGTTGAACAGGTCGAGGTCCAGACCGATGTTGTAGGTGGTCACCTTCTCCCACGTGATGTCGTCGGGAATCAGGTCGGGAACCGACGTGTAAGGCACGTTCTGACCGTTGATGATGACCGACGACTTGGCGATCGAGGCGCTGTTGGTGGCCGTCATCGTTTCGAGGTACTGATAGGGGTCGATGTTGGCGTTGCCGAGCGATCCGATGCTCGCGCGGATCTTGAAGTTGTCGAGCCATCCCTCCACGTGCGGTTTGAGCCACGGCTCCTCCGAGAGGCGCCAGCCCACCGATGCCGAGGGGAAGAATCCCCACTGCGAGTTGGCCGGGAATTTCGACGAACCGTCGTAGCGTGCGCTCAGCTCGACCAGATAGCGGCCTGCATAGGCGTAGTTGATACGTCCGAAGAAGCCGACCAGCCCCCACGTGTAACCGCCCGACGTGGTCGAGTAATACTCGCCGTCCATCAGCGTGAAGCTGGGCTTCGAGGGATAGAGGTTGCCCTGCCGGTAGGTCTTCTGCGCGCGGTAGTCGTAATCTTCGAGGTTCCATCCGGCCACGATGTTCAGGTCGTGGTCCGCTCCCAGTTTGGGGGTGAGGGTGCCGACGATGTTGGTCGAGATGTAGTTCGAAATGTAGTTCCAGTTTTCGAGCGACGAGTAGCTGTTGTCCTGTCCCGAAACGTTCACGCCCGTATAGTAGGTGTAGAGGTTCTCCATGCGGTCGCGCGTCCAGCGTGCGCCCTTGTAGGTCACGTCGGCCGAGACTTTGAACACCTCAGGGACGAATTCGAAGTTGAACGTCGTGGTGTTGGCCACCTCCAGCCGGTTGTCCTCCTGCCACGAAGTGCCCTCGGCGAAGGCCGCGTATCCGCTCTTGGCGGCGGTCTGCGTCCATGTGCCGTCGGGGTTCTTCAGCAGCGCGAACGGAAAGGCGAACATGTCGATCTGACGCGAGATCATCTGCTGGCCGTAGTGCATCATCGGCTGATGGTACTTGCTGCTCATCAGACTGGTGTTGTTGTCGAGCGTCAGCCACGGGCGGATGCGGATCGAGCCTTTGGCGCGCAGGTTGTACTTCTTGTAGGTCTCCTCGCCCACCTTGTAGATGCCGTCCTGATTGTAATAGCGTCCCGAAACGTAGTAGCTCACGCCCTCGCGGCCGCCCTGAATGCTGACGGCGTGCGTGGTCGAGTAGTTCACCGACTTGTAAATCTCCTTGAGCCAGTTCGTCTCGCCGTAATAGCTGTAGTTGCCGTTGGCGTCGATGCTGTAGTTGTCCATCGTCGGATCGGCGCGGCGGCGTTTCAGCTCTTCGAACCATGCGTTCGAATAAGGCATGTAGTTGTTGAACAGCGACGGGACGGTGGCCGTCGGCGACGAGTTGAGATACGATTCGCGGAACGCCTCGACCCACTGCACGGGGTCGGTCACCACGTTGTCCTCCCAGATCACCGTGCGGCGGTGCAGCGACACCGAACCGTTGTAATTCACGCGCACCTTGCCTTTTTCGGGATTCTTGGTCGTGATAAGGATCACGCCGAATGCGCCGCGGGCGCCGTAAACGGCTGCCGACGAAGCGTCCTTGAGCACCGAGATCGAGGCGATGTCGTCGGGGTTCACCGAGCTCATGTCGCCCTCGGCGCCGTCGATGAGCACCAGCGCGCTGCCGCCCTGTCCGAGTTTGTTCTCCTTCTGCCCGTCGTTGACGCGGGCCTTGAAGCTGTTGTTCACGCCGCGAATGGTCACCTGACCTCCGTGGGCGGCCTTACCGTCGGTCTGCACGATGTTCAGACCCGGAATCTGGCCCTGAAGCGAACGGGTGATGTCGGCGTTCGGACGGTTCTCCACCGCGTCGCCCGCCAGATTCTCGACGGCGCCCACGATGTTGCGCTTCTTGAGCGTACCGTAACCCACGACGACCACTTCGTCCATCATCAGCTGGTCCTCCTGCATCGTGACGTCGATCTGGGTGCGCTGCCCCACCAGCTCTTCCTGATTGCGGTAGCCGATGTACGAGAAGAGCAGCATCGCGTCCTTGTCCGCCGGAATGGTGTAGCTGCCGTCCACGCCCGTGGAGACGCCGACCAGCGTGCCTTTGACGGTGACCGTCACGCCGATCATCGGGTTGCCTGCGGCGTCCCGCACCACGCCCGTCACCTGCGCCTTGGCCGGAGCGGCCTTGACGGTTTGTGCGGGATGCGCGCTGCGCGTCAGCACCACGACCTTGTCCACCACGCGGTAATCGATGCCGCGGGGCGTGAATACCGTTTTGAGGATGGCGTCGAGCGCGGCCCCCTGCTCCGTAACGTAGAGGTTCTCCATCGGATAATCGGCCAGTGCGATTTCATAGGAGAATACGATGCCCACCTGCTGCGTGATCGCGTCGGCAACGGTTTTGAGCGTCGTTCGGGAATAGGACAGTTTCAGGTCGTGCCCTTGGGCGTCGGGAAGCGTTCCCCCCCCCGCATAACCCTTAAATGCTATGCAGCAGAGCGCCATGACCAGACAGAGTCCTTTATGGAATAAATTCTTCATAGTTTCAATTCGGTTAATTATGGTTACTTCCTGCGGCCGGTGCAAAATGAAATCCCGGCGCCGTCTGCGGGACGGGCCTGAGCGTGTTCGTTTTCATACGGTCTGCGGAACCTTGCAAGTCATCCGTCGTCCGATAAAAACCGTGTAGTGCCGATTGTGATTGATTAGGTAGGCATCGCGTGGGTAGTTTTTAGGTTGTTTTCAGTTAATATTGCGTGTTTCAGTTGCTGGCGGTTCGGTTGGCGGCCGGACTTTTCGGGTCCGGTTTGCATTAGATACAAGCGACTGCAGAAAACTACCCAAACGAAAACCCTTTTTTTATCGTTTTGTAATTTAAATATTCATACCTATATTTATCAATATTTTACTTTTGCGCGGGAAGGTCGTAAAATTTTTCCGTTTTTGTTTGGAAGTCCGGAAAATTCGCTATATTTGTCGTGCAAGTCATTCGATATCGTTAGAAACCGTGTAGGAAATTGACGTCCGGCAGGACCCGGAGTCGGTTTCTGATTTTTTTTATCGGTTTAAAACAAAACTAACGATCAATCATTATGAAATTTTTTCACAAACTGACGATAATTCTCGCGCTGGCGGGGATCGGCGGTCTGACTGCATGCAGCGACGACGACAGCGGGTTCCTCAAACGCAACCTGCGCGAGATGAGTTTCTCGTACGTCGAATCGAGCAATACGTTTACGATTCGCGCCACGGGCGACTGGTATATCAGCGATGTGCCCGACAGCCGGGAGTGGACCGGCGCCTACGGCTGGGTGCACGTGGACCAGCTGGCGGGAAAAGGGAGTCCCGACACCTATCAGAAAATCACGGTCACCTGCGACCAGAACGTCTCGGACGAACGCACGGCGACCATCTACCTGCACGGCTGCGGCGAGGAGAACGTCGCCATCGCCATCAAACAAGAGAACGGCATCTTCGAATGGAAGCCCTTCGACAACGGACAGCGGTTCGGCGTGTCGGGCCTGCTGAAACTGAACGCCGAATCCGAAGCCAGCCTCCGCATCCCCTACATCAAGGCCGTCGGCACGGAGAAATACACCGTTTCGGTGACCCAGACGGGCGGCAACGGGCTGACGGCGGCCGCAGGCAGCTATTCGATCTCCTCGCCGGGCAACGGCTTCATCGAGATACCCCTCACGGGCACCGCGACCAAACAGGGCATCGTGACCTTCGCGCTGAAAGTCACCGACGCCGCGGGCGTCGAAACGGACTTCGGCGAGATTTCGACCATTGTCCGCGCCGGATTCGACCAAGCGGGCGAAGAGACGCCGCTGCTGGTCCAGAACTTCAACAAATTCCCGTGGGGCGGCGACTGCATCGGCCAGAAAGCCGGCGTGACCTCGGCGGACAAGACTGTCGCCAACCTCAGCCTCGACAACGAGACGGTGAGCGTCACGGCGGGCACCAACGCCAGCATCGGCGGCATCACCTCGACCGTACGCAACGGCAATCCCTCGTTCTACCGCGCCATCGGCATGGAGGGCTGGACGGGTTACCTCAACTACATGTGCCCCGGCTACATGCAGTTCGGAGCGGCGAGCGACAACGCCGACGGACAGCCCGGCAACATCATCTCCCCGGTGCTGAACATTCCCGCGGGCTACGACATGCTGCTGACCTTCAAGGTCGGCATCTGGGCCGCCGCACCCGATCAGGGCATGGTCGGCATCTGCGAGAAGAACGACGGCTTCTGGATTTCGAAAGGCACGCTCAGCAAGATCGTCGCTTCGACCAAGAGCTACGTTTCGCTCGACATCCCGGCCTACACGTGGGTCGAAGTGTCGGCCGTCATCCCCAACCCCGGATCGCTGGCCAATCCGTCGCTCTTCATCTCCACGGCCGACAGCTGGTTCTCCGGATCGACGGTGAAAGCGGGCCGCTGGTATGTGGACGACATCAAGCTCGTATATTAAAACCGGACAACAACCATGAAAAAAAGCATCATATACATTCTGTTCGCCCTGTTCTCGTTCTCGGCCGCGGTTTCGCTCACGGCTTGCAAGGACGACGGCGTGGAGATTTCGGACGCCTACAAGTCGAAGACCCCGAAAAACGTGAAACTGCTCGAATACGGCAACAAGTCGCTCACGATCTGCTGGGACTTCGTCCGCGGCGCGACATCGTACACCGTGCAGCTCGTGGACGGCGACATGAACCCCGTCAGCGAAGCGCTCTGCATGACCACCGCCGACATCGACTACCATGAATTCACCGACCTGCCGACCGACCGGATCTATTACGGCCGCGTGCGGGCCAACTACCCCTACTCCGCCACTTCGGACTGGGTGTACGTCACCGAGCACGACAAACCGGCCATGCTGATGGCTTCGGTGGGCATCCTCGACCTCGATCCGCAGCTGAAACTCCATGCGGCGAGCGGTTCGACGCTGACTTTCGAGTGGTCCTACACCGACGACAAGGCGACCGACGCCGCGCGCAGCTACAACGTCGAGCTTTTCCGCGACGAAGCCTGCACCGACCTCTACGTCAGCTGGCTCGCCGACGGCAAACTCTCGTCGGGCAAAGGCATCTTCACCGCGCTGGCCGGCTACCCCGTCGTGCGCTACACCTTCTCAGGGCTTGATCCCGAAACGACCTATTACGCCCGGATCACCAACCTGAGTTTCGCCAATATCCAGACTCCCGTCGTGGCCGGAACCACGATCCAAGCCGGCCCGAAAGCCGCTGCGAACAACCCCGCGAAGGCCGGTGACATCGTGCTGGCGCAGGATTTCTCCGCCTTCATCCACGGCGGCGACATCGTGAATTCGGCGGCCGGTTACAACGCCGTTTCGGGCACCGACTTCCGCAAGACGTGGGAGAAGGCCGAGGGCGTGAATCCGCAGGCGGACGGCGACCGTCCCCTCTGCAACTGGGCGACCGAGTTCCACATCCACACGGGCGGCACGTCGGCCGAATACGTCGAAGCGCTCGGCATGAAGGGCTGGGGTTCGTCGGGCAACACCTCCACCCGTCCGGGCTACATCAAGTGCGGCGGCGGAAGCGGCGGCATCGGCATCCTCTACACGCCCCAGCTGACGGCCCTGCCCGCGAACACGACCGTCAAGGTCAGCTTCTCGGCCAGCGCCTATGCCGAAGGCGAAAACGTCTACGGCAGCGACATCGTCGTCGAAGCCGTCGAAGGGGCGGAATTCGGCTCGAACAACGTCGTGAGCAAGAAAGGCACCGCCTTCGTGTCGAAAACGGTCGACATCTCGTCCGCCGTGGGCAGGTTCGAAACCTACACCGTGACGCTCGAAGGACTCACCCCGGCGTCGCGCATCGCCTTCTCCTCGAATCCGGCGCAGGCCGGCGCCAACAAGACGCGCTTCCTGCTTGACGACATCGTCGTCACCTGCGAGGGCGAAACGCATCTTGAGCAGCTCGCGGCCCCGGCGAACGTGAAATTCGACGCCGAAGCCGTTCAGCCCGACAAGCTGACGCTCAAATGGGACGCCGTGAGCGGCGCGGCATCCTATACGGTCGCCTGCTGGGCCGACGGCACCGACGAAAGCAAAGCCGCGCTGGTCGAAAAGATCGACGGCACGGCCTGCACGCTCGACAAGCTGACGCCCGAAACCAAATACAACGCCAAGGTCAAGGCCGTAGCCGGCCGCACGGCCACCGACTCCGACTGGTCGGCCAAGGCTTCGGCAACCACCGCCGAAGCTTCGCAGGGCAAGCTCGACGCACCCGCCAACCTGAAGGCCGAACCCGGATTCTCGACCGTGGCGCTGACATGGGACGCCGTTTCCGGCGCCACGGGATACAGCGTGACGGTCGATAACGGCACGCCGCAGACCGTGACGGACAACGCCTTCACGGCGACCGGGCTGACGGCGGGCACTTCGCACGACTTCTCGGTCGTGGCGCTCGCCGCGCTTGCCGCGGACAACTCCGATGCGGCGACGCTGCAGTCGAAGACGCTTTACGTCAGGATAGCCGCCGTAACTACGTCGAGCATCATCCTCGAATGGGAGCAGGCGGGAGACGTCTCGCAATATACGGTGGCCATCGAGGAGGAGGGCGATCCCTCCCGCAGCGCCCGGTTCACCTATGACTGGTCGAAAGCTTCGGGATACGGAAGCATCCCCCTGCGCTTCGCCTTCAACTATGTAGGCACGGAGTGGGCTTCGGCCGCCCTGTCACCCTCGGCAAGCTACAGGCTCAGGGTGAAGGCCGGCGCCGCAGATTCCGATTCGGCGTGGTCGAACGACATTACGGGTACCGTAGCGCGCCGCACGGCCCCTGCCGGCGAAGTGTTCTATGAAGACTTCGACCGCTTTATGGGCGGCGATGCCGTCATGACCGCCGTCGGCGTCAAATCGGCCAAGAAGGTGACCAGCGAGGCTGGGCTTTCGACCATGCTGACCGAGTTCACCTACACCGACTGGTCGGCAGGCGGCGGCGCCATGAATGCCGGCAGCGGCACCTACGGCGATCCCTACCGGTTGATGTTCTTCAAGGACGACGGCTGGGAAACCGGTGCGCTGGTTACGGGCAACGGAGTTCACAATGCCTTCTGCGGCAGTTTCCGTCTCGGCGGCGACAACGCGAACCAGAGCTATATCCAGACGCCCGCCATGAGCGGACTCACTGCGGCGGCGAATGTCACGGTGACCTTCAAGACCGCCGTAAACGTCTGGACCGCGGCTTCGACCACCGCCCCGGCCGTTGTCTTCAAGGCGGGCTGGTGCCGCGACCAGTTCGAGTCGATGGAGCTGTATGTGGTCCACGGCGACGGAACGAAAGTCAAGGTCGGCGACACGATCGCGGTCGGCGATGCCGGGAGCGAGCTGGCGTGGAAATCGCACAGCGTCGTGATCGAGGGGCTGCTGCCTACCGACAAGCTGATGTTCACCAGCGTAGGCGCCAAGAAGAGCCGTTATTACATCGACGAGATATCGGTCGTCAAGAACTGACGCCTTGCATTCTCAGACTGCTTCGGCGCCGGAATACAGCGATGTGTTCCGGCGCCGTCGTTTTGTGCAGGACGGTGAAAAAACCGGGTGCGGGGTGGCGAATACGCAAGATTTGTGTATCTTTGTAAACATGGAATCCATTCCGACAGACAACGCCCGGCTCACGGCGGCGATCCGCGACGGCAGCCGCGAGGCTTTCGACGAGATGTGCGGCCGTTATTACGCGCCGCTGATGGCTTACGCCCGTCTCTTCCTGAAGGGAAACTGGGCGCAGGACATCGTGCAGGACGTTTTCGTAAACGTCTGGGTCCGCCGCGAGACGCTCGATCCCCGGCAGTCGCTCTACGGCTACCTGCTGCGCTCGGTCTACAACCAGTCGGTCAATTACGTGAACAAAAACCGCCATGCGGGCAACTACCGCTCCTACCATCAGGAGCGGATCGAGAGCATCGGATACGCCTACTACGATCCCGACAACAATCCCATCATCGAAAAGATCTACTCGCAGGACCTGCGCGCCGGCATCGACGCGGCGGTGGCCGCCCTGCCCGAAAAGTGCCGCGAGGTCTTCACGCTGAGCTACCTGCAGGGATTCTCGCACCGCGAAATCAGCGAGCGGCTCGGCATCGCGCAGAGTACGGTCGAAAACCACATCTACCTCGCGCTGAAGGCCCTGCGGTCGAAATTGTCGAAATCGGAACTGCTGATGCTCCTGTTTTTCATTTTCCTCTGTAATAATTCGCAGTCCTTTGGGTAGATTCATCCTGAGGATTGTATAGTAAGTAGCAAAACCAAAATGGAAGATACGCTTATAATGGACGCAGTCATCAATAAATACTTTGCGGGGGAGACCAGCGATCGGGAGGAGCAGTTCCTCATGGCGTGGCTGGAGGAGTCGGAGGAGCACCGGAAATACTTTTTCGAGCTTAAAAGTATCTGGAACGCCCGAAACGTCTTCGCCGAAAGCGCCGACCTCGGCCGGTTCGCGGCCTTCATGCGCAGTACCGACGCCCGGATCGCGAAAATCGCCGGCGAGGAGCGCGCCCGTCGCCGGCGCGGTCTGCTGCGCTGGTCGATGAGCGCCGCAGCGGCCGTGCTGTTGGTGGTGTGTGCGGGATTCGCATGGCATTTCCTCGCAGGTCCCGACATTTACCGGGTCTATGAGAACAATACCGAAACCGTGACGACCGTCACCCTCGACGACGGCACGCAGGTATGGCTCAACGCCCGCACCCGGCTGACGCTGCCCAAGGCTTTCAGTCCGACCGAGCGCAACGTGAAACTCGCCGGCGCGGCCTTCTTCGAAGTCGCGCGGGACGAAGCGGCGCCGTTCACCGTGGCTACCGACGACCTGCGGGTACGGGTGCTCGGCACGGCCTTCTGCGTGCAGGCCTACGAGAACTCCGGGCAGGCCGAAGTGGTCCTCGAACACGGTTCGGTGCGCCTGCAAACCCCCGAAGGCGTCAATCTGGTCACCTTGCAGCCCGACCAGCGCGCGCTGTACGACGCGGCGGCCGACAACCTCGAAATCTCGCACGTGAACGCTTCGCACCTCGTGCTTTCGCAATACGATCTGGTGACGATGGCCAACGCCACCCTGCATGAAATCATCTCGCATATCGAAACGACCTACGGCGTGCGGATTTCGGTGCCGGGCCGTTACGGCGACAAGCGCTATGCGTTCAACTACCAGCGTTCGAACTCGCTCGAAGAGGTGCTCAACATCGTCGAGTACATGACGGGCGAACACTGCGAGGTGATCTTCCGCCAGAAATAACGTCGCTCCGCCGCATCGCCGGATGCTGCCCCGCCGCCGGCATCCGGAGCAAACCGCATACAAAAAGCCCCGCTTTCCGGCGGGGCTTTCAGTTATATTCACAGGTTCGTCAAAGCGTCGAGAGCCAGTCGAGCGTGGCTTTCTGCCAGTCGTCGTAATAGCGGAACTTCGGGTTCATGCCCCAGCCGTGGCCGCCCGACGGATAGATGTGGAGCGTAGCCTTGACGCCGTGTTCCTTGAGCTTCTGGTAAAAGAGCGCGCTGTTCACGGCCGGCACCACCTTGTCGTCGTCGCAGTGGAACAGCAGCGTCGGCGGGGTCCGGGCATCGACCTTCTTTTCGAGCGAGAACTCCTGCGCGACGGGTTTGTCGGCATCGTCGGCGCCGAGCAGTTGCACGAACGTCCCCTTGTGGCGTTTGTCGGCGTCGGCCGAAATCACCGGGTAGTAGAGGATCATGAAATCGGGCTTCACTTCCGAAAGCGTTCCCACGCTGCCGGCGAGATAGCCGCCCGCCGAGGTGCCCGACACCCCTACTTTCGCCGGGTCTATGTTCAGCTCAGCGGCCATTTCGCGCATGACGCGCAGCGCCTCGTCGGCGTCGTTGCGCGGAACTTCGCTGTGACCGTTGGGCAGACGGTATTTCACCACGGCGGCCGTGACGCCGTTTTCGGCGAACCACTTGGCCTCCTTGTGGCCGTTGCCGACCGAAAGCGTCGAGTATCCGCCGCCGGGGAAGAATACCAGCGCCTGTCCCGTGGCGTTGTCGCCTGCCTTGTATATCCACATTTCGGCTTTCTGGGTGTTGGACCACTGGCCGGGTTTGGGCTGGATCTCCTCGCCCGTCAGGCCGTTGGAGGTGGGCGCCGTCGCGTTGTCCCAGAGTACGACATGGTAGTCCTGCGCATAAAGGGCCGGCGACAAGGTCAGGGCGGCCAGCAGGAGCAGTGTTTTTTTCATGGTTTGCAGTTTATTTTGGGTTAAACGGGTAAATCGGATTCAAAGATAGTGTAAACCGCATGCCGCGGCAAATTTATTCGGCTGCGCCGGGTGTTTTTCGCACCTCAGGCAGGTCCAGCGTCCGTATCCGCTCTTTGAGCGGCGCGACGGCGGGTGCGCTGACGCTGAACTCCTCCAGTCCCGCTTCGAGCAGCCATGCCGTGGCTTCCGGGTCGGCGGCCAGTTCGCCGCACATGCCGGCTTCGATGCCCGCGCTGCGCGCCGCCGCGAGCGTCATGGCGATGGAGCGTCTCACGGCCGTATCGGACGGGTCGCAGAGATGCGCCACGCGCGGATTTCCCCGGTCTGCGGCCATGACGTACTGGGTAAGGTCGTTGGTCCCGATGCTGAAAAACCGTGCTTCCGCGGCCAGCAGGTCGGCGACCATGACCGCGGCGGGGGTTTCGATCATCACGCCCAGCTCGATTCCGGGATTGTAAGCGGCTTTTTCCGCGTCCAGCTCCGCCATGCACTCCCGCACGGCAGCTTCGGCCCGGCGGAACTCCCCGACCGACGTAATCATCGGGAACATGATCCGCAGGTTGCCGAATACGCTCGCCCGCAGCAACGCCCGCAGCTGCGTACGGAACACGTCGTGCATGGAGAGCGAAACGCGGATGGCGCGCCATCCGAGAAACGGATTTTCCTCATGTCCGAAATCCATGTACGGCAATGCTTTATCCCCGCCTATATCGAGCGTTCGTATAACTAACGGCCGTTCGCCGCACAACTCCGCCGCATGCCGGTAGGCTTCGAACTGCGTCTGCTCGCCGGGAAACCCGCCGCGGCTCTGCATGTAGAGAAATTCGCTGCGGAACAGCCCGATTCCTTCGGCTCCCGCATCGAGGGCCGCGCGCACCTCCGCGACGCTGCCGGCATTCCCCAGCACGGCGATACGCCGTCCGCCGCGCGTCACGGCGGGCGTATGCGCACCTTTCAGGCAATACTCGCCGTGCCGTTTCCGCGATGCGCTCAGGGCGCGGTATCGCCGTTCGGTTGCGGTATCGGGAGCGACGATTATTTCGCCCGTATCTCCGTTGATTATCAGCTTGTCGCCCGTCTTTATCTCAAGCATGCATTCAGATGCTCCGACGATTGCCGCAATCCCTTTGGCGCGGGCGATGATGCAGACATGGCTCGTGACGCTTCCGCGGGCCGTCACCACGCCCGCGATGCGACGGCGTCAGTTCCTCGGCCACGACGATCGTTCCGGGAGCAAGTCCGGCGAACGGATTTTCGGCCGTTTCGCCCGTGAGAATACGGCGTATGCGGCCGCATACGTCCCGCACGTCGTCGGTGCGGCCTCCGAGGTATTCGTCGTCGAGCGCGGCGAGCATGCCGCACACCTCTTCGCAGGCTTCGTCCAAAGCCCGTTCGGCCGAAAAGCCGTGTTCCGAAATCCGCTCTTCGACCTGTTCCGCCAGCATCGGGTCGTCGGCCATCTCCAAGTGCGCCGCGAAGATGTCGTTTTCCGCCGCCAATACGCCCAGCTCCGTTTTCGCCTGCGCCAGCGCGGCATGAAAGCGGGCCGTTTCGGCCGCCGGATCTCCGGTCGCGGCGGACGGTGCGGCCGAAACGCGGCGTTCGAGGACGAACGCCGTTCCTGCGGCAATTCCCGCCGCCGGGATTCCGGTCCGAAGCACGCGCATCACTCGCTCATGTTTGCGATGAACGCCGCGACGGCCTTCACGGCGGCGGCTTCGTCGCCGCCCTCGGCGCATATTTCGATCTCCGTGCCGCACTTCAGCCCCAGCGACAGCAGGGCGAGCATGCTCGCGGCATTGACCTCCTTCGCGGCGGTGCGGAAAGTGATCCTGACGGGCGCAAGGCCCTTGACAAGTTTTGCCAGCTCCCCGGCCGGCCGCGCGTGCATGCCGTTGGGAGCCGTAATCGTTACTTTTTGCGATGTCATATAAGTCGTTGTTGGTTCGGTCGGTTTTCGGTTGTGCATCCTGCGGCTATTTCAGCGCGTCGTAGATCACCTGCGGGTCGGTCGCGGTCATAAGCCGCTGCAACAGCTCTTCGTCCTCGAACGATGCACTCAGCCGGGCGAGGATCTCCAGATGCTCGTCCCCCACGCCTGCGATTCCCACGATCAGGTGCGCTTTCTCGCCGTCGAAATCCACGCCGTCGGGGTATTGCAGGACCACGATGCCGGAGCGCAGCACGCGCTCCTTGGCGTCGGAGGTTCCGTGCGGAATCGCAAGCCCCATCCCCAGACAGGTCGTCGCCAGCTCTTCGCGGCGCAGCATCGCATCGACATACTCCGGCCGGGCATATCCGCCCGCGACGAGCAGTTCGCCCGCCCGCCGGATCGCCTCCTCCTTCGGCTCCGCAGGCAGTCCGACCCGGATATTTCCGGGTTGCAGGATGGCGCCGTCCGGAGCGGCGTCCTTGGGGGCGGATGCGGTTTCTTCGGGTTGCGGGGCCGAATCGGCCGCGGCGCCCCGCAGACCGGATTGGTCGCAAGAGAGTGCGGATTGTGCGGACCGGGAACCGGATACACCGCAAGAGGGCGTAGTTTCCGCAAGCCGGGCGGCGGGCATGTCGGGAGACGCTGTTGTTTCTGCCGGTCGGAACGCAGATGTTTCGGAAGAGGGCGTCGCTCCGGCAGATCGGGCGTCGCAGACGTCGGAAGGCAATACGGCTTCCGCAAGCCGGGCATCGGACATATCGGAGTCCGATTCGCCGCAGGATACGGTTCCGGGGCCTGCCGCCGTCGGTTTCGCCCTCTCCAGCCGGGCGAACAGGGCGTCCAGACCGGGATCGGAGAGGAAGTTGTCGATTACGATCAGCTCGGCGCCTTTTGCGGCCGCGGCGATCCGCTCCGCCAGTACGGACTGACATACGACCACATCGGCATCGGACGGAATACGGTCCGCCGCACTGTTGCCCACCGCAACGCCGATTTCCGCGTCCCGTAGGCGTTTGCGGAAACGGGTCGCGCCGAGGGCGCTCGATCCCATGCCCGCGTCGCAGGCGAAGATCACTTTGCGGACGGGTCGTCCGGCTGCATGCGGCGATATGCCCGCTGCGCTCTGCGGGAGCTTTCCGACGGCTGGATCGCCTTCCGTTTCGGTCTTGGACGCGCGCCGGATAAAGGGCGCGGCGACGACCAGCGACACGGCGGCGGAGATCACGACGCCCAGCAGGACGATGAGCGTCTTGCCTTTGGGAGCCATCGCCAGCACCGAGAGGATGCTTCCGGGCGACGCCGGAGCCACCAGCCCCGCATCGGAGAGCGAGAAAAACAGCAGTCCCGCGGCGCTGCCCGCGATTGCGGCAACGATCAGCACCGGACGGGCGAGTATGTAGGGAAAATAGATTTCGTGGATGCCGCCGAAAAACTGGATAATCACGGCTCCCGGAGCCGACTGACGCGCATTTCCCCGGCCGAAAAGCCAGTATGCGAGCAGTACGCCCAATCCGGGACCGGGGTTGGTTTCGAGCAGGAACATGATCGACTGCCCCGTTTCGCGGGCCTGTTCGATGCCGATCGGCGAGAAGATTCCGTGATTGACGGCGTTGTTGAGAAACAGCACCTTGGCCGGCTCCACGAAAAGCGACACAAGAGGCAGCAGTCCGTGGCGTATGACCAGCTCGGCACCGCTGCTTATGAGCATCGTCAGGCCGGAGACCACGCTGCCGACGACATAGTAGCCCAGAACGGCCAGCAGCATGCCGAGAATGCCGATCGAGAAGTTGCTGACGAGCATTTCGAAGCCTGCCTTCACGCGCCCCTCGACCATGCGGTCGAACCGGCGGATCGCATATCCCGCCAGCGGACCCATGATCATCGCGCCGATGAACATCGGAATATCGCTGCCGACGATCACGCCGACGGCGGCAATGGCGCCGATTACCCCGCCCCGCTCCCCGGCGACGTTGCGCCCTGCGGTGTAGGCGATCAGCAGCGGCAGGAGGTAGGTCAGCATCGGCCCGACCAGCTGCGCGAGCTGTCCGTTGGGCCACCATCCCTCCGGGATGAAAAGCGCGGTGATGAATCCCCACGCGATGAACGCGCCGATATTGGGCATGACCATGCCGCTTAGGGTCCTGCCGAATTGCTGGATTTGTTGTCGCATAACTTCGTTTCTTGCTTATATATACAAGCGAAACGGGACTATCACCTATTCGAAACCGAAAAAAACGGCGCGCTTTTCATAAAAAAACCGTCCTCCACAGGAGGACGGTCGTATAAAACGGAACGGACAGCCGGCTATTTGCCGTAATTGGCGTCGATATAATCGGAGAGCGTAAAGGCCTTCGGCAGTTCGGGGGCTTCCAGCGGCGTGACGTAGGTGTCAATCACCAGCGGTTCACGCTTCAGGACGAGCTTTTCGAGGAACGCGTCGATCTCGTAACGGTTGTCGTACATCGGGCGGGTCGCCATGACGTGATTGGTGTTGGCGACCGAGTAAAACCAATGCGGGATGCGCCGTTCGGTAAGCATATCGGCGATATGCTTCGAGCCGAAAAACCCGTTGCCGTCGTACAGCACGGCGTCGTAGGGGACGTTGCGGTCGGCATCGCCGTGGAAAAGCATCATCGGCGCGGGAGTCTTGGCCCAGCGCAGCTCTTCCTGTGTGTCGAAAATAGCTCCTGCATAGGATATTACACCCGCGTAGTTAAAGTCCTGCGGGAGCTTCTGCCGCGCCAGCGGATGCCCGTTGCAGATGCCGTATTCGCCCATCAGCACCGTAATGGCTCCGGCGCTCGAACCGCTCGCCACGATCCGGGTTTTGTCCACGCCCCACGCGGACGCATGGTCGCAGACGTAGGCCGTAGCGTCGTAGAGGTCGCCGGTCGCCATCGCAAGGGTCGTGATCCACGCTTCGGGGAAGGTCTCCTCGCTGAGCGTTCCGGCCTGCATGGCCTTCTTCATGCCGAGCCGGTAGTCGATCGACACGACCACATACCCTTTCCGGGCGTAATATTCGAAATACGAAAGGAAGCTCGCATTGTCGCGCCGGCCGCCCACGAAACCGCCGCCGAAGACGAACATCAGGCAGGGTTTGGTCCGGCTGTCGGGCGTGAGCGCCACGTAGCGGTCCAGCCGCAGCGTGTCGGTCTGCTTGACGGCATAGACGAAGGTCTGCTTTTCGACCGTCTGCGCATAACCCGCCGCAGCGGCGAAGAGCGCGAATAATACAAGAATCCGTTTCATATCGTCTGCATAAAATTACATCATCTCCTCGTAGGCGAACTGCACGGCGCGGTTCAGAATCGCTACGAACGGCTGCGTGCGGCGGAACTCCGCCAAAGTCTTCTCCAACAGGTCGTCCGCGAGCAGGAACTCCTCGGTGATCCGCTTGGCGATGTAGAAATCCTTGAGCTTCAGCATGTCGGCGTACTCGCTGTCGGCGGGAAATCCCGTGGGCACCCGCTTGAGCTTGTTCTCCTCGACAAGGTCGAACCCTTTGGCTTTCCGGATCGCCGCTGCAATTTCCGCGCCGTTGTCCGTAATTTCGTCCCGCACGCTGCGCAGCACGACCGGTTCGGGGCAGTAAAGCCCCGCCGAAAGCGCGTTGCTCCAAATCAGGCTGTCGCAGCACGGTTCGATATGAAAATAGTAACCGGCGAATCCCGACTTCTTGCCTTTCGGAGCGATGTACGCACCTATATATGTCTTATAGGGCGACTTGTCGGGGCTGAACCGCGTGTCGCGGGCGATGCGGTAGGTGCACTCCTGCACCCGCAGGCCGCGCACCGCAGGGTCGAACTCGGCGATTCCCTCGATCAGCCGCTCCGTGAAGGCGGCGAAGCGCCCCTTCACGTGCGTCCATTCGGCGCGGTGGGCGTCGAACCATGCACGGTCGTTGTTGTCGTGCAGGCGGCGGAAAAAGTCGATTACCTCTTTCATATTACCAAGCGAAAAGCGGATAATCGGCCATCAGGGCGTTCACGTCCCTGCGTACGGCGGCGATGTTGTCCTCGTTTTCGGGATCGTGCAGTACGCGGTCGATCAGCCCGA